>Ga0180009_10003617_pt1 | contig 17485 bp, 16 predicted proteins | sample OS_PC_MetaG_FD_123537 | JGI IMG/M metagenome (GOLD analysis project Ga0180009, IMG submission 123537) | Groundwater microbial communities from the Aspo Hard Rock Laboratory (HRL) deep subsurface site, Sweden - OS_PC_MetaG | ecosystem: Environmental > Aquatic > Deep subsurface > Groundwater... | reverse complement strand
TGATTATGTATCAAAAGTAACAACAGCCTCCCACAAATCTTGAGCATTTTTCTTAACTTCAAGATCTTTGTGAGAGGCTGTTTTAATTTGAGTTTTAAATCCAATCACCGCTCTGCCTGTAAAAGTCCCTTCAGCCTTCTTGTCTGTAATCAAACTAAAACTCACACTCTCATACGCCTCGCCATTTGTACCAGACAAGTTTAGAGCTTCGCATAGAAAATCTATTAGTAACAAATCAAATTCCTCCGCTTCTACCGAAAACCATCGCTCAACTCCCTCGGCGCCTTCAACAAATTGCGGCTGTGCTGCAGCGTACATTCCTTCCAAAGCAATATTCAATAAACCGGCTCTTGTTAAAGCCGTGGCTTTTATTTTCACCTCAGCTTCGTGAAGGATAATTTCAAATTTTTTCATATAACTTAATCATTTCATACGATCCAAAAATTTTCCATTGCGTTTAACATACATCAAGGCTGTGAATAAACCGAGTGTGCCATACAAAATATCCTCAGTAACATCCAGCTCAATGCTTTGTTTGAGATCAAAGAAAACTTTGGTTCCAAAATTCTGATCTAAAAACCATTGGAATCCTTCCCACGCAAAAAGGCCCACAAACGAAACTACCAATATAGCTAACAATATTTTTTCTTTTTTTCCGTTTTCAATATTTTTGAGTGAAACATAAAACATCAGCAATAAAAAAAATACAAAAAATCCTGCTCCATAATGAATAACGCGATCATACTGAATCCCCGTATCATGAAGCCACAAACTCCCAGGCGCATTCAGTAGAATGATGAACACGCAGACCATCTCCATGTTTGTTACCCAATTTTTATTTACATGCTCGCGCATTTTTGAACTTTGACTGTAAACAAATCTAGGTAAAAGAACTAACAACGGCACCACCACCCCATACGGAATGAGAATCACGAGTTTAGGATTGACAAAAACCGCAATAATCGCCGTAATTAAAGAAATTATTATTGCTATTGCGTACATATTTTTAAAGTAGGTTTATTAACTTAACACAAGTAGTCTCTGGTGATCGGTAAATCGTTTCTCAAACCTTTTGTGAACTGTAACTGCCATAAATCGAGATTGCCATACCTAAACCCCGTGGATGATCCAAGTAGATACATGCGCCACATCCGAATAAAATCTTCATCAAACATTTTGCGCACTGAATCCAGGTTAGCCTCAAACTCTTCTAACCACAAGTCCAGTGTCATTGCATAATGCTGACGCAGATTTTCAACGTCCCTTAGTCTAAAGGATTGTTTTGCCATGAGTGTCGTAATCTCATCAATGCCGGGTAAATAACCACCAGGGAAAATGTATTTTTGAATCCACGCGTCTGTCATTGTGCCGTGCATTTTTCCAATTGTATGCAACAAACCAACTGAGCCCGATTTCATAAGTTTGTCAGTCACTTTCATATATTCCGCGATGTTCTCTTTACCAACATGTTCGAACATTCCAATTGAAACTACTTTGTCGAATTGAATTCCTCGCTTTACCAGTTCTCGATAATCAACAATTTCCACTGTCACCTGGTCTTTCAAGCCTTCATCTGAAATTCGTTTTGTTACAACAGCATGCTGCTCTTTTGAAAGAGTTATACCATGAGACTTAACACCGTACTTTTTAGCAGCATTGATAATCACGCCACCCCAGCCACAGCCAATATCAAGCAGTGTCTCGTCCTTCTTCAAAAACAATTTTTTACAAATGTGCTCTATCTTCTGTGTTTGCGCTGTATCAATCGAATCTTCTGGCTTCTTAAAATATGCGCACGAATACATACGCTCTTTTCCCAGCCAAAGATCATAAAACTCATTACCAATATCATAATGATGACTAATATTTTTCTGAGCCTGACCAAGACGATTCTTCTGCTTCAGCCATGTGAAAAAAACCGGAACTTTTCCAAGAAGCGAATTCGGCTGCGTGTACTGACCGGTTCCGTGAAATATCTTAAGTAATTCTTCAAATGATCCTTCGATTTCAATATCTCCGCGCATGTATGCCTCACCAAAACCTATTGACGGCTGTCGCAAAATCTCACCTAAAACTTTTTTATTTTTTATGTTGAGCTTGAATTTTGGTTTGCCTTTGCCATAAGAATCCACTCTCCCATCCCAAAATCTTATTGAAAATGCGCACACATCCATGGTACGAAGCCAACGATCTAATAGCTTTTTTTGCCACATAGTCGCTAAACCATAGCAAATCACTCATTTGTTTTCAACCCGAACACTGTGGATCGTTAATCGTAGATTGTTAAACGTAGATTGTTAAACGTAGATTGTTAAACGTAGATTGTTAAACGTAGATTGTTAAACGTAGATCGTTAATCGTAGATTGTTAAACGTAGATCGTTAATCGTAGATTGTTAAACATTGGAGGCATGACGATTCACAAATGGCGTCTAAGATTAAGCGATTACTGTGTATCGTAAATCTGAAATCGAATAATATATGCTTTTTACATTTCCATTGAAAATAAGCGCGCCAACAGAAAGTTCTCTATCGAGACATTTCTGTTGGTGTTAAGGTTGTTTTACGTAAGATGGATACTGATCAATGTTTTTATGATTTTATATTCGGTCACATTTTATTAAAAGTCCGTATCAAATATCCGAAAACCAACAGAAAGTTCTCTATCGAGACATTTTGGTGGGTTTCGTGGTTCGTTCTTTCGACCTGTGGAATTACGAAGTGTTCAACATTTAACGTTAAACGTAAAATGTTAAGCGATCCACGTTTACCGTTCAACATTCAACGTATTTCGTGTACTGTATTGGTATGAAAAAATCACTTTTTTATTTTATTCTGGTACTCGCAATCGTCATTCCAACATTTTCAGCATCCGAAATCTCGGCTCTGGAGTGCACTGGCAACAATCATCTGCTTAGCATACAAGTTTTTTCCGAAGCTGATCCTGTTAATGACGCACAGGTCAGATTTTATTATGATCCGCAACGAGAACGAATGGCAGACAATCTTTTGACTCCGTGGATTGAAGACGCTGATGTAACAACCGATGCTGGCGGCAACGCATCTTTAGCTCTAGCTGAAGATACATACTACGTGCGGATTATTGCCAATAATCATTTTATTCTGGAAACAACAACCATAATGCCTACTGATGGCACATGTGGCACTGCGACTTATTTCTTAACCCCTACAATCAGTTCAAGTGAATTCGATCCTGCGCGCACTCAGGTCACGGTCGCTCCAAGCAGTATTCCGGCAGATGGTAAAACAACTTCAACTTTAACACTACAAACATTTAATCGTTATGGAAGTGTTGTTCCAAACTTGAGTGTGGATTTGGACTTCACTCTGAACGGACTCCAAGTCACTCATCTTGCAACATCAACAAACAGAGTTGGAAAAGCCAGCTTTGCTATCACAGGCACTGTCCATGGTCAGGCGATTCTCAGAGTCAAGATTGAAAATCAAATCATTAGAACAGCAACACTAACGTTAACCGATCCAACTGCGACAACAACTCGCGTGGCTCCGATAACATTTTCCAGCACACGATCCAAAGCTTTTGTCAGCGGCTCACCCGCTAATCCGGATGGAACAACAGCTATTACACTAAATGTTTTTGTTAAAGATTCTGATGATGCCCCAATTGTCGGAAGTGTTGTGAATCTACGATCTGCACTTCCCAATCTTGTGGTATCGCCCAACTACGCTCTAACTGATGCTGATGGATACGCACTTTTAAATCTAACCAGCTCAACCGGAAGCAGCGGACTTTTAACTATAATGGCGGATGGGCAGGCATTAAACGATAGACCCCGGATCACATTCAGACAGAGCGAAATTAAGGACGGTTCTGCTGTCGAAAAATTAATTAAATTAAAAGATGACGGCGATCCAGATACTCAAGCCGACACAACTGTTTATTATGTAGGTAGAGACGGTATGCGTCATCCGTTTATGTATGAAAGAATTTTTTTTAGCTGGTACGCAAATTATGAGAATATTCAAATTGTCAGCCCCGAACAATTAACCGGATATGCGTTAGGAAAACCGGTGCCTTATCGCCCAGGTAGCCGACTAATAAAATTCACATCAGTACCAAAGGTTTATGCTGTGGAAAAACCAAATGTTTTGCGTTGGGTTACAACCCCGCAACTAGCTGCAGATCTTTATGGCGCGAATTGGACGCAACAAATTGATGATGTGCAGGAAAGTTTGTTCTATTTATATTCATGGGGTGCAGACATCACCCAAATCGCAGACTACAATTCCACTGAACAAACAATGAGCGCGCTTTCTGTTGATGATGTGCTTTAATCTTTCGCAACTCAAAGTGGTTTTTCCGCAAAACAAAATCCCCGCTATCGGGGATTTTGTTACCACTTCCTCGCTCCTCTTTTTTTACAATCGTCTAATAACTACCGACTCACCTCTATGGTCGCGCTCAATTGAGCGAACGGTGCTGATATAGTAATCCGATCATAAGCATCTTTTTGCACATAGTACCCGGTTCCGTTTGTAGACGCACTCGTCGGGTCTGTGGGAAGTTCCAAAACATATCGTTCCTCAAAAGTTACCGCGCTCAAATCAATCAACCCGGAACAGCTGCTTGCGTCAGTCTGACAAATTTCCGTATCTACCGATGTTATTGCAGATGGAAGAATGCCATCATTATCAATGGTGTACTGATGAATGGCGTTAATAATCGTATTAACGTCACTATACCGCTGAGCATTATTTGCCTGTGCAATATTTCGGGCTGGATTGATTGCAATCAAAACTATTGAAGCTAAAATTATGATTATTGTAATCACAAGCAACAACTCAATTAATGTGAAGCCTTGATTATTACCTAGTCTTAATTTACTAAACATACTGTTCGATAAATAGTATATCACAACTTATACAGTTCTTGTCTATTTTTTTACAAACTTTTTTTAAATAATATTCTAATCCAGTTGCACTTTTAAAAAACAAAACCCCGGAGTAAACCGAGGCTCTGAATCTGGTACGCGCGCCTGGACTCGAACCAGGAACCATCTGTGTATAAGACAGACGCTCTACCATTGAGCTACACGCGCTTATAATTCGTAACCCCAATTTTTTACACCCTTTTTCATAAAAGAGCAAGGACGTATATTGACAAATCTCGTTAATTGTTATAAGACTGTCACTAGCAGTGAAAGGAGACACGCGTGACTATTGTTCAACAATCCGAGAGCACTGAAATCCCTTCTGACGTAACTGACCTACACCCCTTCATTTTAGCTGCCCCTTACTTCGGTCAGATACTTCATTACATCCACGAGGATGACAGAAAGCTCAATCGTCCACGCCCTCTACTGAAAAAAGAGTCGGCCGTGAGGGCGCTCCTGACCCTTTACTGCGTGGAACCTGCTGCATTCAGGGTTGCTGGAGACTTGAATGAGCTCGATCTCAAAACAATCCTTCACTCCATGGATAGAATACGGGAGATGGCATATATGCCGTTCGGTAAAACAGATCATGACGACCTCGTATTTGTTTGGTCGCTAGTTCAAACGGCTTTCCGAAACATCATTGGCATAAGGTTCTTTAAGCGCATTGGGCTAGAAGGATGTATTTCAGGAGCAAGGCCGAACTCGCAAGTCATGCTCTTGGCTCGAGCATTCACATATATGGCACTCGCCATATGCGTTCATCGTTAACCAACGCTCGGACCGAAAACCGCCCTGTCACTAGATGGGGCATTTTTTTCACATATCAATCAAAAATTCTAAAAACCAAATACTAAATACTGTATACTGTATACTAAATCTACATTTATGATTCACAACTGGACAATCAAACAGAATGATCTTGGCACGCGCCTGGATGTTTTTTTAACTTCTCAATTAGACAACATTACAAGAAGCACTATTTCAAAACTTTTAAAAAGAGGGGCTGCTACAGTAAATGGAAAACCCGCGACAGTACATCGCTTTTTAAAAGTTGGTGACAAGGTGGAGTTTGAGGACGAAGCCGAGCTGAAAAGCCAAAGGGCCGAAGGGCCGAAGGGCAAAGCAAAACCAATTGCGAAAGTTGAGATCTTACATGAAACAGATGAGTGGGTGGTTATTAACAAGCCGAGCGGATTAATTGTTCACCCGGACAATACGCACAAAACAAATACACTCGTAGATTTTCTGTTAGAGAAATATCCGAGCATGGCTAAGGTCGGCGAAGACCCATCTCGCCCCGGCATAATGCACCGCTTGGACAAGGAGGTGAGCGGCTTAATGGTTATAGCAAAAACTGAAGACGCGTTCGATAGTTTAAAACGTCAGTTTGCTGAACACTCAGTTGATAAAAAATATCATGCGTTGGTTTATGGAAAAATAATTGGTGATGAAGGTGACATTAAATTTCGTATTGCGAGATCAAAGAGCAAAGCACGAATGGCCGCTCGTCCAGTACATGAAGAAGAGGGACGCGCCGCGTGGACAAACTATAAAGTTCTCAAAAGATTTTCAAACGCCTCACTTTTAGAGCTCCAAATCTTAACGGGCCGCACTCACCAAATTCGCGCCCATCTCTTAGCGCTCGGCCATCCTGTAATCGGCGATCCTCTATACAAGATTCGAAAATCAGGACACGTGATTGATACACCCCGACTTATGCTGCAGGCTGTTGAACTCTCATTCAACGATCCTAAATCCGGAGAACGTAAAAAGTTTGAGCTTGCACTGGATTCCTCATTTAAAAAAGTCGCAAAAAGCTTAAAGGGCACCAAAGCCGAATGGCAAATAGAACAAGAATCGAAAAATAGTAATTAGTAATTAGAAATTAAAACTCACCATGCCTCCTCCCATCTTCATCATCACAGGCGCATCCGGTTCTGGTAAATCATCCATAACCGATAGCATTATTAAGCGCAAAAGCTTGCCGGTAGTAAAATTCAAAACTTGCACAACGCGCCTCAAACGACCAAACGAACGCCACGGTCGCGATTATTGGTTTTTAACAAGGCAGGAATTCGAACGCCAGATAAAAGGAAATAATCTTTATGAATGGGCTGATGTATATGGACAATATTACGGTTCTTCCAAAATCGAGATGCAACGCCTGCTTAAAGGAAATAAACCAATATTAATGCTTACAAACGTTCAAGGCGCAAAAACTTTAAAAAAAGCGTTGCCACAAGCTATTACGATCTACATTGACGCTCCGGTATCCGATTTAAAGCGCCGTTTAATCAAACGAGGCGCTGAGATGAACGACATGAAAAAGCGTTTAGCAACCATTCCGAAAGAGGCGCCCTATAAAGAAAAGGCTGATTTTGTGGTAAAAAATAAGGACGGCCAGCTAATACAAGCTGTGAATATAGTCGTTGGAATAATCCGCCAGACTATTGCCAAGACTTGACGAAAAAACTGTATTCCGCTAATATTCGGCCATATTAAACCTAATTTCGAATCTCGATTTTCGAATTTCGTACTTAATTGAATCAGTGTAAACTTCCCTTAATACGACATCCGACCTTCTACATTCGATATACGAAACTTATGGCACAAAGCACTAAATTTGAAATCTCCCCGCAAGACGTGCAAACAGGCATGGTTATTCGAATACACCAAAAAATTAAGGATGTAACATCTAAGGGCGAAGAAAAAGAACGTATCCAGATGTTCGAAGGAACTGTGCTCAAGGTACATGGCTCAGGCGTTCGCAGAACCATGACAGTGCGCAAGGTTTCAGGCGGGATCGGCGTGGAAAAAATCTTTCCGCTCGCTTTACCCGCAATTGAAAAAATCGATCTGATAAAACAACTGAAAGCACGCCATAAAGTTATAAGCTTTATTCGAACAACTAAAAAGCGCTTAAAGGAAATTCAGCCAAAAGTTAAATCAAATCCAATGAAAGCGGAAAAACCAGTTAAAGAACAACCGATTGTTCCTACATCTGAAGATGCAATCAAAGAAGAAGCTCCGATGAGCGAACAAACTTCTGAAGTTGAGACATTAAAGGAAGCTGAAGAACAGAAATCGGAAGTTCCAGAAGAAACTCCTGCGGCATAATGAAAAAACTTAAATCCCCCGATGAACGGGGGATTTTTGATTGAAGCGCCAGCTAGCCTCCCAATCTCTTATCTACATCAATTGATCTTGTCGAATCTTTTATCACCTCAAGCGCCAAATCCCAATGACTCTCAACTGGTTCTCCAAAAGTGTAGTTTTCATAAAACGCCTCGCTCACATCATCAACATAAGTATTCCAATTATCACCAAACCAACCGCGCGCCACATCCTCAGTCTTGGCCCAACGCAGCGTTCCTCCGCGAGTGACAATGTACGTCTTCACGTCTGTTTGAAACTTGATCATACGCGTGCCGGGACGATATGTGACATTCCCCCCAATCGGAACGAGAGACATTTGATCAATCGGGACAATCTTTACATCGGCAAAATCTTGATACCAAGTGAAATAAGTTTTTTCGTTTGGAAAGACATAGCGCTTTCCATCTGAAGCGTAATAATAAACAGCCGTGTCACTCAGCGTATCAACGTTGCTGTCATCCGGTATCTTTATGAGATCACCTGTTTGCAAGGATATGGATAATCCGCCGGAAAAAGTAATTTTAATAGTGTGCTCGATCAGAACGTCATCCACAACGGCAGTAAAAGTAGCTACACCATCTTTAAGAGAAAATACCCGAAAATAAGCTTTGCCAAAAAGATTGGTAACATCACTCTCAACACGAATTTCATCCTTGCTCCCGCGTGATGAAATGAGCGTGACCTTTTTTCCAACCATAGGCATCAAATTCGAATTTTTTACTATCACGCTAATGCGCGCATTATCAATTCCATCAGCCTTCAATTCCGTTTGATCAGCACCCAAAACCGAATTATGAGTATCAGCAACAATCTGAGCCGAAACATAAAACGGTATTAGCGCCACGGCACAAATCAATGCGATAAAAGTTTTTTTCATATTATTACTGCTATCGCCGAATCACGTACACCATACAAATCTAAAGACTGTCATCCACGACTAATGCATTACCCATCTCCGCCTGTTTGTTGTATCCGGTTGCATCTGCGATTTCTGATCCGAACGAATAGTTGATATAGAAGGCATCAGAGATGTCATCAATCTGTTTGTTCCATGTTGCTCCGTACATATTAATGGCGACAGTCTCGGTTTTAACCCAGCGCAGCACTCCTCCTTTGGCCACAGCATATACTTTTGGATCAGTAGTGAATTTCACCATTTTTACGCCCGGGCGATAAGTCACGTTCTGGCCCAATGGCATGCTGGCTAATGTTCCCGGCTGAACAACTGTTACCTGATCAAAATTTGCGTACCAAGTAAAATATGACTTTGAATTTGGAAATGCGTGTCGTTTACAGTCTGATCCGTAATAATAAACCGCACTATCCATTTGAGTATTAACATCTCCATCATCCGGTAGTTTTACAAGCGAACCGACTGACACGACCGGATTCTGGCACTGTGCTTGTATCGGCGCTGTAAAATTCACAGTAGGTTTAGAACTTAACGTCACGTTGCCTGCAACCGCAGTCAGGGTTGAGGATCCTTGTGCAGATGATTTGATTGTAAAGGTAGCTGTTCCGTTTGAATCAGTTGTAACCTGTGCCGGTGTTATTGCAGATCCTGCGAGAGAAGAAGATATGGTCACTGTTTTTCCGCTCAACGCTTCACTACCTGCATTTCGTGCAATCACAGTGATTGTCGCTGTCTTCAAGTTATCAGCCACAATACTTGATGGAGATACTCCAACTGAAGACTTAGACGCTGATACAACCGTATCCTGTGGTTGTTGCTGGTCTCCGCTTGGGTTAATTTTAACGATGTATCCGTTCATCATTCCGCTGGTCAAAGCAAAAGGGCCTACCTCTGCGTTCTGAAATCCTTGTGCCGAAATTTTAAAATAATAATTGCCAGAAGCCAAAGCCGCCCGACCATAGCCTTCCTGATCAGTGGTTCCTGTCGCGTCAGATTCCTGATTCATTTTTGCAAGATCATTAGCAACCTGCGTCAAACCCACATCTTTATAAATTGTATAACTCGCTCCTGAAATACCTTTATTATCTTGATCCTGCACAATCAGCATAAAGTCACGCAGCAGTGCATTACAAAACGATTCTTGCCCTGCCAATAAACCCGCCTGATCACATGACTCACCAACTTTGGACATATTAACAACAGTCGCGTCATATCCGGTTGCGTTAGCCACGCTTAGCATTGCGGAGTTACCACCCGCTCCTGTTCCGTTAACCGTTACATATCCTTCGCTCGATACCACAATCGGATAACTGCCTGAACCAGAATGTGCAAAATAATACAATTGACCGGACTTATATTCCGGTGACAGTCCGTCATAAGTTACAGTAGCATTAGAAATAACGTTACCAACCTCGTCTCTGACCTTAACAATCATAGCCGGAATAATTACTAAGGGATTAACTGTGTGATCATTAATTGCAGTAGTAAGCGGCAACGTCTCAATTGATTGGTTAACATAGCCAGGCGGTGTGGTGATATTTAACGTATACACAGCTCCGTCAGTTGGCAACGCATAATAATGTATTCCGGAACCTGCGTTCCATTCTCCCCAATTCGTCCCCCCCGGCTGAACACTCGCAATCGGCAAATCTTCCAACCATGGATCTCCCTGCAAACCATTAAATTTTAATTTCAAATTATAAACACGTGCCTTAACTCGATTTGCGTGCACAAATTGCATATATGGCGTTTCTGTCACTACCTTAATCCAATAAGCTGTAACGCCGTTAATTTCTTTTGGAATCCAATTTGATGGTGGGGTAAACCCAATATCCGCGTTACCTGTGATACTTGTTGTCTTAAAGTCGTCGTTTGGATTTGATGTGAGAGTCAGCGGCACAAAAGTGACCGGATCAAACATGGTTGTCGGTTTGGAATAATAATATTTAAGCGTTCCGGCTTGACCCCAAACCTCCATATCAAAATAAACTTTATCAAACGGAGATCTCATACCGAAATAAAATGTATGACCCGGAGAAGTGCCACCGATCACAACATCTGCTCCGCCCTCATCCTCAGCGTCATTCGTATAGTCGATGTAACTTGATCCAACCAGCTGCCATACTTGATCAAAATACGCATTTCCTCCTAAAGTAAAAATTGGAACCAGGGCATTTGCGCTTGAAAAAGGCGCCATTATAAAAGCTGTGAATAGAAGACCAAATAAAAAGATCTTTGAACTGTTAAAAATGTATTTTTTCATATGAGTAGAAGTTTATCATAGAATTCACGTATCACGTAACACATAACACGTAGCATCTTTTGTCATCACGAGGAGCAGACCTGTCTGCCGGCAAGTAGGGAAATCTTTCTACCTGTCATCCCAGACTTGATCTGGGATCCATGCCCGAACAAAATCTTTCCATCCTGTCATTTCGACCGAAGCGGAGAAATCTTTCTGAAGGATCTCTCCGCGTTGGTCGAGATGACAGGTTGGGATGAGATCTCTCCGCGCTGGTCGAGATGACAGATATAAAAAACTCCCCCACTAAATCTAGTTTTGTGATTTAGCGGGGGAAGGACAAAGGTCAAAGGATCCAAGTGCTTTTCCAAGCGTCAAGAATCCAAGGACTGAGGACTACTTGCCGCGAACGAACACCCACCGGTCGTCAGGATTCCAATGATCGCCAGGATCGCCGTCGATACTGCGGAGCCAGAGACCATCGCCGTCGTGCTCCACGATGAACACATCCGGGCAACCGTCCGAATCGGTAATGCGCTCCATGGCGATCAAGAGCCCCTCGCCTTGAGGTTGGTCCTGATACTGCCTTCGTAACTGAGCTCCGACCTCGGCTGGACACAACTCCAGGCCCCGTGCTTTGGCGCGATCGCAGATCTTCCTGAATGTGGCTCCTTCCTTGAAACCCAGATCGGCTACCGTGGTCAACACCAGCTCGAGCTCGTATTCCTCGAGAGCTACCGTGAAAGCATCATGTCCGAGCATGTCCTTGGCCCAGTCGCTAACGCGGAAGTCTGACTCTTTCAATGCTCGAATCAGACCGGCCTTGGAATGAGCCCACATTCCAATATCAACGCACCACTCATTAGACATATAAGATTAGAAATTCAAGCTTCAAGATTCAACCTCTTTAATTCCAATCAAACCCACAGAAAATTCTCTATCGGTACTTTTCTGTGGGTGTTAAGAATGTTTTACATGAGAGGATTTCAATCAATGTTTTTACGGTATTTTATCCAGTCGGAGTTTATAAAGAGTTCGGATCAAATATCCGACAACCAACAGAAAGTTCCCTATCGGGACATTTCTGTTGGTATCGGTATTAATTCAATTCGGATCAAATGTGGTGCATTGAAAGATTGAATTCATGTAAAAAACAAAGCGACACAATTTAAGCGATCGCGTTAATTGTGAGGATGGAGGTTAGATTCTTTGCTAAACAGAGCTATGGTTTTAATATTCATTTTTTCTTAAATTCTGTGGTTAAACAAAAATCCCTCCAGTCATCCAGAGGAATTTGATGTTACGTGTTATAAGCAATCGGCCCTAAATCCCGCAACTTTAAATCTATGTACGGAATGCCAAAATGCATCACTAGTTACGAGTTATGAGTTATAGATTACAGGTTATTCGTTATATATTACAAAACCTGCTTTAAATATTTTGCTGTCAAAGCTTTTTTATTTTTAGATACTTCTTCCGGTGTTCCTTCTGCAACAATCTCACCACCACGAATTCCACCTTCCGGCCCCATGTCGATTAGATGATCAGCGGATTTCAACACATCTAAATTATGTTCAATAACCAGAACTGTGTTTCCCTTATCAACCAAAGCCTGAAGAACTCCCAACAAACGCTTGATATCATCAAAATGAAGACCTGTGGTCGGCTCATCTAATATATACAAAGTTTTACCGGTTGCTCTACGAGAAAGCTCGGTAGCTAACTTCACGCGTTGTGCCTCACCTCCTGACAATGTAGTGGCTGGCTGACCCAAGCGCACGTACCCAAGACCAACTTCATGCAGAACCGACAGTTTCTCGTAAATCAAAGGCTGATTCACAAAGAATCGCCGCGCTTCTTCGACCGGCATATCCAAAACATCTGCGATAGTCTTGCCGTGCCAGTGAATTTCCAGCGCTTCTTTGTTATAACGCTTACCTTTACATTCGCTGCACTCAACATAAACATCCGGCAAAAACTGCATTTCAATTTTTACATAACCGTCACCGCCACAAGCTTCGCAGCGCCCGCCACCCTTAACGTTAAATGAAAACTTACCTGCGTCATATCCGCGCATCTTGGCTTCCGGAACGCTTGCATAAAGATCTCGGATAACAGTAAACACGCCTGTGTATGTTGCCGGGTTGGAACGAGGAGTGCGGCCGATCGGCGACTGATCAACTGAAACAACCTTATCCAGATTCTGCAATCCCTCAATCTTTTTGTGAGCTCCTGGTAGTTCTTTTGAATTATAGAAATGTTGAGACAAAGAGCGCGCCAGAATATCCAACACCAAAGTTGATTTACCTGAACCCGACACTCCGCTCACACAAACGAATTTTCCGAGCGGAAGTTTAAAATCAACATTCTTAAGATTAAACTCAGAAGCGCCACGCACGGTAACGCTCTTTCCGTTTCCTTTTCTTCTTTTCTTCAATACCTCAATACTCTTCCGACCGGTTAGATAATCGGCAGTAAGTGATTCTTTGTTGCGCTTTATCTCAGCCATGGTTCCCTCACCCACAATCTCTCCGCCGTACTCACCGGCTCCGGGTCCAACATCAATAACATGATCAGCAGCCTCTATTACAGCTTGATCATGTTCGACAACCAGCACAGTATTGCCCAAATCACGCAAACGCTTCATGGTCTTTATTAATTTTTCATTATCTCTTTGATGCAACCCTATGGAAGGTTCGTCCAAAATATAAATCACTCCGGAGAGTTCGGATCCCAACTGAGCTGCCAAACGCACGCGCTGCGCTTCACCGCCAGACAAAGACATTGCGCTGCGATCTAATGTTAAATAACTTAAACCGACGTCTATCAAATTACACAAACGTTGCTTCACTTCACCGGTGATCTGGCCGACAACAAGACGCTCTTTCTCTGTAAAATCCTTGTACTTTCCTTTGCTTAAATCATCGAAAAAAGAGAGCGCATCATCAAGCGGGATGGAAACCAAATCCGCGATGTTCTTATCGGCTACAGTTACGATAAGCGATTCTCTGCGCAAACGTTTTGCGTTACATGCGGGACAGGTCAAGACGCGCATATAGCTTTCAATTTCTTTTTGAACGTATTCCGAGTCTGTTTGGCGATACTTATCTTCAAGCATGGTTAAAATTCCGGAGAATGTGACCTTTTTGCCGTCGCTTTCATAAACCTCATCTCCTGTTCCGTCAAAAATAATTTTTAATGCTTTGGCAGGAATATCTTTAACCTCATCGTTGATAGAAAACTTGTGTTTCTTTCCGACGATCTCCAAAAGCTTAAGATGAGATGTTTGATTTCCGGCAATGCGTGTCCATGGTTTTATGGCTCCCTGCGCAATGGTCAATCGCTTATTTGGAATAACGAGATCCGGCTCAAGAACCAACTTTGTCCCAAGCCCCGTGCAATCAGGACATGCTCCGTGAGGAGAGTTAAATGAAAAAAGTCTTGGTTCGAGCGAAGGTATGGAAACGTCACAATCCGCGCAGTACAAAGACTGAGAGAAAGAAACCTCATCCGCCGTGTCTTCATCCAAAGCTATGACCATGCCATTTCCCAAATCCAAAGCCTGCTTTAGAGTATCCATAAAAGCATCAAGCACCATGCTGGTATTTTTTTCCAGACGCGTGATCACCACTTCGATTGTGTGCGATTGTGTCTTATCAGGTCTCATGCGCAGCAACTCATCAATGTCAGCAAGCATTCCATCAAAACGCGCTTCTTTAAACCGTGCATTTTCTGCCGCTTTAAGCACAACCTTATGTTCCCCTTTTTGTTCTTTAACCATTGGCGCCAAAAGAGTGACCGAGTGTTTTTTGGTCATTCCCAAAATCTTCTCTCCTATCTCTTTTTGACTTTGTTCTGCCACCAGCTTTCCGCATTCCGGACAGTGAGCTCTTCCGGCGCGTGAAAAAAGAAGACGCAAAAAATCATAAATCTCAGTTACAGTACCAACTGTAGAGCGAGGATTGTGTGAAGATGATTTTTGATCAATGGCAACGGTTGGAGAGAGACCGGTTATCTCATCCACATCCGGCTTATCCTGTAATTCCAAAAACTGACGAGCATAAGACGACATGCTTTCCATGTAACGCCGTTGTCCTTCGGCGTGAACCGTGTCAAAAGCCAAAGATGATTTTCCAGAACCCGACAGCCCGGTAACTACTATTAACTTATTCTTTGGCAGATCCAAGGAAACATTTTTCAAATTGTGGACGCGCGCGCCCTTAATTGAAATCTTATTGTGTGCGGACATAACTGCCGCGCAGACTACCACGCATTTTGATATGTTGCAAGAGGCTGGGGTGATGGTTTAAAATGTTCCGCATTTCATATCGTCCTTTCCAGCCCATTTCATATCAATTGTATTTGATGCTTTGGATCCTGGATCAGGTGGTGCATTAGAAGCTGCATCTAATGAAAAATTACATGCAATCGGCAAACCGCCCATGGCCACGGCCTGGATTTCTGCTAAGCCCCAATAATTTGATACAGCCTTTAATGGTCCCTGAATCACGCCGCAGGCAATTGCCGCCTCATGCATAGGCTGAGCCATATTCAAATAACCATCAACATACCCAGATAAATTACCACCACCACAATTTTTCTTTCCTACTACAGCACCCTCATCATAACCTCCGATCAAAGTTGTTGTATCTTCATAACGAATGCCCAAAACAAATCCGACTATTTTGCCCTTATCTCCACATTCTTTTACAGCATCATTAATTTCTTGCAAATCAAAAGATGCCTGAAAGGATTGTGTCCCATCCTTTCCTTTAGCCTCTGTTAGTTTTGATTTTCCAATCTGCTCAATGCCGTTATCAGGGAGTCCTATGCTAGCTGCAGACTTTGGATCATTAATTACATTTTGACATACAGCATAAAGTTCAACTTCCTTAGCTGACGCACCTCCTGCGTATCTTATTGTTCCAGAAAAATTCGCTTCCTGACATTCATAACCCAAGGGATCTGATCCGTCTTTGCAACCGCCTCCCTTGCATGAAACGCAAGCCTCTCCCGGAGTATCGCATTTTCGCCCCCAACACAGTCCCTCGCCAAAACCTTGAGCATAATATTCCTGATTGCATCGCGCGTCGTTCTGATTCACCTCGTACTTTGCCGTGTTCACATCTGTGTAATTTGGCCGCGATCCTGCTTCTGCGAACATGATCGGTTTCTCAGATTTAACGTCTGCACAATACTCACTCGCTAAAAATTTAGTCCTGTTTATCATAAAAACTTCCAGAGCATTGAGCTTCAGGGTTGCGGGATTGATTGTTTGTAAAATCGTGACAGCTCCCAGCGCAATTATTAGACCGACTGTAGCATCAATCATGATTTCTTTTGCGCGCTCGATTCCACCGGCTGCAGATCCAAAAATATATCGGAAGCCGCCCCATACGAACATAACCGCAGCCGCTGTAGCCACAATTCCCATAATGTATTTAAAAATCACGGCTACGAATTCACGAAATCCTTGTACTGTTGAGACCCCACCTATGGGCATGGAAAGATTAATAATCGGCTCCGGTGCCACGCATTTACCTTGCCCTTTGGTACAACCAAGGCCTGGCCTAAAGGCGTCGGCCGAACCTCCATATTCCGGAGTCGCACATTCTTCCTGTGTAAAACACATTACCTCCTTTGCTTTAAGATCAGCGGCCGTTGGCGCTCCCGGGACAGTCGGCGTTGCAAGCGTCCCAGCTCCAGCCTGACGAAAAATCTCGCCGGGAGGATCAAGCGCCTTGCAAAGAGCCTCACAGGTTGAGCGTGTTTGGCGAGGGAAGGGGAGCTTCTTTTGCGTTCGATTTCCATCTACCACTTGTTCACAAACGCAGCATGAATAAAAAATCTTACTGCCATCCTCACACTCCTCTGTCTCATTTGTGCACACCTTGTCACCGAATGAAATCGGTGGAGATGCGGTTTCACTAATACAACATCCCGGACCACGCGGTCCTTCAGTGCAGACAGCTCGACGAACCACCTCGTAACCCGCATCAACACATTTCGTTGCCCAATATACTTGAAATGCGCACGGCACCGGTATGGGCAAGAGCAAAGTTGGACAACCAGCGGCACTTACTTGTGCACAATTTTCCGGTGTCGCCGCAACTTCCCCAGTTGCATTAATACACAGGCCTATACGAATAGGATCTACGGTCGGCACGTTACTAAAACAACTTTCCGAAGTTTCAGCAGCAAAAACCGGCGCGGCGTAAAATCCGGCCATTGCGATACAAATGAAAAATAAAATTTT
>Ga0180009_10003616_pt1 | contig 17486 bp, 17 predicted proteins | sample OS_PC_MetaG_FD_123537 | JGI IMG/M metagenome (GOLD analysis project Ga0180009, IMG submission 123537) | Groundwater microbial communities from the Aspo Hard Rock Laboratory (HRL) deep subsurface site, Sweden - OS_PC_MetaG | ecosystem: Environmental > Aquatic > Deep subsurface > Groundwater... | reverse complement strand
GATATCGCCGATATTGCGGTGGAATCCGCCGGAATCAATTGCCGTGCGCTTCCCGGCGGCGACCGGATTGAACTGTCCCGCAAAGATTTTAAAGATATTTCCGGCCTTGAGAATAGGGTTATTGTGTGTAATCCGCCCTATGGAATCCGTTTAAAACCTGCTGACGATCTTGGCGAATTTTATAGAAATTTCGGCGATTTTTTAAAACAGCGCTGCAGGGGATCACAGGCATACATTTATTTTGGCAACCGGGAGATGCTGAAAAAAATCGGCCTGAAACCGGCCTGGAAAAAACCGTTGAAAAACGCCGGGCTGGACGGTCGGGTTGCAAAGTATGAGCTGTATTGAACCTCAATTGAGGTTGAACCCTAACCTGAATATTTCATGATGAGATATCCGGGTTAACCCAGCCGGGAAACAGGGCGGTCAAGCCCGGGTCAGTTGGCGGTACTTGATCCTGTGAGGCCGATCGGCCTGGGCGCCCAGCCGCTTTTTGCGGTCCGCCTCATAGTCCGAATAATTTCCTTCGAACCAAACCACCCGGCTGTCGCCTTCAAATGCCAAAATATGCGTGGCGATACGGTCGAGGAACCAGCGGTCGTGGCTGATTACCACCGCGCACCCGGCGAAATTTTCCAGAGCCTCTTCCAGGGCCCGCATGGTGTTCACGTCAAGGTCGTTGGTCGGCTCGTCCAGCAGGATGACGTTGGCGCCCTGCTTGAGCATGCAGGCCAGGTGCACGCGGTTGCGCTCGCCGCCCGAGAGCATGGCGACCTTTTTTTGCTGGTCGGCGCCGGTAAAATTGAATCGGGCCACGTAGGCGCGGGATTTGACCGACATGTTACCGAGTTCGATCAGATCATCGCCGTTTGAAATCACTTCCCAAATCGTTTTTTGCGGATCAAGGCTCTCCCGGCTTTGATCCACATAGGCCAGGCGGACGGTCTCGCCGATACGGATGCTGCCCGTGTCCGATGTTTCCTGGTCCGTTATCATCTTAAACAACGTGGTCTTGCCGGCACCGTTGGGTCCCACCACGCCGACGATGCCGCCCGGCGGCAGAAAGAACGACATGTTCTCGAACAGCAGCCGTTCGCCGTACCCCTTGGAGACATTTTCAGCTTCAACGACCAGATCGCCCAGGCGTGGTCCCGGCGGTATGTAAATTTCAAGATCTTTGGCTTGCGACACGCTTTCCTGGGATAGCAGTTTTTCATAGGCGCTGATGCGGGCTTTGGATTTGGTCTGCCGGGCCTTGGGTGACATTTTGATCCATTCCAATTCACGCTGAAGCGTCTTTTGGCGATGGCTTTCGGCCTTTTCCTCATGCCTGAGGCGTTCTTGCTTTTGTTCGAGCCAGGAGGAGTAATTGCCCTTCCAGGGGATGCCATGGCCGCGATCCAGTTCCAGAATCCAACCGGCCACGTTATCTAGAAAATAGCGGTCATGGGTAACCGCGATCACGGTTCCCTGGTACTGCTGGAGATGATGCTCCATCCAGGCCACGGTTTCGGCATCCAGATGATTGGTGGGCTCATCCAAAAGAAGAATATCCGGCTTGCGGAGCAGAAGCCGGCAAAGCGCCACCCGGCGTTTTTCGCCGCCGGACAGCACCTTCACAGGCGTTTCACCTTCCGGGCAACGCAGCGCATCCATGGCCATCTCCAGGCGGGAGTCCAGATCCCAGGCATCGAGTGCATCCAGTTTTTCCTGGATTTCTCCCTGTCGTTGGAGCAGCCGGTCCATCTCTTCGTCGGACATGGGCTCGGCGAACTTTTCGTTGATCCGGTTGAATGCATTCATCAGGTCAACGGTTGCCTGCACGGCCTCCTTAACGGTTTCCCTGACGGTTTTGGAGTCGTCAAGAACAGGCTCCTGCTCCAGAAACCCGACGGTATAGCCCGGGGTTAGGATCAGCTGGCCGTTGAATTCCGTGTCTACACCGGCCATGATGCGTAAAAGAGAGCTTTTCCCCGAGCAGTTCAGCCCCAGAACGCCGATTTTGGCGCCGTAAAAATACGACAGCGATATGTCTTGAAGAACAGGTCTTTTATCGTAATACTTGCTCACTTTAATCATCGAGCATATGATTTTGTTCGGTTGTTGACTCATATGAGATCCTCCTTAACCCGAATATTTCATGAAAATTTTTTAGAATATTTATTTTTACAGCGGATGTTGGTGTCTGATCAATATAATAATTGAGTTGAATCTTAATTATGTGTTACAAGCCAGTTGCTCCGTTCACAATTGGAATGATGGAACCATTTATTTACGCTCAACAAGGGTTACATTTTTTGATTTGAAGAGGTAAGTCATGGAAACAGCAGAAAAAACAAATGATAAACGCAAGCATCGGCGGTTTGAGGTTCAGGATGGAGCCTATACGGTGCTCAGTTATCAACCCACAATAATGGGCCAGATTGTAAATATAAGCACGGACGGCCTTGCGGTTGTTTATGAGGGGAAGCGCTTGGAGGCATCCACCGAAATCGATTTGTTCATATCGGATGCCGGTTTTTATCTTGAACAAATACCGGTCAAGACCATTTCAGATCATAAAGTAGCCGGAGGGTTCCCGTTCATTTCCAAGACAAAATGGCAGCGGAGCATACAGTTTGAGGAACTCAACGACGATCAGAAAACTGAGCTGGAACGTTTCATTCAGTGCTATGCCTCCATGAGGAAGCGTTCCGACAAAGATCGCCGACAGTGCGATGATCCTCAATATGATGGCCCTGAAAGAAGAAGTTGTGCTGATCGAAGGATCGTAAAAGGTTAGCCGGTCCGGCCCACCATGCCGGTGTTCGTTTTGAGGACTTCGGGTTAGAGGTGTGAAAAAAACTTCACAATTATTATGAAGTTTTTTTCACACCTTTTTTTTGGGCTAAAATCCATATTTTTTTAACTGACTGTTTTATTTGGTTATTCAATTTTTTGCCGATATTGGCACGTTTTTTGGATATATAGATAACATCTTTATCAATATTCACCCGTGGTTCACCCATGCAGATATCCTTTTTTTAAACTATGTTGACAGACATCTTGATGGAGGTGTGCATGCAGAAAGAATTTGCTAAAAATTCCGGCCTAAAGATGCTGTTGGAGAAATATCAAAAGATATTTCGAATTCCTGAGAATCTAAATCATTATTCAGAAAAAGATTATCAAATCGCTGAAAAAAAGTTTATTAAATTTGCGTTGCTTGAAGGCAAAATATAGACCTAATTTTTTTAAGCATTGTTCATGAAATAGCCGGGCGAGCTATCCCGCGATCATAAGCCAGATTGAAAATGTGATTGCTGACAAGATCGTACTGATGGAAATGGCGGCTACGGCAAAATCGGTATCCCCTTTCATTTCTTTTGCCATTATATACGTTAAGGTCGCCGATGGCGAGGCCAGCAGAATAAGTCCGGGCAGATAATCCTGGAACGCCGAGCCGCATAAACGATATAAGACCAACCCCAGACCCGGCAGCAGAATCAGTTTCATGCCGGCCGTGCTCAGAACTCGAAGCATTCGCAACTGCATCATTTCGAAGGACAACGAAGCTCCGATAATCAATAATGCCATCGGTAGCGCAAGGCCGCTTAAAATAGCAAGGCTGCGATCCACGATCAGCGGCACCGCTAGCCCGGTCAGGGAATACAAGATACCGGCCAGGGCAGATACGATCACAGGATTGCCCAGAATCCTAAAAAAGATATCCCGTCTGTTTTTCCTCAACGTCGTGCTTTCAGCATTGAATTGAAGCGCAACGACTGCGAGCAGGTTCTGCAGGATCATGATAAAGCCTGCCAGGATACCGGCCCTGACAAAGCCCTGGTTGCCGAGATGGTAATAAGCTACGGCAAGGCCGATATATCCCAGGTTGCCATGAAAACTGCACTGTATAAATGTCCCCAGTTGTTTGCGTTCAACCCGAATCATCCAGCCCGTGCTCCAGGAAACGGCAAAAACAGCGATTACGGAAAGCAGGGTTATGGCCAAAACCAAACTGTCGAACTGGGCTTTCAGGGAAGCTTTGGAAATCAAATGGAATATCATGGCCGGTATGGCCAGATAGTAGACCAAACGGTTGGCCGGAGCTAAAAAGTTGGGCTGGATGAAACCTTTCCAGCGTGCCAGCCATCCTAGAATGATAACGGCAAAAATCGGAATTATGGTAGAAATAATATTCATCACGTCTCCGGAAAGCAGAATGCCGCCAGGTTTCTTGACTTTAAAATGTATTAAACTTAAACTAAATTACGGGTTGCGTGTTTGGTGTTGCGTGACGCGGGTTGAGTATTGGATACATTGTTACTTGATAATATGAAAATTTTCTTTCTCGCAACTCGTGCTCAAACATTCCATGTGGTTTTATAGGCAGTTGACCTTTAAAAGCAATTTGTTTTTTCGTTGGAAATACTGTCCATGCAAACCTTCATTACCGTTAAACTGTTTGCCACCTTGAGCAACTTCACGCCGCTTTCGGCGGAAAAATACACGATTGCGCCGGGAACATCTGTCCGTATGCTTCTTGAGCAACTGGGTGTGGCTGCAAACGAAGTCAGACTCATTTTCATCAACGGCCGCAAGGGCGATTTGGCCTCAATACTTCAGGGCGGCGAGAGGGTCGGTATTTTTCCCCCGGTGGGAGGAGGATAGCGTGTTGGAAGCTGATATTGTCGGTACCATCAAAAAAGTGTCCAGACGCAAAAAGCTTCCGGACGGAACGCTTTACCAAAGCATTTCGGTCGAACACACCGAGAACCTGGCAAAGCGCTTCAAGGTCGGCGGGCAGCACATCGAAATCAAAGCGCTTGAGAATGATATCGTTCCCGAACGCTATGCCCGCAACATGAAAACGTTTTCCATCGAAGATCAAGCTATCCTGCTGCGATCAAAGGTCTGCGTCGTGGGCCTGGGGGGGCTGGGCGGAACAGTGGTCGAGATTCTGGCCCGCTGCGGCATCGGCACCCTTGCCCTGATCGACGGTGACAGCTTTGAAGACAGCAATCTGAACCGCCAGTTTTTAAGTACCCATCACCTTCTGGCAGCACCCAAGGTCGAAGCTGCCGCCCAAAGAGTCCGGCACATCAATTCATCGATTGTCGTGCAAAACTATCCAGAATACCTGAACAGGAAAAATGCAAAGCGCCTGTTAAAAAATTCGGATGTTGTTGTTGATTGCCTGGACAACGTTCAAACCCGCTTTATACTTGAAGAAACTTCCAAAAAAGCAAAAATACCCTTGGTGTCTGCTGCCGTTGCCGGAATTTCCGGGCATATAACCACCATTTTTCCCCAAGACCGCGGGCTGACGTTAATATATGGCGAACCGAATCGTCTGCCTCCGAAAGGTGCCGAGACTGCTCTGGGGTGTTTATCCCCTGCGGTGACCCTGCTTGCATCCCTTGAAAGCGCTGAAGTTGTCAAAATACTTCTTAACCGGGGTGCAACGTTGAGAAACAGACTCCTGATTGTCGATCTGAATGACAATACATTGGCAGTCCTCGACCTTATCTAACTGTTCAGCCACAAAGACACAAAGGCACAAAACAAAGGAAAGAATTATATTATAATCTTAGTGTCTTAGTATCTTTGCGGCTAAGCTATTACCTAAATTAAAATACTAGAAAATTTATCAGATTTTGCTTTTTTAAAAAATATGTTAGAATATATCGATTCGAGTTGTACCGTCAAGCAGAGAACCATTTTAATCGGTATGGAGAAATCAATGGAAACCATTTCACCGAAAACGTATGCAGAGATCCTGGAAACGATTAATGAGGGAATTCGGATGCTTGACAAGCAATGGAATATTATTTACGCCAATCAGGCCCTGTGCACGTTACTCGGTTATGACCGCAACGAATTAATCGGCATGTCGGTTTTTGATCTTTACCCTGAAAAAGACAGAAATAAGGTGAAAAACCTTTATGCGGATCGCATGAAAGGTCAATCCTCACGATATGAAAGCACCTTTATCACCAAGACCGGTCAAAGTTTACATGTGGAAGTCGCCGCCACGCCTATTTTTAACGATCAGGGTGAATTCAAAGGCAGCTTTACCATTGTCCATGATATTACCGAACGCAAGCAATTTGAGGCCGGACTGCGGAAACTGTCGATCACAGACAGTCTTTCCGGTCTTTTCAACCATCGTCATTTTCATATGGTTCTGGCGGATGAGTTGAGCAGAGCCCGGCGATATAAACGGCACTTAAGCCTGATCTGTTTTGACCTCGATCACTTCAAACAATTTAACGACTGCTTGGGGCACCTGGAGGGCGACAACATTATCCGCCTGGTCGGTCAAAACTTGAGCGTCATCATGCGAAGTACGGACCGGTCTTTTCGCTACGGCGGAGACGAATTCATGATTTTGCTCCCGGAGACAACCATCTCCAATGCGTATGTTTCCGCTGAAAAGCTGCGCAAGCATTTTAATGCCAACTGGCCGTTTACGGAAGTCTGCTGGAAATCCAATTTAAATCAGGTAACTCTCAGTCTGGGCGTTGCCGAGGCCGATTCTCAGGATAAGACCGATACCCTGATCAAACGAGCCGATCTGGCCATGTATGAAGCCAAGCGGGCCGGCGGCAATCGTACGGTGGCTGCCGCTTTTACCATCGGCACAGCCAACGGCCTGAATCTTTCATAATGAAACAATCCTCGTCAAATAACACGAACATTGCATCTTCCATCTTTTATGTTGATGTCGGCGGCTGTGCGCTCAGGGTCAAGCGGATCGAGCCTTCGGTCGCTGTGGCGGCCGAGAGCAATCCCATGCTGGTTTTTTTGCATGAAGGACTCGGCTGTATCGAGCTCTGGCGGGATTTCCCTGAAACGGTTTGTGTGTCTACCGGCTGTGCAGGTCTGGTATACGACCGCAAAGGATACGGCGGCTCCGATGCCTATAAAGGGCCCTGGCCGCTGGACTATTTACATAAAGAATCACAAACGTATCTGCCCGGATTGTTGCAAGCGTGCGATATAACCAAGGCCGTCCTCATCGGGCACAGCGACGGCGGCACCATCGGATTGATGACCGTCGCAATGCACGGCGAACGGATATGCGGCGTGATTACGGAAGCGGCCCATATTTTTGTGGAAGACATCACCCTCGAGGGCATCCGCAGGGCGGTCAAAGCCTTTGAATCCACCGAATTAAAGGACAAGCTGGCCCGCTATCACGGCGAAAATACCGAAACCGTTTTCCGCCGCTGGGCCGACCGCTGGCTTTCACCGGAATTTTACGATTGGAATATCAAAGACTATCTTCCGCGCATCACCTGCCCGCTGCTGGTGCTCCAGGGCCAGGACGACGAATACGGCACCGCCGCTCAGGTTGAAGGCATCGCTGCTCTGGTATCCGGACCGGTGGCGACGAAATTGATTGCCGACTGCGGCCACGTACCCCATTTTCAGGCAAAAGAAACGGTGCTTGACGAAGTGACCCGTTTTATCAAAGCACGTATCCTTTAAACGTCCAACACCTTTCGGATTTTAAATGCAAAATCATGCTTATCGAGCGGTTTTTCAGACATCCAAATCTCCTCTATTAAACTAAGAGATGAACGTCCAGATTTGTTTGAACCGCATACAGCCTCTTTGAGTTTTGCAACATCAGGGTAAAGTCTTTGTGAGAAATTCGGGTTAAACCCCTTTGAGCACGTCGATCATCGTAAAAACCTTTCCCTTGACCCCGGCTTGAACTTTCTTGTCGAGGAATAAAATCGCATCTAAGGTTCCCAGGGCATAGACATCGCGGCCGTTGACGTTGTGGGTGAATTCAAACCGCACGGTTTTGTCTTTTGAAATTAGCGTATAGGTGTGCCAGCCGTGTCCTGACAGAAATTCGGCGGGGATGCCCCATGCGTCTTGCTGGACTTTGGGGTTACGTTCCATGATGATATCATTTGCGGCAAACGGTATCCCCAGGCTGTTGAAATACCCTACCATGGCTTTGGCGGTTCCGCTGGTGTCGGCCTTTCCTTTCTGGTGGCTTTCCTTGATTTCAAGGGTATAGCCTTCGAAAAGATTCGGAAATGTCCGGGCCGCGTATTCCATCATGGCCTGGAACCCGACGATCTGTTTGGCCATGTTGGGTGCGATCACCGCACAGATGGAAGATGCCGTTACCGTATTTGTCAAAAGCGTTCTGTCGCCGCCGGTGGTGCCCATGACAAAGGGGAGGTTGTGTGTGCAGTAAAATTCGGCATTGTCGTTGACGGCCGCAGGCAGCGCATAATCCACACTGATAAACGGGCTGCTGTTTTCTTTGATGGCGGTTATGGCCTGATTTCGGTCCTGCGGCTGGATCAGGGTGAAAACCGTCGAATCAATGGTGGTTTCGGTTTCAGTGATTTCAGGGCCGGTCAAAGACTGGGGAATCAACTCAAACCTGTCGTCCTTCAGGGCGCGCTTGGCGACATTTGACGCCATATTACCGGGCAGGCCGTTAACCATAACTTTTATGCGGTTCATTTTACACCTCCTCTAATGTTTGCAAAATTGGAAGCATGAAATCCGAATTTCGGATTTAAGCTTTTTTATAATAAACCAATACAGGGTTAACCCAAAGCCATGGCCTCTGGGGATGTATTTTTTGCTATAGTTCAGGTAACTCTTCAACAACGGCCTTAAGGTTGGGCAATTCCGAGTTTTTGAAAATGGAAAGGTTGCGCTTTAACGACCGCACTGCTGCGGGGATATAGTTTCCAAAATAGGTTTTGCCCTTGTTACGGCTCAAATAGCCGAAGGCCCCCAGAATCTGAAGATTTCGGGCAACAGCGCAATAATGATAACCCCTGCAAAAATGCTCCGGGTCAACGGGAATCAACGCTGACAGTTTTTCAATACCGTAATCGACAAGCTGCTTCTGCACGGGGTAGGGGAGTTCAACGTAAGGGTCGATCAGCAAAGAGGCCAGATCGTACTGAATCGGTCCCAGGCGCCCCCCCTGAAAATCAATGAAGTAAAATTGTTTGTCTTTGACCATGATGTTTCGTGACTGCATGTCCCTGTGCATAAAACCGTTGACTGCATGTTCAAGGGCCTTGTCCGCCAGGTAAAAAAAATCGTCTTCAAAATCTTCGAAACGGGATGTCATTCCCAAATATCCGCATAAAAAGGCTTCGACAAAATAGCGGCACTCCCTGTCAAGGATAAGGTTCCGGCTGTATGTATCGGTTTGGTAAGCCCATGACGGATCAAAGCCTTTGGCGCCCTCAACAGACTGTTTTAGGAGAAGATCGATCACGGTTTTATAGCTGGAGATGATTTCATCCGGGCGTTGAGACTTTTGGACCAGGTTCTGAAGATTGTCGTTTCCCAGATCTTCCAGGAAAACCAGACCTGAAAACGTATCGTATAAAAAGATTCTTGGCACCGGTATTCCTTTGCCGCCAAGATGCCGGCCGATCAACACAAATGCGTCAACCTCGCTGGTTGTACTTTGGTGCCTGATGCCGTGATCCGCCATCACTAAGGATCGATCTCTTGAGTGGAGGCGGTACCAGTTACGGTCTGATCCATCCCCTTTGATTGGATGGCAGCGAATCGTGTGGGTTGAACCATTCGGGAATGCCTGCTGAAACGCCTTGGGCGCCATTTTTTCAAAAACGGCTTCCCGGTACCTTTGGGGCGTTCCGATATCTTTCCAGTGGAAGTTTTTTGATATAAACGCACATACGTTTCCGCCCTCTGATATCAGTTTTCTGTAGATGTCGATGATGCTTGAAAATGCCTTGTCGGGGATTAGATCGAGAACTTCCGGATTCAGAACGTGTATCCCGGTAAAGGCCATATTTTTGGTTTCACGGCCGAATGCGTCCGCTCCAAGATCTTTCTTGCCGGTCCCGAACCGGGAACTTTTCGGGCTGGAGGCGGTCGAAGAAGGCGGAGTTAAAGTGAACTCCTTATCAAGAAAACCTGTAATAAATCCGCTATGATTCACCGATACGGTATTGAACTCCGGGTCGTCATGAAGCACCAGTGTTACCGGATGGCCGTGATTTAAGTGAAAATGATAGACCTTTTTCAAGTCGATATCCGTGATAATGTCGCTGTTGATAACCATAAAGGGCTTATCGTCCCAAAAGTCGGCAACGTTTTTGATGGCACCGCCGGTACCTAAAATGACCGGCTCATGGCGGGTCAGTACCGGAATCGGATATTTTTGCGACGCGATGAAGGCCTCGATCAAATGATTCAGATGATGAGTATTGATGATAATCGACCGGCAGCCGGCTTGCTGCAGATCGCAAATAATGATGTCAAGCAGCGGACGTCCGGCAATGGGGAAAAGCGGTTTGGGGATGCTTTCCGTAAAGGGCAGAAGCCGCGTACCAAGACCGGCCGCCAGTATTAATGCCTTCATCGTATAAAATCGCTCCGCGATTTTATTTATAGATAATTGATATATCTTTGAATGGCATCGGCATAGTATGCAATCTTTTCATGATCTTCCGAGCCTTTGACACCGTTGGTCGTGAAAAAATCTACGCCGTTGCTGTAATTGATCCTGGAAAGTGCTTCGTTGCGGTCGATTTCTTTTTGTTTGTACATGCGATGGCCGATGGCATCGATTTTTTTCAAACGTTCTTTGGGCTTAATGGAGTTTTGAGAATGCTGCCTGAAAAAGTCCAGCACAATCCAGTATGATTCGAAATACGTTTTCAGAAATCCGGCGAAAAATTTTAATTTTCTAAAGCCTGAAGATGTCAGATTGTAAGTATCCGGCAATGTGGGATGAGGCATCAGGATGGCGTCATCGATAAAGGCTTTTAGATTTTTGCGGACATAGTCTTCCGGTGTGCGGTCGACGTCATATGCGAATTCGTATTTAAAGAAATACTGAAGGAACTTGTAATCAGCATGCAGATCAGATGCCGAAAACTGAAACGCATCTTTAATCAGAATTGAAAGGGCCGTAATTGCCGCCGGTATAAAAAAGGTGATACAGTTATTTTTGTAATATTCAAGGTTCGGGCGCTTGCTTTCGTTTACCTTGAAGAGAGCGTCCGTCTGGAAAGGCTCTTTGTCTTTGGTAAGACATTCGATGAATTTTCTTTGCATAAACGTTTCCATGGCATGTTCGACGGCATGCACATGATCCATAAGAAGCGTATCGGCCAATTTGGCTTCTTTCGAATACAGGTGGCTCAGATAGGTATCAATATGGGACAGGAGATGCTCATAAGTAAAACTTGTTTTTGAGCAGTTCATGACGGCAGCTGCTACCAGGGCGTGCGGCGTAACCACCGAAACCTGGTTGATGGCATTGATGATCCGGTGCCCCATATTACGGCATAGAATATTAAACTCCTTGGAAGGCATTTCCTCAATCGGTGTGTCGTATTGCTCCAGAAGTTCATTAAAAGAGATGGGATCGTGGAACTGGATATAGATCCTGCCATATCGTTTTTTCAAAACTTTTCTGGCTTTGATGACTTGACGCAGGCTTTCAGGTTGTTTTTGCTCCCCTTCAATTTCATTCAGATAGGAACTTTCTTCCAGGACCCTGTCATACCCTATAAAAATAGGTGTAAAGATCATGTCTTTACAGGCTTTGTTTTTGTAAGCGTTGAGAAGGATTGAAAGCAATCCCAGCTTGGGCAGAGTCAATTTTCCGGTACGGCTGCGACCGCCTTCAATAAAGAATTCTATGTTGAAACCTTCTTCAAGCAGCGTGTAAACATATTCTGCAAATACCTTTGAATACAGTACGGCGCCTTTGAAAGTCCGCCGGATGAAAAATGCGCCGCCCCCCCTGAACAGCGGTCCTATCGGCCAGAAAGCAAGATTTTTGCCTGCAGCGATGAGCGGGCACGGCATATTGTTATGATACAAAAGATACGACAGTATCAGGTAATCGACATGGCTCTTATGGCATGGCACTAAAATCAGGGGTCCTTTTTGGGACATGCTTTTGACTCTGTTAAGACCGTCTTCATTGACCGTAACTCCTTCAAACATGGTTTTCAGAACCCAGGTTATCACGACGGAGGCTATTTTTATGATGACCATATTGTATTTAGCGGCAATTTCATCAAGATAGGCATCGGCCTCTTTGTGTACATTGTATATGGGGATGTTGCGTGCTTCGGAATGATGTGCCATAAAGCTTTGAAGCCGTTCATTCGCGAGGATCGTCTGTTTCAGCTCTTCCCTGGTTTTGAGAACCGGACCTGTAATGCTCTGGCGATGGCGGTTGATTTGAACGAGCAGGTTGCGTCTTAATGTCAGAGCCTGATATTCAATGCTTTTTCCCCGGTTTTGCGGTAAGTTCAGAAAAGTTTGGATATTGACCGGTTCTGAAACCTCCACAAAAACCCTGCCGGGATTTTTGAACAGAATTATCAGCCGTCTGAGTTTGCCCGGATTTTCTTTGGATCCGAACAAGATGTCGATGATGTTCGGAGTAGATTTTTGGGGATCTTTAACAAAAAAAATAAGTTGGGGAACAATAAATATGGGGCGGTCAATTGTTTTTTGAAGTTCAATAAGATGTCGGATCGGATCGGTCTTGGCTTTTACAAGCATTCGATAAAATCCCTTTTTTTCCACCAAAAAAAGCAACGCCGGCCGACCCTTCACCAGTTCATTTTTAAGATAGTCTCCTCGATAAAGATTAGGGAACCTAAAGTGTGAAAAAAAATAGTCCAAGTATGCCAGAAGAATCCTGAGAAGGCGTGACAGCGACTGCCAGATAATAACGTTATAGTCGAAGCCTATTTGAGGATAAGGCAGGCCTTCCTGCTTATAGCGGGTGTAATAAAAAAGGTAATTAAAAAAGCTTTTGTGTTTATCTGTATAGACAACAATTCCCTCTTTGTGCAGGTCTTTAAGTTTAAGGGTCTGTTCTTTGGAGACCGTTATGCCGGAATAAAAGGTTTTAAGTACAAATGTTGATAATAAACCGATGTCTTCCGGCATCTGACACAGGTAGTGATCGTGTGTATTCTGCAGGAAGGAATCGATCCGGTTTCTTATTTTCGTTTGAAATTTTGAAAGATTTGATTTTATCCATGCGGTCATAGCGAATTCCATTATATCGTTTACCCGGATATTTTCGGGATCTTGTCAAACCAATGCCGGCAAATACCTCCGAAGCAGAGTTGCGGGTAATGTCCGTTGATATTTTTAAAGTTTTAATCTAACAAATCTTAATTTTGATTGCAATCATTCATTTTCCTGATATGAATTAATGAGAAAAAGATTGTGAATTTGGGATGTTATCTTGTTAAAGGTTATATTTAAGTCTTCATGGCAAGTTGCGTTTAAAAGATATATCCAGACAAAAAATTAAGCTTGCGTTACGAAATTTGTTATGTTATCTGATAGAATCTTAATTGGTTCAATTAAGTCCCAATGTTTCTACACGATGTTTTTTTTACCTTTTTCGCCGGCATAAAGCAGCCAAAATGGTTTTAGGTATATCTTATAAAAACTTAAAACAGATTCAAATTTAATTAAAGGAGGATGAGGTTTTATGAAAACATTAATTGGGGGGGCGGTAGCAGCTGTGTTGGGTCTCATTGGCATGTCGGTGTGGTGGAAACCCTTTTTGCAGCTTTTAGCCGGTGCTATTCCTGTTACGCTTTTGCTCGGCGGTGGATTGGCGCTTTATCTGGGCTTTGACGAGCTCAAAGATACCTGGAAGAAAGAGGAGCCATCTTTTGATACTTCATCATCATCTGATGAATCTGAAAAATACAAAAAGGAAATTGAAGACTTAAAGAAGGAGATCGAGGCTTTAAAAGTAGAAAAAGCTTAATTGAAAGCACGTTTGGCCAAGCATAGACATAAGACAAGCGCCCTGCAAAATTTGAAGCGGGGCGCTTGTTTATTTTTTAACGGCTGAAGTCGCCAGAAGATCCGCCCTCTCGTTGCCCTTAATGCCAGCATGCCCTTTTACCTTGATGATTTGCAGATCCTTGAATTTTGAAGTTGTTTTTTTTATGGATCTTACCATCTCTATGTTTTTTTTTGCTTTCCAGCCACGAACAAGAACACCGTAAGCATAGTTTGAGTCCGTAAAGACGCGTACCGGCAGATCGGTATTTTTCACCTCCAAAAGCCCGGTCCGAATGGCCTCAAGCTCTGCAATATTATTGGTCGCGATACCGATATGGCGCGATATCTCTTTCTGGTGATTTCCATAACGCAGTACAACGCCGATTCCCGATGGTCCGGGGTTTCCGGAAGATGCTCCATCCGTATAAATACATACGGCACCGCCATATACGCTTTCATCGAAGGTTTTCGAATCCTGCTCGATGTTCGTATTCGGGGATTTTCGGGCAGGTTTTTTTTTGGCCGGGTCTTTGGTTACAGATTTTGACGATTCAATCGGTTGCACATGCTGTTGAAGAACCCAGTACTCGTAATCCTGATTCAGTTGGTATTTGATCAATACCTTGCCGTTTTTGACAACAGGCTTTCCGTTCTGATCTTCAGCCAGCCAGACCTTGTTGTCTTTAAAACGCATCCGTTTCCAATTGAATCGGTCAGTCGTCATCGGTCATTAGCCATTTGTTATTGGTCGCTTGCCGCTAAGACACCAAGGTTCACCCTGTTAGATGGTTCTAAGTATGCACAAGCACAAAGTAAGTCAAGTTGATTTAACCCCGCTAAAGCGGGACTGACGGGTTAAACGAGTACTTACGATGTGTAAAAAGCAAAGTGAATAATTGGGTTTTATCCGTATTCGGGAAGTGCCGATTCACTGACGCTGTATGCGCTGGCTGCGGTCGGAAAACATCCTGATATTCCCCGTTTATTTAAAATAAATAGAGTCTTCTCAAAAATTTTCATGAAATGCCCGGGTTAGAGCAACGCATAGAAGATCATGATGAGCAAATACAGGGGTTAAGGCACGTTCTGCACGAACGTCCCCAAAGATAATTTCTTGTCCGAATTACAATGTTTACTTTCCCAGAGCAGGCGCCCCGCCCAGACAGCGGGATGCTCTGCCCAGACAAATGTTTTAAAACTTAGCAATCCATTGCCGATTGTCCCAATTAAAGGTTCAATCCTAAATTATAGGTTTCGTATTCGGTCGGTTCATCAAGCAAAGCTTCAAACGCAGCCTCATTTTCAGCTCTCAAATCACTGTCTTTCCATTGGTTCCAATTCTCTATTTTCTGCCACATGGATATCACTATCACATTCCTTGGATCGTCACAGCCACTCAAGGTCTCCGATGAAATGTAACCCTGTTGTCCCATGGCATTGTATCGGGCTTTGTTAAGTAGTCTTGAGACCTCAATCAATTTGCCGTCTTTTATTTTTCTCTTGATTAAAACTTTGACTGCCATAATGACCTCCTTTCGTTACATCGGTGACAAATAGGAATACACATTCTTTCCCTTCCGCCTTTTCGATCGTGCTAAAATATGGCGGTTGATAAGAAGTCCCCTTTTTAAAGCAGCTGAATGGAGAATTGCTAATGGTGAATGGAACCCAGATGAGACGCAACACGTGAAGGTTTCCGGTTTTCGGGAACGATTAAGATATAATACCAGAGGCGAACTATGTTGTCAAATGCCACTTTTTATTCAATATCAAAAAATTACGACCATTTAGGGCACGGTTCGCCTGTTCCCCCACGATAGGTTGGTTACCAGAAGCAGGCTTCAGCCGGAGAGGCCTAGGTTTTAAGCACTGTGTATTGTAGCCCTATTGAGTCATTGATGCTTGACAACATTGAATAGTCATCATTACTTTGACTTAAATGCAGAAGCGATTTACGATGTCTGTTAAAATCATATTGATGCTCTTACTGGACGATAAGCCAGATTATATAAGACCTTACAGATGTGATAATGATCGAATGTATTATCGGATCAAGAGGAAATCCAGCGCAGATTGAGGAGAATGTTTCACATTACACCAGAATGGAACTCAGGTGAAATATGTAGAGGCGTTTCAAATTGAGATTCAGGCTGACATAACTTGCAAGGAGGAATACGATGATTGAATCGGAGTATTTAAAAGACAACGTCGAGATGATACAAAAACTCAGGCAGATGCCTACCTTGGAGCTTTTTGACGAAAAAAGTCTTAAAGGAGCATTGCAGCTGAGCAAGATTCGGCAATATGGCCCCGGAGAGCTGATTATCAAAGAAGACAGCTATGACGACAGGATCTATTTCCTCATATCCGGCCAGGTGAGAATAGAAAAAGACGGCAAAGAACTGAGTGTTCTGAAACGCGGCGGGGATGTTTTCGGCGAGATGGGTGTCATCGATGGTTCAGCCCGGTCTGCTTCCGCCTATGCGGTCGGTGATGTCGTTTGCCTGGCCATAGATGCCTCCTATATTGACCGGTTGTCAGGCAATGATAAAATCGCTTTTGGTTATATCCTGTACCGGGTGTTTGCCGAAAGCCTGGCCAATCGCTTAAGATTGACCAGCGAAGAATTGATCCGGTTAAAGGAAGAAATATTGAGGCTTCAAAGCGAGAAAGAACAATAGAAAAGCATTATTATGGAAAAAATCTTCACTTTGACCTGCACAATTGGAGCCTTAGCAGTGATCTTGGCATCTGGCAAATCACCGAGAGGAAATAGCCGATCTAAGCGGAATCATCCGCCGGCGTTCCTTTAGCCGCAGGATTCTTTATTGTCGATGACACAGCAGCAGGCCGAGCTGTCGCGGCCCAAAGCGGAATTTATGACGGCAGCGGCACAGCCGACACCGGCATTGACGCTGACCGCGGCTGTCGGGCAGTTGCGGGCACAGGCACCGCACTCCATACAGGCGTCGCGATCTTCAATACAGGCCTTGCCGTCGATCAAAGCCATCACCGCATGGGGGCATACCTTCGTACACATGCCGCACCCCACACATTTTTCCCGGTCAAATGCCAGCGTGGCCACATCGAGCACCAGGATCCAGGCGTCTTGGCCCGGCAGTGCCTTGCGGAGGCAGTCAAAGCTCATTTTGTAATTGGCGGTGACCAGAACCGGTGATTGCTCCGTCGGCCGGTTCAGAGCATAAATGCCCGGTTCGACGGCGTAATGCATTCGTCTCACCCCCCAGCGGGCCTTGAAAGTTCCCCATCGATCCGTCCAATTCAGCATTGCCGAAACCTGGGGGACTTTGCCCGCCGGGGTATTGATAGAACCGGTCACAAACGGCTGTTTTAGGCTGGGCAGACTCACCTGAGTCTGTTTGCCGCGAGGTCAGCAGCTAGAACTCAATGTAACAAACGGTGTTTTCTGCAAAGAGGTATGATCCATTTCTGTCATGCCGCCTTTCAGTTCGATTTTAGCATTTATAATATCGTACTGCTGCAAAAAATTCAAGGAGCAACCCTGCGGCGAGGATGCGGCCAAAGGAAAAATTTGTGTGTATATCGGCGGGGTGGAAAACGGCAGTTGACAACCTGGTATGCCTATGGCATCGATCATTTTATCTTCACCGAAACTATTTGCCGACGGACCGAAGAACCAGCAGAGGTTTGAAATGTTCGATGCCTCCTCAATT
>Ga0180009_10003615_pt1 | contig 17488 bp, 14 predicted proteins | sample OS_PC_MetaG_FD_123537 | JGI IMG/M metagenome (GOLD analysis project Ga0180009, IMG submission 123537) | Groundwater microbial communities from the Aspo Hard Rock Laboratory (HRL) deep subsurface site, Sweden - OS_PC_MetaG | ecosystem: Environmental > Aquatic > Deep subsurface > Groundwater... | reverse complement strand
TTTAAGTATCATTTTGCCTGAGGTGATTAAATAAAAATACACTTATTCCGGTTTAATTAACCTAAAATTATAATGCTTTCACCTATAATCCATCTACTCTCAAACTTGATGGGGAATTCTGGACAACCATTCCGCTTGCATTCCTTGAATCATTCATTTAGAATGAACCAGTGATCCCGGTTCGCTATAAAACGACCTTTTTAGGAGGCTGCGCATGTCGATCGTCAATTTAAGCCAGATCCTGAGTTTTGCCGCTGAGAAGGGCGCGTCCGACATTCATTTTCAAGTGGGAGCCCCGCCCCTACTCCGCCATTACGGGGAACTCTATCCCCTCAAGCATCCGCCTTTGACCGAAGAAGACACGCTTTTGATCGGACGGACACTGGCCAAATTCGAGGACAATGAAAAGTTCAAAAGAGAGGTCAAGGATTACGACGGCTCTTTTGCCCTGGCTGACGTGGCCCGCTTCCGGGTGAACGTTTTCCGCCAGAACGGCCGTTATGCCGCCGTGCTGCGGCTGCTCCCCTTTAAAGCGCGGAGCTTCGAGGAACTGAACCTGCCCAAGGTGCTGGAAAAGATCGCTTCCCTGAAGAGGGGGCTGATCCTGGTCACCGGACCCACCGGCAACGGCAAATCGACCACCCTGGCGGCCATTATCAACTACATCAACCAGAAGCGGCGCGCCCACATCATCACCATCGAAGACCCGATCGAGTACCTTTTCGAAAAAAATCTTTCGGTCATCTCACAGCGCGAGATCGGCCCGGACAGCGAATCTTTTGCCACGGCCCTGCGGGCGGCCATGCGCCAGGATCCAGACATCATCATGGTGGGCGAGCTACGCGATCATCTGACCATCGATACCTGCATGAAAGCCGCCGAAACCGGACACCTGGTCATGACCTCCATCCACACCCCGGACATCATGCGCACCCTGAACCGCATCCTGGGGTATTTCCCTCCCGAAGAACAGCTCTCCGTCCGCCAGCGCCTGTCGGAGAACCTGCTGGCCGTCATCTCCCAGCAACTGCTGCCCAAAATGGACAAAACCGGCATGATCCCGGCCTGCGAAATCATGCTGGTGAATAAAACCATCGAGATGTGCCTGAAAAACCCGGAAAAAACCGATACGATCATGAAGCACATAGCCAAGAACCGCGATGTGGGCATGCAGACCTTCGACCAGCACCTGATCGAACTGGTAAAAACCCGCAAGATATCCATGGATGATGCCATGATAGCGGCGGAACAGGCCGAACAACTGGAACGGGACATGACCTTGGAGCCATAGAGCGTCGCATAGGGGAGGGTTTCACGTCAGGGCGGGGGCCATCCGCCGGCACGTTGCCTGGCGGACCGCCCCTACATCAAGAATCTTTTCTTTCCCGGTGGAAAAAGATGATCAGCAATCCGGGTAGCAGGAACAGCAGGTCGCGGAAGATCAGCACATAAATGTTTTCTTTATCGGCGACTGAGGATGAAAAACAACCGCAACTCAGGCTGATACCGCGCGCGGCATTGAAACCCAGGGCCAGGATAAAAACCAGCAGCAGCAGCGACAGCAGGGTAGCGGCGCTGCGCACCCACAGGCCGGAAACCAGGCACAGGCCGGCGATCAGTTCCAGCCAGGGCAACACCAGGGCCGGCAGGGTGACCAGAAAATCGGGCAATATCCCGTAATTGGCAACAATTCTGGCAAATTCCTGCGGGTGGGCGATCTTGTCCAAACTGGCGTAGATAAATATCCCGCCCAGGAACAAGCGAGCCAAGACCTGCAGCGGCCGCGCCGACAGGATGCGGGCGATTTTATTTCTCAACAGCATTTCCATTCTCCAGCCAATCCTCCATGCCCCCTTTATAAAGGAACAGGACCTTCAGCCCTTTTCGAAAGAGCCTCAAGGCCAGTTCATGCGAATCGGGGCACTTCAAGTCGCTGCAGTAAACGATCAACATCCGTGCAGCCCGCAAGTGCTCCTGCTGGCGGGGGAAGAACTCGTCAAAACGTGAAATCGGCAAACTGGCGGCGCCGGGAATGTGTCCGTGTTCAAAATTTTCAACCGTCCGCGCATCAAGCAGAACAACCCCCGGGTCAGCACTGAACTGACGGACAAAATCAACATCGGCTTCACTGAAACCGGAAACGGACACGGCCGGGGCCGCAGAGGGCATTTCCCGGAACAGCGGCAGGGGCTTATGGGCGAAAAAATTACTGCCCAGGCCAATCAGCACACTGGCCAGGACCATAAGCAGTATTTGCAATATACTTTTTTTATTCATGCGCATGCCCTTGGAAACAGTCACGGCCATGCCCGGTTCCGCACATCATCAGAAACGGGCCAAATCCAGCGACCTGTACTGCAGGGCTTCCTGCACGTGCCGGGCGGCGATCGTCTCCACTCCATCCAGATCCGCTATGGTTCTGGCCACTTTCAATACCCTAAAATAACCACGGGCGCTCAGGTCGAACTTGTCCACAGCCAGTCGCAGCAACTGGCCGCCGCTTTCGTCCAGCGGGCAGAATTTTCTGATCTCGGCATTGCGCATCTGGCCATTGGCGAATATCTTCTTTTTCAAGTTCTTGAAACGATGCAATTGCAGGTTGCGGGCACCGACCACCCTCTTCTTGATGTCAGCGGAACTCTCCGCCATTGCCGGCGAAGTGATCTCATCCAGTTTGACCTTCTTCACCTCGATCTGCAGGTCAATGCGATCCAGCAATGGCTTGGAAAGCTTGGCGTAGTAGCGGTGCTTTTGGGAATGACTGGCGGCGTAACCACCCGCTTCCCCCAAACCGACCGAGTCCTGGCTGGGATTCATGGCCGCCACCAGCATGAATCGGGCCGGGAAGGTGGAAGACGTCAGGGAACGGGAAACGGTTATCTTGCCGTCTTCCAGCGGCTGGCGCAGTACTTCCAGTGCCGATTTTTTAAAATAGGGGATCTCGTCCAGGAAGAGCACACCGTTATGAGCCAGGGAGATCTCACCAGGTACCGGGTATTTGCCGCCGCCGCTGATGCCGACATCAGAAATGGTATGGTGCGGCGAACGGAAGGGCCGGCGGCAGACCAAACCGCCCTTCTGGCCCAGGAGGCCGGCAGCGCTGTAGGTCAGCGATGTTTCCAGGATTTCATCATCACTCATGTCAGGCAGGATGGATGGCAGCGCCTTGGAGATCATGGATTTTCCCGATCCCGGGGGGCCGATCATCAGGACATTGTGAAAACCAGCGGCGGCGATCTCCATTACTCGCTTGGCCATATACTGGCCCTTAATCTCGGAAAAATCATTATCGCAAAATCCGATGGGTTCCTTGGTTATCTCGGCATGGCAGGGGGTGAAAGCGGCGGGATTTTCGATCAACTGGATGACCTGGGTGAGGTTTTTCAAGGCGTATACCTCGATGTCTTTGACAAACTGGGCTTCCACGCGGTTTTCAAAAGGGATGACGATGCCGCGGAAGCCCTTTTCACGGGCGTACAGGGAAATGTTCAGCACGCCCTTTACCGGGTTCAGATCACCGTTGAGGTTCAGCTCGCCGTAAAACAGCAGGTCGGCAAAGGCCGGGCTTTCCATGCGGTAGCGGTTCTTGATGATACCCACGGCCATAGGCAGATCCAGGGCCGACCCCTCTTTGCGCACATCGGCCGGAGAGAGGTTGATCACGATTTTCGTGGCTTGGGGATAATCGAAATTAGCCTGGCTGACCGCCAGTTTCAGCCGCTCGCGGCTCTCCTTGACGGCATTGTCGGGCAGGCCGACGATGACGATGCCGGGAATGCCGCGCGAGAAACCGACTTCGACCTCGGTGGCTACCACCTCCAGGCCGTTGAGAACCGCCGAATTGATCCGGCTGATCATCTATCCCCCCGGGGAATAATCAGGTTCATGCCCGGCCTGATCAAATCGGATCTCAAACCATTGACCTTCTTGATCTGGCTGACCGATGTAGCATGGCGGCGGGCGATGGAATAGAGACTGTCCCCGGGACGGACCCGATAGGTATTGTATTTCGGGATCTGCTTAAGCGGAATTCTTTCCAGGCCGGCCAGAACCGCTTCATCGGCGAGAGCCGGGACGCGCAAGCGGTATTCGCTCAAATTACTGGGGGTGAAGTCACGCAGCAATTCAGGGTTCAGCTTTTTCAAATCCACATAGGAAATTTGCAGAAGTGACGCGATATGCGCCAACGAGGCCGGCGACGGCACGGCCACGGTTTTGCTGCCGGCAAAAATCGCTTCGCCGCCGTTGACCTTGAAACCATATTCCTGGGGAGCGCGGGCAATGATCAGCGAGGCCAAAAAGGCCGGCACATAGTTCTTGGTTTCGCGACGGATATGATGGGTCTGGTTGATGGTGAAGAAATCCGCTGTTTGCAGTAGGCGCATGGCTTTTTTGACCCGGCGCGGGCCGCCGTTGTAGCAGGCCAAAACGATGTACCAATCGTTGTATTCCTGGTAGAGATCTTTCATGTAGCGGGCCGCGGCAGCGGCTGCTTTGAACGGGTCCAACCGTTCATCGACCTGCCAATCCACCCGCAACTCGAAAAGCCGGGCGGTCGCGGCCATGAACTGCCAGGCCCCCCTGGCCCGGGCCCGCGAAGTGGCATCGACACGAAAACCGCTCTCGATGATCGGCAAGTAAACCAGGTCTTCCGGGATTTCGTACTGGCGAAAAATTTCCTTGAAGGGAGCAATGAACTCGACCATACGGTCGAGGGCCCTCTGGATGCCGTCATGGCGGATGGTCTGGAAGGCCTTGAGAAAGGAAACCACCTGAGAATTGACGATCACCGGAATGCTGTAGGAAACCTTCGCAGTTTCACTGACTTTCTGCTTCAGGTCCAAAACATCCTTTTCCGTGGGCAGGAAAAGCGGCGTGGAGATGACCTGGTCGAGAAACGCCTCATGCTGGCCATTTTCCGGACTGTTTTTATCCTTCAAATAATTCAACTCGATAGCGGCGATTTTCTTCACATAATCGTTCAGGACATTTTTGCTGTCGCCGCCCTGACCACCGCCGCGGGCATCGAGGAGCACATCCAGGGTTTGGTTGAAGCAGGACCTGGCTGCCGCCATGTCGCCTTTTTCCATACAGGTCTTGCCTTGCTGGAAATAAGCCGCGGCCCTGGCCGGCGGACCGCCGGCAGCAAGCGGATCTGCGGCGGGGACCAGGGGGCGCCGGGATGCGGCGCAGGCAAATAACAAAGAAAAAACGGCAAGCAGCAGGACGAATTTAATTTTTGACATCTAGGATGATATTTACCTTCTTGGTTTCGGGGTTCAGGACGATGTCGAAGGAACGGATGGTGCGGCCAGCGCTGTCCTTGACCTCAACGGTCAGGTGACCGTTGCCGGCGGTTATCTTTTCAATTTTTGTGATGCGGGTAGGATCTTCCAACCGCTTCAGCAACTCGCCGAAAGATGGATTGAAGGGTTTGGCCTGGGGTGACTCCTTGGCTGCGCCGGCGTTTTTTTCAACTGCGGCCGGCGGGATAGTTTCAGCTTTTGTTGGCGGCTCCTGCCCTGCATCGCTGGCGGCCATTTGTTCCATGCTGACCTTTTTCACAGGCAGATCTTTCATCTTAACCATCTGCTGGCTATGATTCACATCGAACTGCACGGCTACGTTCTTGGCGGAAACCGCAGTGTGTTCCAGCGCTTCCTTGATCCTGACCAGGGTCATGCCAGAGATCTCGCGCAGGGTTTCTATGACCCCACGGCCGTTGCGGGCCACGGCCTCAAAGTAAGGCCGCTTCAAGCCGTTCAAATTGCCATTCAGTCTGTCCAGGGACGAAATGCCTTTCAGGTCTCTCTTGTTGTATTGGAAAACCAGGGGAATGTCCTCGATCAGATGGTTGTAGAATCCCAGGTTCTCTTTCAGGTTGCCAAAACTCTCCAGGTTGGCTTGTTCCATCAATTCCTGGGAGTCGGCCACGAAAACGATGCCGTCGGCGCCTTTCAAGACCAGTTTGCGGGTAGAGTCGTAAAAAACCTGCCCGGGAACGGTGTACAATTGAAACTTGGTTTCATAGCCCTTAACCAGGCCGACGTTAACGGGCAGCAGGTCAAAAAAAAGGGTACGTTCGATCTCGGTTTCCATGCAGACAAGCTCACCGCGCGAATGCGGGTTGGTCACGGAATAAATATACTGCAGGTTGGTGGTTTTGCCGCCCAGTCCGGTGCCGTAATAGACGATTTTGGCGGTTACCTGCTTGGATGTGTGGTTGATCAGCATCTCATTCTGCCCTTTTCATTTTCGCATTTTTCCCGGACAAAGTCAAACATCCTGGCTTGACGAAAAAGGGCCGATCGCCGCTGGCGCGCTTAAAAATCGAAGCCGATCCAGAAATTGATGCCGCTGTATTCCGTATTCTTGAAATCGGTCCGGTAGACCCATTCGAAGTGCAGGGGATAGCCGAAAAGGAAAAATTCGATGCCGTAGCCGTAGGAGGACAGCGAATCCTTTAGTTGCAAACTCCCGGGCTCGAAAATGCGATATTCCTGATCATTGAACCACAGGCCGCCGAAATCAAAGAAGAACACGCCGCGCACAGGGCCGATGACACCGATCGGGGTCAGGGCGGCATGGACCAGGGGGAAGCGGAATTCGGCATTGAAAAAGAATCCTTTGTTGCCGACCAAGCTGCGGAAATCTGCCGCTCTCAAAGTATTGTTGCCGCCGCTCCAGTACAGCAAGGCGTTCTTGCCGCCGGAATAAAATCCACTCAAGCGGAAGGCCAGCAGGGAATAGTTGTCGAGGCGCACGTACTTGCGGAAATCGCCTTCCAGGGTATAGGCATCCAGCGATTTGGAAGAAAGCTTGAAATATCTGCCGACGCTCAGCCGGAAGGTGTGGCCCTGGTTCGGTCCGTAATAGGAGAAGCGGGTGGTTTCGGATACCAGCGACGCCGAAACCGGCAGAGCGAAGCCGTTGAAGAACTGGCCGTAGGGAAGTTCCTGCTGGTAATAAAACAGGTCGGAATCCTCTTCCTGGTGGTAGGCCGACATGGTCAGTTCGGTGCGGGTGGAGCGGCTTAAAGGATAGATCAGGGCGAATTCGGCACCGATGCGGCTGCGCAGCGAAAGGTAATAGTTGCTGACGTAGGGATAATAATAGGCGTCGCTTTCGGAAAAAAGATGAGTGTACAGTTGCAGGCGGCGCCGCTGATTCAAATAGGCCAAATGGTAGGAGCGATAGCCGTAAAAGGAGGCCAGATAGAATATGAAGTTGTGGTCACCCAGCATATCGGTCACGTTCAAATAGGAAGAGCCGAAGAAACCGCCGTTGGTATCCACGGCCACCGTGACCGGCGGCAAACTGGTGATGATCAGCTTTTCAAAGGGCTTGTATTTTTTTACGCTCAATGTGAAAGGCACGGCTACTTCCATCGCAGCGGCCGCCGGGGCAGCGGCGGACTGAACGGCGGTGAACTCGACCGGCCGCTTGGCCAAATAGCTGCTGACATCCTTTTTGAAAAGCAGGAAGCTCCCTTTGTGGAACGAGGAGATGACCAGCTGGCCTTTGGCCTTGGGGATCTCCACCGGAAAGAAGTTGCCGGTGCGTACGTCGCTGAAGCGGTAGAGGATCTTGCTCTCCAGGTCCAGTGAACAGATGTTGAAGGCGCCGAGTTCATCGGAGCTGTAATACACGGTCTTGCCGTCCAAGGAAAAGGCCGGGGCGATATCGTTGTATTCGCCGTCGGTGAGCCGCATGGCCAGGTCGGGGCTCTCGCTGGCCGCCAAATACAACTTATCGAAATCGCCGAATCCGGCCGAGTACACGACCTTTTCACCGTCGCCGCTGATGTCGACCGCCTTGATGTAGGTTCGGCCGTCGCTCAGCTTGCGGATCTGGCCATTGCCCAGGTCTAGGGAGTACAGGAAGGATTGGATGCCCTCGATGCCGGTGAAAAGCAGGCGGTTCTGGCTGGGATGGAAAACCGGTGAGCTCGGCTTCTGGATGGCGCCGATGTTGAATTCCTTCAGCACCCGGTTATCGATGGCATTGAGCACGACCAAGAACGAGTCGAGCTCCTTGCGCACGAAGAAAGCGATGTTTTCACCGCGGCGGTCCCAACTGAAGGAGCGGCCGTCGGAGGGGACGAACTTGAATTCGATGCCGTCATAAGTGGATTTGTACCCGGGGGTGACGTTCTTGATCACCTTGCCGTCCTTGAGCGAGACCAGGATAATATCGATCTTATAGCTGCGGTAATTGACCGTGACCACGGCTAGCAATTCGCCGCCCGGTGAAACCTGGTGGGAAAAGGAATAAGCAAACGGAAAATCGGGTCCGATGATAAAGCTGTAATCCTCGGGGTTTTCGCGGCCGATGAAGGCCTTGAAGCGGTTACGGGCGTATTTCTTGAATTCATAATTGAAGGTCTTGGGCACGAAATTGAACTGCTCCAGGAAACTCTTGCGCTTGCTGACCAAGGCCGGACGCCGCTGGCTGTACAGCAGGTCGCGGACACCCTTCTTGCCGAATTTTTCATAAAAAAACTCGAACATCAAGTGGCCGAAATCGTAGGGGGTGCGGTTGGTGCCGTAAGCGGCGCGGATATCGCCGTCATCCTGGATCTCGGGGATGCGATCGCTGAGCACATTGTCGATGACGGTCATCAGGCTGAAACTGTCCCAGTAGTCGGTCATGAATTCGGCGAAACCCTCCATGACCCACAGGGGCGGGCGGTTGAAATTGAACATGCCGGTGGAGCGGTTCTTGTAAAGAATGGCGAATTCGAAAGAATGACTCAACTCATGGGTGATCAGGCGTCCCAGGTCTTCACTGCTGCGGTTGCCGTAAATCACCAGGCGGTGACCGATGGGTTCGGTGAAGCCCTCGAAACTCCCCGGGGGGATGATGCCCGGATACAGGTTGGTTTGCTCCAAATCGGTCTGTTTGTTGTAAAAAATGATCGGGGTCTTCTCCTCAATGGTCACATTCAAAAGCGAGGAGAGCTTTTCATAGGCCTTTTCCGCTTCGCGGGCCACCCGGCCCAGCAGTTCCGCATCGTCCATATAGTGATAAATGCGGAAATTCTTGGTTTCCGCATATTTCCAAGGGAAGGCCTGGCGAACGATCTTGTTTTTTCCGTAATAAAAGGAATACTGGCCGAACAGGACCGCGGCGCAGAACAGACAGAAAAAGGCGAATGTTGTTTTTTTCATATTGCCACCCTATTTGTATAAAATAAATCTTTCCTGGAGTGCTTTGCGGGGTTGGAGCGCCGCGGTCAGCTTGGCCGTCATCTTGGCGAACATGCTGTTGAAATTAAACTGGGCCGCGCTTTCGGCGCCTGGTTCCAATTTCTCCGTATACGTTTCCTGCTTGAGGATCTTTGCCTTGTCGCCGTCGATGAGAAAAACCTTCATCTCCATTTCCCACAACTGTACCGTTTCATAAGCGTTTTTCTTTTTGCCCATTTCATCCCTGGTCTCCTTGACTACGCCCATTTTCTTGATGTTCAGTTTCAGTTTGCCGGTGAAAAAAAGTGCCCCGGGGTGGGCCTGGAAGATCTTGTGGAAAAAGACGCTGTTGTCGTACTGAATATCCACGGCCAAACGGTAGCGCCGCAGTATACCACGGATCATGGCCCAATGGTCGGGCTCGAGCAGGACGATCTTCTTGTTGATGGCGAAAGGGATCTCTTCGGCGAATGTCCTGCGAATCTCGGTCTCGGTAGTCAATCCGGCCTCGGGGATATCACAGACAAAGTCGATGAAGAACACATCACGGTAAGCGGAAAAATCGGCGATTTTTTCCTCGCTGAAAGGGATGGGCACGGAGACGAATGATTCGACACAGGCCACGCTCAGGCCGGCCAGGAGCAGCAGCGGGATGATCTTACTTTTCATTGTCGTCCTTCCTCTGGTTTTTTTTGAACTGGCTGAAGTTGCTCTGAATCTGCGGATGGCCGGGAGCCAGTTTCAAGGCCAGCTCATATTGGCGTTGGGCTTCTTCGTAGCGACCCAGGCTTTCCAGGGCCACGGCCATGTTGTTGTGCAGGGCGGCCGAGTCATTTCCCGCTGCCAGCGCTTTCTGCAAGCGGTAAGAGGCCTCCTGCCACAGCCCTTCTTTGGCCAACTTGCCGGCAAACTCGAAATCGGAGCGGTAGCTATGGACGGCGCATGCGGTTATTGAAAAAACGCATAGGATCACCAAGATGATTTTTTTCAATTCAACCTCCCTTTAAACACCAGGTGCAAGATACGATACAACTCCAAATTTCCAAACAAAATTTGCCTTTGTTTCTTGCATTTTTTTTCATGGATATAAAGTAAATAATGCATTAAAAATACTTTTTTTTCAATCTTTCCGTTCCCATCCTTTAAATTCGTTACTAAAGTTCTATGGTTTTTAGCCGTATTTTTTATTCACTTGTGCCAATTTCCTTATACCTTTCTTTCCGCATACCGTCCGCCATCCTCCGTACATCGATCTTTGCCCTCGAATTCGAACTCTTTTCTTGCCTCGTCACGCGTCACGTGTTACGCGTCACGAAGTTTTTTCTTGACTTTGCCTACCGCAGCGGGTATAATGCTTTTTAGGATCGCGGGGTGGAGCAGTCAGGTAGCTCATTGGGCTCATAACCCAAAGGTCGTAGGTTCAAATCCTACCCCCGCTACCAAATTTTCTTCCAATCATATTCATTTTTATATCCTTTTTCTTCTTCTCCCAAAAGTCGTAGGTTCAAGCCGAGGCGAGCACGCAGTGCGAGCCGAGACCTGCGGATCGACCTTCACCGGAAGGGCGAACCGCTCATCCTACCCCCGCTACCATCTTTCTTTCAAATACCCCTATAAATCCAATAGTTTTTAAGTTATTGGTTTATCCTGCCATTTGTTAATAAGTGAAAGAAAGGCCTGTTTGAGACTTTTTATATCCCACATATATCCCAAATTGTTTTGGGGAAATAAAACTATTTGACTAAAATACTTCCACATTTCATTGAACAGTAATTCTTGATAATGTTCATCCGTATTGATTTACCAACTATCGTGTTATACTATCAGACGATGAGGTATTTCATAATGGGTGACAAGGATTCGGCATCGATTCGATTCTCGTTTGTATTCATGATCATTTCCATTTTTCTCGCTTATGGATTCATCCAGGGAGCCGGGGCGGCACAGGATGAACAAGGGATTCTTGAATATAGTTACCTCGGATCTCGTTCCGGTACTGAGGAATACAAGCGGGTATTGAAGTCACCGCACGTCCAAAGCCTCCTTTTAAGTATCGCGGAATCGCCGAAAGACCGAGCCTTTGTCGATGAAGCCCTTCGGGAGACGGATGTCACATCCATTACACTTCAGCAAATCGGCCTAATCCGGCTGGAGGGAGAACTGTTCCATCTTTCCTTCTCCTTACTTACTCCGGAGGATATCCAGAAGATCCGGGCGGTAGCTGAACGAGAAGGTCGGTTTCTAGCTCAAGAACTTTTGGCCCTCCGTCCGGTTATAGAGGAGTTGATAAAAAGCAATGCATTGTCCGGCATCGATTGGCAGGACACAGCCTTTTTTATCCTGGGCTGCGTATCACTCGACTGGGACGGTCTGAACCTTGCCGAAAAAAAAGGGGCACTAGCCAATCCTCCAAAAGGAACATTCATCCCGACAGCGAAGGCACCTACCCCACGAGATACTGTGCAACAGCTTTATTGGGGCAGCCACAGCTATCACAGTGAGACTGCCGTAACCACTTTCGGAGATCATTTTTCCGAGCAGCGGCTCGGCTTTCCAGACGTTTTATGGAGCTTGAATCTTGAAGTCCCGGAACCGATCAAGGCCAAGGCCATCCGAGCTGCGGAGGGTCTCGTCAGACGACATGCGGCTGCGCTCATGCTCGCCCTTCGTGAGGGAGCGAAAAATGCCGAGCAACTTGCGGAGGTCACCGGCTTCAACCGGGACGATGTCAAGGATATCCTCGAACTGCTGGTCGAGTTGGATTATATGGTCGCATCCGATGGCCTGTATCGATCTCTGGTCCCTATCCTGACAGAGAAAGACCGGCCTATGGTCCGGAGACTTCGTTCTCTCGGATACCAAGTCATGATGAAATGGTATGACGAACGCTACATCCAAGTCTGCGAAGAATTGGCCACCCTCACGCCTCGGCGCTTCAACGTTCCACTAGCGAATAGCTTCTACGAGATCTGGCACTATATCTTTGGCATAGCCAACCGGGAGCTCGTGGCCGAGGGTGTCTTTGTCGATCCTTATGCATCCAACCGCCGTTTTAAAGGATTTTTGTCGACAGTGTACCAGCTGGATGTAGTTCAAGAATCCATAGAGAAGGTCAGTGAGAAATAAGGGATATAGAAATATCTTTTTTCTCATTACCCAAAGGTCGTCCCGCTAAGGCGGGATTCCCGCCCTCTCCAGGACGGTCGCAGGTTCAAGCCGAGGCGAGCACGCAGTGTGAGCCGAGACCTGCGGGGCGACCTTCGCCAGAAGGGCGACCCGCTCATCCTACCCCCGCTACCAAATTTCTTCCGAACCCTATCCTTACACGACCAAATTCCTATCGAACTATCGTGACAAGTGACGCGTGACAAGTAATAAGCAAAGTCCGAGCTCGCTCATGGCTCGCTTCTCTTGCCGTATGCCATACACCGTAAACCGTACGCCCCTTCTACCCAAAGGCCGGAGGTTCAAGCCGGAACAAACACCCGCAGTTCATCGGCAACACCTATGGATTACAATTAATTTTTCATTTCTAGGCCATTCCGGAAAGGAGCGCCTGCATCACCTTGTTCTTTTCGGACCTCTTGGCTTCGTACAGGGCCTGGTCGGCAATGTCCAGAAATTCTTTGAAATTTTCGATTTTATTTTCAAATTGGCAGACGCCGGCGCTGATGGTGGTCTGAATTTTATGGTTTTGATGATGCAAAACAAAATCTTCCACATTCTTTCTGATGCGCACCGCCAGTTGAAAAGCGCCGTCGATGGCCGTTTCCGGAAGAATGATCAGGAATTCCTCGCCGCCGATCCTGCCAGCGATATCCTGGTCGCGCAGGGAATGGGTGATCAGTTCGGCGAGGTGTTTCAGATATTCATCGCCGGACTGGTGTCCAAAGCGGTCATTGATCTGCTTGAAATCGTCTATATCGATCATGATGATGCTTAAGGCCCGGCCGCTGCGCCGGGCGATGCGGCTGTAGTTTTCGAGCTCGTTGAACATGAACCTCTTGTTATACAGCCCGGTCAACGCGTCACGGGCGGCGAAATTGAACAGCTTGGCATGGTATTCCTTCTCGATCTCATCGCTGTAGCTTAACTGCAGCATCGTGTCCCCGGCCTGGATCTTGTCCCCGGCCTTCAAGGTGCCCTGGCTGACGGACTTGCCGTTGACATAAGTGCCATTGGTCGAATCGAGGTCGCGGATGCCGATCTGCTCGATGCCGCCACCGCTGCGGATCACGGTTATTTCGCAATGGACCTTGCTGATCTTGCCGTCCAGGATGGTGATATCGACGGTCTTGCCGCGGCCGAGCACGGTCTGCTTTTTTTCCAGGATGAAATGCCTGCCGAAATCGGTCTCGTTGCCGCCGATGATGGTCAGCATGATGGAATGTTCCGCCTTCTGGGCCCCATTGGCCTGCGGAATTGATTTTCGGTCGCAGATCGTTTTATCAAGCGGATCCATTATCTTTGCCATTCTCCCTAATAAAAAATAGCACATTTTTTGCGAAAAATCAATTCTGGAAATACCTGGGCTGGATCCGACGACCATGAAGAAGACGGAAACGAATAAATTCGTTGCTATTGAATAATCGTGAGCTCTTCCTCCCTGGTCATGAAATCGAGGCGCATGGTCTTGTGGATCATGTCGATATTGACGACGTGGATCTCCAAATTCTCGCTTTGTTCCAGCGAAATCAGCTTGGTGGTGATCTCCAGCAATTGGGCCAGACTCAGTCGCTCGTATGCCAATTCGGCCCTGATCTTGGCGAAATTGCCGGAATCAAACTGGTCGATGCGCAGAACCTTGAAGCCGTAGCGGTCGAACATGTCGTAAATCAATTGCGGATCATAGGTGTTCTTCATGAATGGCGCTGGCTATTCAATTCCTCAATCGAAAGTGAATTTTCCCAACCAACATGTCAAAGCTGTCAAGCAGGAAATCACTTTATTTGCAATCACCACTACCCTCCGTAAGAAAATAATACCAATAAAAAAAATAAATTTCAAAGGATTTTGGCAACAAAGCAAGTAGCGCCAAAAGCACGACCCTGCTATTCTTGGATCCGCGGCTTATAAATAGAGGCGAAAATATTGAAGACCGCCGTGGAGGAACTCTGACTAACTGCTATTAAAAGATCTTTTTTTTCAAAAAAGAGGTCTTACCTTTGCCACTCGCTTTTTTCCGGCGCAAGTCGACCAGCTCCCGGCTGGCGCCGGTATGATCATAAGCGATTTCCTTCACCCGCTGGAAGCAGCGTTCGGCTAGCTTCATCTTGCCCTGGCCGCGGTAGAGGATGCCCAGGGCATAGACAGGGTCGGCGCTCCAGGATTTGAGTTCAACGGCTTTTTTCAAGTTGATCTCAGCCTCAGTTTTCATGATTTCCACTTCACTTTGACACAAGCCCAGCAAATAATAAAAATCGCCCTGGCCCGGCTCCAGCTTGATGGCTTGTTTGAGCAAAGGGATGGCTTTGGTGAATTCCCGCTGCTCATACAACTCCTTGCTCCGTAAAAGCAGCTCCCATGCTTTTTCATGGTCGCCAGCGGCCACCGTCGCAGCCGGAGGAGCCTCATCAGGGAAAAACTCCCAATCCTGGGCCTGGCCCGGTAACAAGGCATCGACATCCAGCTGTTTTGGCGCAACAGAAAATTCATGGCGCGGTTTTTCGGCCTGCAGGACCGGCTCGACCTCCAGCTGCGTCGTCAATGCCTGCAGGCGCTGGCAAACCTGGCGGGCGATCTTTTTGATCTCCGGGGCAGCAGCCGAACCAAAACGATCGGCAGCGAAGCGGGCCAGCAGCTCGGCCCGGGCGTTTTCGATGGCCACGGCGGCAGTTGAAACCGGCAAGCCCAGCAGCTCCAGGTCCGAGATGGAACGATCCTGCATTCTCTGGTTAAGCTCCAGTAGGGCCACAATGTCCCGGGAAATATCATCGCTTCCCGCTCTCTTTTCGAATTCGAGAATGCCCAGCAAATGAAAGGCCAGCACGCTGCGCCAGAAGTCCATGGGCAGGAGGTTCAAGCGGGCGATGAGTTCACGGCAATTGAGCGAGCTCTGGCGCCGCACCGCGGTGTAAAAATCCCGTTCGCGTTCAGTAAAATAGATTTCGATATCTTGGGGGATCTCCTTGAAAAGAACGGGGATATGGAACTGCCATTTGCCGGCATAAAACGAGATGAGGTCGATGGTCCGGGCACCCTCGATCAGGATGCCGGCCAGGGGGATTTCATAGGTCTCGCGCAGGGGCGGATCCGGTTCGCCGGCGGTGAAGATCCACTTGCCGCGCTGCAGGGAAAAGGTGGAGATGGCGATGCGCCGCAACTGGTAGATGCGGGCATAATAAATATCCTTTTTTTTGGCGAAATTGTGGTCGAGGAGGATCTCAGCCACCTGGTCATCGGAAAACTGATGCAGGCCGCCCAGAAAATTGTACTGCTCTTCGTTGATCCGCCCCATCAAGTGAAGAATGACCGGCAGCTTTTCGTCAAAACGCGTGCTCATGCCGTTGACCAGTATTCCCTTGATCAGGTTCAGGCTGATATGAAAATCCCGGGCCGTTACGTACAGGTGGCCGGAAAGCTTTTTCAAATGAACCTGGCGCAGAAAAATGGGCAGCGGTTCTCTCTCCACATTGTGGTCCATGACTGTATATTATCACCAGTTCAAAGAAAAAATCAAGGCTAAGAGAAAGGAAAGACATAGAGGATCGATCCGTCCGTATGGGCTTGACAGATGGCTGCCCTGGGCGCGGCGTTTTTGACAACGAAATATAATCTGCTATCATGTCATTTCAGATTTCAAGCATGGAACCCATAATCACAGCCAGGAAGCTTTGCAAAAAATACGGCAAGTTCAAGGCCGTGGACCGCATCTCCTTCGAGATCCTTACAGGGGAATGCTTCGGCTTCCTGGGGCCGAACGGCGCCGGCAAGACCTCGACCGTGCGTATGATCCACTGCGTGTCGCCGCTGACGTCGGGAACTTTGACCGTCCAGGGCATGGACGCGAATATCGACAACCGGGCCATCAAGCAGAACACCGGGGTCATCCCCCAGGAGATCACCCTGGACAACGATCTCACCGTCAGGGAAAATTTGCTGGTCTTTGCCCATTTCTTCGACATCCCCAAAGCGGAAGCCAAAAAAAGGATCGCTGAGCTTCTGAAGTTCGTGGAACTCGAAAAAAAGCGCGACAGCAAGATCGACCAGCTCTCCACCGGCATGAAGCGCCGCCTGCTCATCGCCCGCGCCCTGCTCAACCAGCCGAAGCTCATCATCGCCGACGAACCGACCACCGGCCTGGATCCGCAGGCCCGGCACCTGATCTGGCAGCGGCTGCGGCAATTGAAGAGCCAGGGCGTCTCCCTGATCCTGACCACGCAGTACATGGAGGAAGCCCAGCAACTCTGCGACCGCATCGTGATCATGCACCAGGGGCGCATCCTCAAGGCCGGGGTGCCGGCCAAACTCATCGAAGAGGAGATCGGCCGCGAAGTCACCGAGATCCGCGCTGCTGTCGACCAGGACGACAAGTTGCTGGCCGCCCTGGGGCCGCTGGCCTGCGGCCATGAGCGCGTGGGCGACACCTTGTACTTTTACTGCCGCGACGGCCGCGCCCTGATGAAAAAAGTTCTCGAGCTCGATCTGCCCGACACCGTGCACCGGCCGGCGTCGCTGGAAGACGTTTTTTTAAAGCTGACCGGGCGGAGCCTGATCGAATGAACTTCTCCTACCGCATCGCCTATGTTTTCTGGCGCAACATGGTTTCCTACAAACGCTTTGTGCTGACCACGTTCCTGGCCAGCCTGATCCAGCCCCTTTTTTACCTGATCACCTTCGGCATCGGCATGGGCGCCTATATCGGCCACTTCGGCGGCAAGCCCTACCTCTATTTCCTGGTCCCCGGCGTGCTGATCACCTCGGTGATGATGACCGCCAGCTTCGAGTGCATGTACGGCACTTTCGTCAAGATGGTCCACGAAAAACTGTACGATTCGCTGATCGCCACCCCGGTTTCGGCCGAGGATGCCGTAGCCGGCGACATTGCCTTTGCCGCTTTCCGCGGCCTGGTCAGCGGCTCACTGATGATGATCGTAGCCATTTTCATGGGCGTCCTGCCGGTGTCGCTGCTCAGCGTGCTGCTGCTCGTCCTGCTCATGATCTTCGTGGGCATCCTGTTCGGCTCGCTGGCCATGATCGTCACCGCCTTTGCCCCCAACTTCGACTTTTTCAACTATTATTCGGAACTGGTGATCACACCGATGCTCTTCTTTTCCGGCGTCTTCTTTCCCCTGGACAAG
>Ga0180009_10003614_pt1 | contig 17496 bp, 20 predicted proteins | sample OS_PC_MetaG_FD_123537 | JGI IMG/M metagenome (GOLD analysis project Ga0180009, IMG submission 123537) | Groundwater microbial communities from the Aspo Hard Rock Laboratory (HRL) deep subsurface site, Sweden - OS_PC_MetaG | ecosystem: Environmental > Aquatic > Deep subsurface > Groundwater... | reverse complement strand
AGAATCACTAATATCAGCACATAAAACAACAATATCTTTATTGTTTTTGCCCAATTCAACTAAACCCTCTCCATATCCATTACGGGTTGGTACCATTTTTAATTTTTTTTCTAATTTATTCATATTATTCTTCTAATGAATAAATACAAATAGCTGGGTTGTCACAAGAACATCCCATAATGCTCCCGTCTTTATCTTCGTATCCGGCAAGCCAAATACTATTTTTATCCTCAAAAAAAGCACTAAGCACAAATTCTTTTCCATCACTACTATATTTATATACATAGTCTCCAAAATCTATTGGGTCTTTACCAAAATATTCTTTTTCTATAATATCTTGATCTTCAAAGTTAATAGTTAATAATTCATCAAGTAAATCTCCTGTCCATACATTTTCACATCCATTACTTTTTGGATAGCTATTATTTTCCTCATTGTAGAACATTAACATCGTATAAATTATTCCTAAATCACTAAATCTTTTATAATCTCTATCGCTAATTTTTTCTGAATCAATAGCTTGTTTTTTTATAGCCAATAAATCTTCGTCTCTCTGTATTTTTTGACTACTTGTATCCTCTCCAGTAAATCCAAAAGACGAAAACATTTGTTCAAGCGTTTTATTAAATGTTTTAAATAATACGCTTATATTATTCCCCTTTGCTCTTATTTCATACATGTTATTATTAAAAAATCCAACCCTATGATCAGCATGATCAGATCCCGATATCCATGTAATAAATTCATATCCCTTTTTATCACCAATCATAATTTCTCCTTCTTTAATGTCCCAAAGAACATTGTCCCCTTCTCTTGCCATATATGTTTTTCTTAAATTTTCTAACCATTCACTCAATGAATAAAATTGGTTTTTTATATTTATTTCCACAATTAAACAATCATCATGTGCCAAGCACATACCAGATCCTGAAAATGGTATCATTTCTCCTTTCTCTCTTTTTTCTTTTGCTCTTTGTTCTAATTCTTGTTCAGAAAATGTTTGAATTTCAACAAGATGTGGCTCTCCAGAAACTATCCATGTTTTTGGATAATCTATTTCATAACCATATGTTTCATTCTTATATGTTTCCCACTCTTTTACTTCAACCTCTTTGACAAAATCACAATCATTAATACATTCTTCTTGGTTTTTTTCTATACCAGTAAATATTTTTTTGACTTCACTAAAATTAAAAGCAACAACTGTGCCAATAATTAAAACCATCCCAACAATAACAATAACTGGGATCAACCAATTTGGTTTATTTACTATATTTAAAAATGTATTTTTAAAACCTTTTTCAATATCCTCATTTTTCCAACCAGCATCTAATAATGCTTTTCTACTTTCATCGTCAGAAAAACCTTTTTCTTTTTGTTCTTTAATATAGTTTTCTAATTGTTCATTCATAAATTTTATTGATTAATTATTATTCATCTTTATACTCCACCTCTATTTCCTCTTGCTCGTTTTATTAATTCATCTCTTAATTGTTCTGCTTCTTTTGTGTTTAATCCAGGCAATCTACCCTCACTATGAAATGCTGATCCCAAAAAACCCCTACGATACCCTCCGCTATAGCCCGCTGTTTGAATCTGTAAATCACTTAATCCAAGAATTCTGGCTAAGATTCCTCTATTAATATCTACATTTTGAATTCTTTCATAAGGAATGGAAACATATTTCTTAAAAATTATTCCCATTTCTGCTCTATAGGCATCTTCTGTTAATTGATACTGCCAAAATTTATATGATAATTTTGCAATTAAATAATCTAAAACCACAACAAGAATAATCATTATTAATGATGTCCCAATGGTCCGTCCAAAACTTCCATTTAGCCTCAATACTTGATTAAACGAAAATGCTGCAAAAACTATTGGATAACATAGAGCAATAGATACTGGGATATATCTAAAGAAAAATATCCATACTGCCTTGGGATCTAATTTTTGCATTTTTATAGAAACATTATCATGTGGTACTGGAGCAACAGAAGGCATTTCTGTTTTTGCTTCAAAAACGTTATTAATATCCTCGTTTCTCCAACCAACATCTAATAATGCTTTTCTAATTTCATCGTCAGAAAAACCTTTTTCTTTTTGTTCTTTAATATAGTTTTCTAATTGTTCATTCATAAATTTTATTAATTAATTATTACTCATCTTCAGATTTAATTTTACCACCTAACGTTCTTAATTGACGAAGAGCATCGCGAGCTTCTTGTTCTTTTGGTGTTCTTCCGTGCCAAGAATATTCCCATTCCATAAAATTAACACCCTTGCCAGGAATAGTGTGAGCAAGAATCATTACTGGTTTTTCATAAATTGCTTTTGCTTGTTCAATAGCATCAACAATTGCTTTAATGCTATGACCATTAACGTCAATTACATGCCAATTAAATGCTTCATATTTAGCTCTTAATGGTTCTAATGGCATTACATCTTCTGTATATCCATCTATTTGAATATTGTTACGGTCCATTATAAAAGTTAAATTATCTAGTTTGTGTTTAGCAGCAAACATATTTGCTTCCCAAACTTGTCCTTCATCTTGACCGCCATCTCCAACCAAACAATATACTTGATTTCTTTTCCCATCCATTTTAAATGAATAAGCCATACCAACAGCAACAGATGTATTATGTCCAATTGGCCCACCACTAGCTTCTATACCAGCTAAAGAATCTTTGTGTGGGTGCCCTTGCAAAGAAGAACCAAGTTTTCTTAATGTAGATAATTTTTTTAAAGGAAAATACCCTGCTCTAGCTAAAACAGCATATTGAACAGGGCAAATATGTGCGTTTGATAAAACAATTCTATCTCTTTCAGACCAATTGGGTTTTTTTGGATTATGTTTTACAACACCAGAAAAATACAAAGCAGTAAAAACATCAGCCATTCCCAATGAACCAGCTGAATGACCAGAACCAGCTTTTTCCAACATTTTAATAATATCCTGTCTAATAACACAGGCTATTTTTTCCATTTGTTTTATTGTTTTCATTTTAAACTTTTTATTGCTTTTTCAATATTTGAATTATTAAAAATATATGAACCAGAGCAAATTAAATTAGCTCCTGCTTTTTTAATCCTTTTTATATTTCTATTATTAACACCTCCATCTACTTCTATATTACCATTTTTCCAAATCCTGCGTAAAGCTTTAATTTTCTTTAAATTAAACTCTTTAAATTCTTGTCCACCAAATCCAGGTTGAACTGTCATTATTAAAACTAAATCTAAATCATTTAAAAATGGTAAAACAACAGAAAAATGAGTTTCAGGATTAATAGCCAAACCAATTTCCTTTTTTTTATCTTTAGCTCTTTTAATAATTTCTTTTATTTCACCATCTTTACTAGATTCAAAATGAATAATTACTCTATCAACCACATCTAACCAATCATTTATTTTTTCTATTGGTTTATCAATCATTAAATGAGCTTCTATTTTTACTTTTGAATCTATTTTTTTTAAATCATCTGGGTTATTCCATGTTTCATTATTAACAAAAATTCCATCCATAATATCTAATTGAACCCAATTAACATAGTTTTCTACTTTTTTTATACTTTCTTTTACTTCTTTAAAATCTTTATTTAATATTGTTGGAATAATTTCAATCATTTTCAAGTTTTCTAATTTTATCTAATCTTCTAATATATCTTTCTTTTCTAAAAAATTCTGTTTCTATCCATTCTTTAATAATTTTTTTTGCATTTTTCCAAGAAACAATATGAGAACCTAAGCATAATATATTAGAATCTAAATGTTCTCTAGATTGTTTTGCTGTTTTTTTAGTAGTAATATTTACTGCTCTAATACCGCTTACCTTATTTGCAGCAACACACATGCCCAATCCATTAGTACAAATTAAAATTCCTTTTCCTTTTGTTTTTCTAACCTTTTTAGTTACAGCCAAAGCATAATCAACAAAATCATCTCTTGGTTCAAATTTATCATTACCAATATCTTCGTATTTAATATTTAATTCATCTAAGAATTTTTTAATCTTTTCTTTAAAAGAAAAGCCTCCATGGTCAGCTCCTAAATATATCATATTTTTTTGCCAATAAATTCAGCAAATTCTGCCAAACGACAAGAATAGCCAAATTCATTGTCATACCATGCTAATACTTTAACTAAATTTTTTCCTTCAACTAAAGTAAATTGTTTATCAATAATAGCTGAATGAGAATTACCAATATAGTCTGAAGAAACTAATTCTTCATCAGAAACATCTAATATTTTTGACTTTGCTTTTTCAAATATCTTATTAACCTCATCAACAGAAGTATCTTTTGAAACTTTAACGGTAATATCACTAATAGATCCAGATATTGTTGGAACTCTAACAGCTATTCCACAAATCTTTCCTTTTAATTCTGGTAAAACCTGAATAGTTGCAATAGCTGCTCCGGTAGTTGTTGGCATAAAATTAATAGCAGCTGCTCTTGCTCTTCTTAAATCTTTATGAGGTGAATCTACTAATTTTTGTGAAGAAGTATAGCTATGTATTGTTGTCATTGCTCCTTTTTCAATTCCTAAATTATCATTTAAGATTTTTAATACTGGAACTAAACAATTAGTAGTACAAGAAGCCATTGAAACTATGTCTTCAGAATTATATTTATCTTCATTTCCTCCAATAACAAAAGTTTTAATTTCTTCACTTTTTGAGGGAGCTGAAATAATTACTTTTTTAGCTCCTGCTTTTAAATGCAGTTTAGCGTCTTCGTATTTGGTAAAAAATCCAGTACATTCTAAAACAACATCAACTCCTAATTTTTTCCAAGGTAATTTACTTGGATCTTTTTCTGATAAAACTAAATATTCTTTTCCATTAACCTTAATTCCTTTTTTAGTAAAATCTACTTTTTTAGAATATTTTCCATAAGCAGAATCATATTGCAATAAATGAGCTAATGTTTTTGTATCTGCAAGATCATTTATTGCAACAACTTTAACATTTTTATTTTCAATTAATCTTTTAAATGTTGGTCTACCTATTCGACCAAAACCATTAATTGCTACTTTAATCATAAAATTTAAAATTAATATTTATATTTTAATTATATCATAAATTAAAAAGACAATATATTAATATTGTCTTCTAAATAATATAATTTTAAAGATTTTATTTTACAGCTAATAAATTTTTTAATTCTTTTACTTCTATTTCTAATCTTTCAATTCTTCTTTTATAATCATCTAATATTAGATTTTCGATTTTATCGAAACGCTTATCAACTTCTTTAAAATTAGATCTTATTTCTTTTGTAAGATTATCAATTTTTTTATCTGATCCATCAAAACCTTTTTTAACCATTATTGTTAAATCATCAATTGTTGTATTTTTCTTTTTCATATATGCTAATTATATTTTATTAAAAATCATTGTGTCAATGTTTCTCTCAGACAGAATTCAAACAATTAACTCCTCAACCAATTAAAAACACCTAAAACAGCAACAGATGCTTCAGCAGTAGCAGTAGTAATTTGTCTAAATTCATTAGAACCAGTGGTTATATCACCAGCAGCAAAAACACCAGAAACATTTATTGCTTGTTTTTCATTTATTATTTTCTTTCATCATCTAACATTAACTTAAGTAAAAACACTGTATCTTTTTTAAGATTTGATTTTACCCAATCTTTTTGTTTTTTGTTTAAAAGTTCGCCCATATCACTTAAAATATTGCTATCTTCTAACTCTTCTAACGCAGTAATGCTCTTTTTTAAAAAATCTCCGAAAGTCATTTTAGATCTATCTTCAACTATTTTTCTATTTACAGACCAATTATTTCTTAAAAAAAACCAAACATCATAAATATCACGATTAGCTTTACCGATTCTTTCATTCATAGCCATTAATTTATGAGCAAACATATCTTCTTTTTTCATTACCAACATAGAAATACCAAGATGTGTTCTTAATTCATATTGCGAACCAAATAATCGACGATTAACTTCAATTTTAACATTTTGAAATTCTTTTTTATAAGAAACTAGAAAAAATAAATTGAATCTTTTCTTTTTAGTTTCTTTTATTTGACCATAACTTTCAATTATTTTTTTTATTTTTAAAAAAACGATTTCTTCTTTTGTTTCATCAAGTAAATCAAAATCTATATCAACGGAAAAACGATCTAGATTGTAAAAAAGATAAGCCGCGGTTCCACCTTTAAATCCTAGAAATGGTGATATGGTTGTATCAGAATAAATATCTTTAAGAATTTGGAGTAATATATTTTCATGTTCAGAAATATTTAATGTCATGATTCTTGATTTTTAAAATTAATAAAAATTTCTTTTACTTTTTTCATCATTCTCTTATTGTTATATATTGGCAATATTTCAAAAACCTTGTCCCAATCAATACCAATAAGATTATCAAAATAATAATCTTTATTAATATACATTATATCTAAAAACGCTCTTTCTTTTGATGCTATTAAATATTCTCCTCTGTTTTCTATTCCTGCTTTGTTTGTTAAAACCGTATTTTTTATTTTCCTAAAAGAATATTTTTGATTATCAATTTCTATTTCTCTGGTTAAATAAGAAGCAACAAAAATTTGACTATAATATTGAAATGTTAAACCAGAAAAACCAGAAACAGTTTCAAAGCTAATATATGCAGGAGTATATATTCTAGTTGCTAATTCGCGTTTATCATAATCTTTGTCTTTGGCATAAAGTCCTTGACGAATATGATAAAGACTATTATTTCTCAAATAATAATTAAGTCTTACTCTGGCTGCATTGCCAGAATCTCCCCACAATAAAACAATATCTTTAAAAGAAAAGACTGTTTTTTTTGAACGTAAAATTGTTGAAAGATAATCTCCTTTTTTCATATGTATAAACTAAATATTAGTTTTAACCTCATATTCAGTTTAAATCATAAAAAATAGCTTGTCAAGTTTTTAAAAAATTAAAAACACCTAAAACAGCAACAGATGCTTCAGCAGTAGCAGTAGTAATTTGTCTAAATTCATTAGATGCATCAGTAATATCACCAGCAGCAAAAACACCAGAAATATTTGTTGCTTGTTTTTCATTTACATTAATATATCCTTTTTCATCAGTTTTAATTCCTAATTCATTTATTAAATATGTATTAGGAGTATAACCTGCTTCAATAATTAAATTATCAACTTTTAATTCTTTGTCTTGTAAAACAATTTTTTTTAATTTTTTTTCACCAATTAAATCTATAACATTATTCTTATATAAAATCTCAATATTTTTAATTTTTTTAACTCTTTGAACCCAAATATCATCAGCTCTTAATTTATCTTTCCTATAAATCAAATATACTTTTTTAGCTTCTTTTGATAAACTAATAGCGCTCATTACAGCAGAATTAGCACCACCAACAACACCAACAATCTTATTTTTAAAATTACCAGATGCATTATACTCAACACCTTTTCCATCAAATTTATCATTAATATTTAATTTTCTAGTTTCTGTGCCAAAAGCTAAAATTAAAGACTTGCATAAATACTCTTGTTTTTCAGTAAAAACCTTAAAAATATCTTTTAATTTTTTAATGTTTTCTACTCTTTGTTTTTTTAAATCAATTTTTAAATATTTTCTATGTTCTTCAAATTTTTTAGTTAAATCTTTTCCTGAAATATTAAAAATACCTGGATAGTTTTCTACTTTAAAAGCAGTATTAATTAAACCACCAGGCTCTTTACCAACAATTAAGGCATCTAAGCCAAAGTTTTTAGCATAAATGCCAGCTGTAATGCCAGCTGGCCCTGAACCAATAATTATTAGATCATATATTTTCATTTTAAATAATCATAAACCTCTAAAGCTGTTTTAGCTCCTTCTCCACAAGCAATAACAATTTGCTCATATTTAACATCTGTAATGTCTCCAGCAGCAAACAATCCTTGAGTTTTAGTATAATTATTTTTATCAACAATAATCTCACCAATTTTATTAAACTCAACTAAATTTTCAGCAAAGCCTGCTTTAGGGATCATACCAATAGCAATAAACACTCCTTGAACAGTAATCTCTTTATCTTCACCAGTATCTCTATTTTCATAAACTAAACTAGTAACAAATTTATCGCCTTTAATTTCTTTAACAGCTACATTAGTATATATTTCTACACCAGCATCTAATAATTTTTTCTTTGTCATTTCATCGCCAAGTGTTTTTTCTAAAAATTCTAAAACATATACCTTTTTAGCATATTTAATTAAATCTAAAGCAGTTTCAAAACCAGAATTACCACCACCAATAACAGCAACATCTTTTTTCCCAAACATTGGAGCATCACATATTGAACAAATACTTACTCCTTTTCCTTTAAATTCTTGTTCTCCTGGAATATTTAATAATCTAGGAATCTTACCAGTAGCAATTATTACAGCATTAGCTTCATATTTATTATCCTTATCATCTCTAATAATAAAATTATCTTTTTTCTCTAGATTAATAACTTCTGTCTTTTCTTTAGTTTCTATTTCAAATGATTTTAAATGTTCAACCATTTGAGTCATTAATTGAACACCAGATATATTTTTATTACCAGGCCAATTTTCTATTTCATTTGCCTTAATTATTTGCCCACCCCACTCTTTTGTAATTAAAAGAGTTTTTAATTTTTTTCTAGCAGCATAAATCCAGCTGTAATTCCAGCAGGACCACCACCAATTATTACTAAATCGTACATATTATAATTTTAATAATTTATTAATTTTATCTTGATCAAATCCAATAACAATTTCTCCATCTATTTCAATAACTGGAACACTCATCTGACCAGACTTATCAATCATTTCTTTTTGAGCTTGTTCGTTAACAGAAACGTCTATATACTCAAACTCAACTCCTTTTTCTTTTAAATACTCTGCTAATGTTACGCAAAAAGGACACGTAGGAGTACTAAATACACGAACTTTCATAAAATTGATTCTAATAATTTATTAGTTATTTCATCGACTTTTTGTTCTAATCTTTTCTTAATATCTTCTTTTTTATTTTCAACTGCTTTTCTAATAGCAGCTTCTAATTTATCTTTTGCTTTATTTAAATATTCAGTATATTTTTCCTTTAATCCATCAACTAAGCTATCTTTTCCCTTTAATACCATTTGCTTTGCTTCTAGTGCCCGTTTTTCAGCAAATAATCTATATTTCTCAGCCTTTGTCTCTGCATTAAACGTAAAAAACAAAACTAATTTCTCATACCAGATTTTTAGAAAATAAAAAGGAGAATCAGGCATTAAATCAGAAACACCCGCATAAGCATAATTAGCAGAAAGTAAAAATCCTAAAATGATTAAAAAAATTAAGATCTTTTTCATATTTAAAGTATATCATTTATATTTTCTAATTGCATCTTTTAATGCTTGAGTAACTAATTGAGCACAATGAACTTTTAATACTGGAAGATTACCAAGTTGTTTAGAAATATCTGTGGAAGAAATTTCTAATGCTTTTTTTAAAGTTTTTCCTTTTGCTAATTCACAAACCATATCAGATGCAGCAATAGCAGAAACACAACCAAGTGTTTCAAATTTAATATCTGTTATTTTCTTTCTACTAATCTTCAAATAAATAGTTAAAAGATCTCCACACTGAGGATTTCCAGCATTACCAATAAGATCTGGATTATCTAATTTTCCAAAAAACTTTGGATTTGTAAATCTTTTCATTATTTCTTCTGAATACATATTATCTACCAGATATTTGCCTTAATCGATCAACAACATCTGGCAAAGTCTTTAAAAAATTATTAATTTCTTTATCTGTTGTATTTTTCCCCAAACTAACTCTTATACTAGAATGAGCATCTAAATCAGACAAATTAATTGCTTTTAAAACATGAGAGGGAACTAATTCAGAAGAAGTACAAGCAGAACCAGTTGAAACAGCAAATCCTTGTTGATCTAAAGAAATAACTAATGCTTCCCCTTCTATCCCATCAAAAGAAAAGTTAGCAATATTTGGGATACCATAAGGATTTATTTTAGCACCATCAATTTTTAAAACTTGTTTAATTAATTTATCTCTTAATTTTTCAATACTTTTGTCTAAAGAAATTAATGAAATAGCTTCTCCCATACCAACAATATTAGCAACGTTTTCTGTTCCAGCCCTTAATCTTAATTCGTGATCACCACCAACAATCAATGGAATAATTGGAGTTCCATTACGAACATACAAAGCACCAATTCCTTTGGGGCCATATATTTTATGTGCAGAAAGAGTTAATAAATCAACTCCAAGTTTTTCAACATCACAAGTTAACCAATTAGCTGCTTGAACAGCATCTGTATGAAAATATATTTTATGTTGTTTATTCTTATTAATTTTTTTAATAAGCTTACCTATTTTTTCAATATCTTGAATAATTCCTATTTCATTGTTTGCATACATTACTGAAACTAAATCAGTATCAGGAGTAATTTCTGCTTCTAAATCATCTAAATTAATTAAACCATCAATTCCAACTGGTAAATATGTAACATTTAAATTTTTACAAGATTCTAATATAGATTTATGTTCAATAGAACACGTAATTATATGAATCTTTTGTGATTTTTCTTTTTTAATTCCCTGAACCAATCCTTTTATGGCTAAATTATTTGCTTCAGTAGCAGATCCAGTAAAAATTACTTCTGTTAATTTACAATTTAAAAACTTAGCTAGTTTTTCTCTAGACTCATCTATTGCTTGTCTTGCTTCTTGTCCAAATCTATGAACAGAAGAAGCATTACCATATGAATCTTTTAAATATGGCATCATTTTTTCTAACACCTTTTTATGAATAGGCGTTGTAGCTGCATAATCTAAATAAATCATATTACTAATAGTGCTAACCCAATAAAAATTAATATTATTGAAATAATTTTTTGAGGAATAGCATCTTTTTTAATTTTTTTAAGAAAAATAAATGATAATATTAAAACAAAAATATATTGTAAGCCTTGCATAGAATTAACTAATGTAACACTTCCTAAAAATACAGCAATATATATTCCCATTGCGCCAAAAACACTTAAAATTCTAGCTAAAAAAACATATTTTATTGTTTTTGGTTTTAATTTCTCTGTTTTTTTAAATATTAATTCTCTATTTTTTTTAGGAATTAATAATCCAAGAGAAAACAAAGCTGCAGCAGTTCTAACCCAAACAATACCAGAAACAAAAGAAAGGCTTAAGAACATATATTTTGTTACAACCCAAAAAAATGCAAAAAACAAAGAAGCTAAAACAGCTGAACCAAAAGCTTTTCCAAAATGTCCTTTTTTAATAGAAATAATTAAACTACCAACAACTAAAAAAATAAAAGCAAGTAATTGTTGAGCACTTAAAGACTCGCCTATAAGTGTAGTGCTAAAAATTAAAGTAAATAAACCAACAAAACTACCAACAAAAGGAATAACACTAGAAACATCTCCTTTATTTAATGCTTTATACAAACAAATTAAACCAAAAACCTGAGCAAGTCCAGCCAACAAGGCTAAAACAATATTAAAACCAGAAATTGCAGTTAAACCAAATGGCGCTATCACCCAAACCATAATACTTAATACGCCAATATAAAAAGCATAAACCTTTGGATGTGGTAATGGACGAGATAAAACATGTTTATCAATAATAAAAACTAGTGCGTAAAATAAATGAGCTATAATTGCTATAATTAACCAAATCATAAACTATTATTTTTACAAATTTTAGCGTAAATCAAAGAAGAATCACGAGGAATTCTTTCCATTGTCTTATAGTTCATCTCTATTAATCCAAATCTCGGACCATAACCACCATCTCTAGCCCATTCATAATTGTCTAATAAAGACCAATGAAAATATCCTCTAACATCTATGCCATCTTCTATTGCTTTATTAACATGTTTTAAATGATTAATAATAAAATCTTTTCTTCTGCTATCTTTAGCATCAGCCAAACCATTTTCAGTAATATATATCGGCTTTTTATATTTTTTTACATTTTTTAAAACAAAATATATTCCTTTTGGATAAATCTCCCATCCCAAATCTGTAACTTCCTTGTTTAGATTTTTTCTAAATGGTGGATACCAAACTATTCTGTCATGAAAATAATAACTAAAACCAAAATAATCAATATGCTTTTTAATCTTGTAGCAAAAATAATCATTATAAATAAGCCAAAATATCTTTGCAATTAATACTTCTGGCAAAAACCATTTGTGGGCTGGTTCAAAATAATTAGTTAATTGACTAATTCCGACTATGGCTTTAGGATTTATTTTATGAATAATCTTATATGATTTTTTATAAGAATCAGATAATCTATTAGAAACTTTTAAATATTTAAAAATACTCTTTTTAAAAGGAGGCCACTCTCCTGTTAAAAAACATTTTGGAGCATAAACATTGGGTTCGTTTAAAACAACCCAAAATTTAACATCTAAATTTTTAACAACAAATTCTACATAACGAGTAAAATATTTAACAGACTCTTTATTTAGCCAACCACCTTTTTCAACAAACCAATTAGGAAGAGTCCAATGATATAAAGTAACAAATGGTTCTAATCCCCTTTTTTTCAAAGAATCAATTACTTTTTTATAATGCTCAATTTCTTTTTTATCAAATTTTCCTTGCTCAGGTTCAATACGAGCCCACTCAATTGAAAATCGGTGGGCATTATTATTCATATTTTTTGCTAAATCAAAATCCTGTTCGTATTTATTATAATGATCACATGCTTTTCCAGCATTATACTTACCTCCAATAGCAGACCAATCATTTTTAATTCCTCCTTCTACCTGATAAGCAGAAGTTGAAGTACCCCAGTAAAAGTTTTTTGGAAAAATCATTGAATCAATAATATGTTATTATAATCCTCAAATAATATTTCTTCTGTTTTCTTAGATTTAATATTTAATCTCATTAATTTAAAATCATCTCCAGCTTTTTCTAAGAAAAATAAATATTTTTTATCAGGATCTAGGGTTAATTGACTAACATAGCTTCCAGTATAAATCTTATCATCTGTTTTACTCTTTAAATTAACTATATGTATTGTTTCCATTACACCTTCTTTTCTTGTTTGCTCTTGTTCTGTGTAAAAAAATTCTTTATCAGTTATCCACAATCTATCACTAATTCTATCTGTGGTTAAAACTTGAGTAAATTCTCTATCAAAACTACCTAAATATAGTTCTGTAATATCTGATAATTTTTCATAAAGAAAATATTCTCCAGAATCTGAAAATTGAACATTATTACAATCTTCTAATAATTTTTCACAATTATTGGGAATAATATATTCTTTTTTCCTTGTTTTAACATTTATTCTTCCTATGCTACGAACATTTGTATCCCACATTCCTTGAAAATAAATATAATTATCATTCCATTTTTCTAAGAAAATAACATTTTCATCAAAACTAGCTAATAATTTAGCATTTTGTCCATCAGCTCTACTAATCCATATTTCTCTTTTAGTATTGCTATCTTCTATCTCTGTAAAAGTTGCTCCCCTTGTTTGTTTAATCCAAGCAATCTCAGCATCATTAGGAGAAAAAACTATACCAGTAGAATCCATTAATTGATCAATTTTGATTTCTTTTCCTGTTTTTAAATTAACTAAAATTGAATCATAAATAGTTCTAGCAACAATAAATTCATCATTACTATCAATAATTTCTTCATCTACTTGTTTAAAATAAATCATTTGTTTTCCGTCATTAGAAAAAAATGTATGTTTAGGTAATTTATACTTTCCAAATTCAACTTCTTGAGCATCAACAGAAGTAATTTCTTGAGGGTTTCCACCATTAAGTAAAAATAATTTTGCCTTGCTTCCGTCTAATAAATAATAGAAAACACCCCCAGATAATTTTGGGGTAAGTATGTTCCAAGCAAAAATACCAATTCCAATACCGATTAGAATTGCTATTAAAATAAAGAAAGATTTTTGTTTTTTCTCCATATAACTAGACTATCATAGAATTACATATATTTCAATATTGTAAAAAATCCTTTTAAGCCATCTTTGATTTTGATTTTTTTACCTTGCTTAAATTTACGAGGATAATAATGAATTGGTACTTCTTTAATATTAATTTTCTTTTTCAATAATTTAACAGTTATTTCTGCTTCAATTTCAAAACCACTACTTTTTAAATTTAAAGATTTTAAAACATCTACAGGAAACAATTTATAACAAGTGTATGAATCAGTTAATTTTTTATTAAAAATTAAATTAATAAAACTAGTTAAAAACCTAACACCTAAAACAAAAATAAAATATCCTCTATTTTCAGGATTAATATTTCTTGAACCATAAACAACTCCATTTAAATCTTTTAATAAAATAGAATAATCATTTGGATCATATTCTAAATCAGCATCTTGAATTAAAATATAATCACCTGTTACACATTTTAAAGCAGTTTGAATAGCTTTTCCTTTTCCAAAATTCTTTTTATGCTCTAATAATTTAATTCCTTTAATCTTTTTTAAAATTTCTAAAGATTTATCAGTAGATTTATCATCAACAACAATAATTTCTTTTTCAAAATCTAAAATAGAAGCTTTAAATACTTTTTTAATAGCCCTTTCTAATGTTTTTTCTTCATTAAATACTGGAATGATAATAGAAAGTTTCATTTTACTTTGAACATTTCTTTTGGAAGTTCAAATTTATTAATTAATTCTTTGTTCAATTCATTTCTTTTAAGAAAAATTATTGAATAGCTGTCAGCAAAAACAGGTGCCCAATTAGAATCATCAACTTTTCTAATTAAAAACTCTTGGGCCCAAGGAGTAAAATCATGATAATAGAAAAAAATTGCATTAAAATCATAATTTACAAAAACATTATCATTTTCCTGCATAGGAATATATTCTTCTGTAAAAAATGAAACAGGATAAGCTTCTGGCCTATTATCAACAAATACTTTTTCAGGATATAAATGATAAATTAAATAACCACCTATATCATAATTATTAAATATTGGACCTTTTAAATCATTTTCCTTAAAAAATTCAGCAGCATTATTATTCCCACCCAATAATCCAATGCCAATCTCTCTTTTAAAGTAATCAAAATTATTAAAAACTCCAAAAAGCACAATAGATAAAAGAGAAATAATAATTAAAACTTCTTTTACATTTTCTTTAAATTTAATTTTGTCTAAAATCAATTTTAAATTAATACAAATACTTAAAAATGCAAATAAACCAAATAAAGTAAAATTTCTAATAGCAAAACAAGCCATAAAACCAAAAACCAAAGAGAAAATAAATAAAACAATAGAAAACTTTTTACGATTTAAAAGAAAAACAAGAAGAAAAGATAAAAATAATAAAATAAAAGAGATTTTAAATAATAAAATATTAGGATTATTAAAATCTAATCTATGTAAAAAGAAAATTGATTGATTTTCAACTATTTTATATCCATATTCTTTAAAAATATTAAAAGGATACATTAATCCACTTATATTAAAAGGGTTTAAAAATGAAATAAGGGTTACAGAAAAAAAAGAATAAAGCAATTTTTTATCAAACCTTTTCTTTAAAATTAATTCCTCAAAAAGAAAAGCACCAATAATAAATATTCCAAAAACAAAATATATATGAATATTTATCCAAAACAATTGAATTATTGGTAAAACAATTAACCATTTAAAAGAAATTTCTTTATTTTTAACTTTCCACAAAACATAAAAAAACAAAGCAATAAATAAATAACTAAATATTTCCGGCCTAATCTCTTTTCTAGCTGATATTAAAGGAATTAATAATAAACCAATCAAAAGAATAATAAATAAACTAGATTTTGACTTAGCTAACTTAAAGAATATGAAGAAAATTATAAAACTAAGCAAAATATATATTAAAGACAAACCATTAAAGCCAATTAAAAGAAATAATAAATACAAAATCACTCCTCCTCCCCAATGATGATTTATAAAAGGAAAATCAGAATAAGTATAAGAATAAAAATTAGTATTTAAAACTTTTTTAACTATATTAAAATCAGAAAAAGCATTATTAACAACAATTTCGCCATTTTTTAAATGACGACCTAAATCAGCTGTTGTTAAATTAATCTTATTAACAAGAAAAAATCCAAAACAAATTAATAAAATAACCAAAACAATTATTTCGTATGTTCTACACATATTTTTAGTATATCATAAGTTATCCACATGAACCATTGACTTTTTTTCATCTTTTGCTAAACTTAAATTATCGGAGGCATAATGTGGGTAATTCTAAAATTTCCTCAAAGTTAGTTCAATCCAATTATGGATTGAACTAAAGCAAGACACCTTATAAGCAAGTGGAACAAAAAGGAGGATTTCTTGCTTTCTATTATTTTTTCCGGGGTGAAAACTTTCAATTCTGGTTTCACCTAGAAGCCAGAAAGAGACATTGTTTTGGTTAATGAGGCTATTGTTTAGTCTCGGGCTAAAAAAAGCCCAAAAACGCAAACAAAACAAATTGGGGAAACCACAAAGAAAAAACACGTGGTAAACCGGGGCCAACTGAGGTGATCAGGGGCCCCTTTTTTTATATAAAAAAAGGGGCGCTGAAACGCCCCTTATAAATGACAAGGTTATTCATTAAAAAGATACATCCTTGCCTCTTGAACAGCGGCTGCAATAGCAGAATCTTTTTCCATTTTAATTTTAAGACTTTCAAGATGAGTGCATTCATCAATGAGTTTATCTCTTTCTTTTTTAAGTTCTCTCATGATCCCAATCTGTTGATTAAGTTCCTTTATTTTCCTCTCTTTCTTGACTATCTTACTCTGAATCAGACTTATGTATTCGCTCGAAGATACAAGAATGCTTCCATTTACTTTTTTCTCTTCAACATAACTGAAATCATTGAAATCTTTTGAAAGCTTATAACAACTTCCTTCTTTTAAGATGAGCTCCTGATCAACAAGATTGTCTAAAAGCCTTTGGATGTTTGTCTTGTCTTTCCATCCGGCTTCAAGAATTTCTTCCTTTTCAAAACAATCTTTCTCTTCAGAGGTAATACTACTAATGATAGCAAGTACCCTCCTTTTGTTCTGTGTCATTTTAAAGTGTTTTTTCATAACACCTCCTTTATAATCCCATAATATCATATATCCATATTTATGTCAAGCAAAAACTTGACAAGCTATTTTAAAAAATAATATAATTAAGATTCAATAAGGGGGAAAGTACATTAAAAAAAATAAATAGAAAGTAAATTGGCTGAAAACAGCCAAAAAAATAACGACAATAGTCGTAAAAACATTAAGAGTTTGTTTACAGACAAATACAAGAAACCAAATCCCCTAACAAATATAAGAGGGAGCCTCGCACAAAGCCGAAGCTCCCTCTATTTTTTATACAAAAAAATTGTGTCTTTTGGTTAAAATTCGAACCTTTTTTAGAGAAAATCCTGACGCAGACTTTTGACTGCCAGCCCCGCTTTGCGGGGCTGGCAGAAATCCGCTAACGCGAATTCCCACCCTCCACCCGT
>Ga0180009_10003613_pt1 | contig 17497 bp, 31 predicted proteins | sample OS_PC_MetaG_FD_123537 | JGI IMG/M metagenome (GOLD analysis project Ga0180009, IMG submission 123537) | Groundwater microbial communities from the Aspo Hard Rock Laboratory (HRL) deep subsurface site, Sweden - OS_PC_MetaG | ecosystem: Environmental > Aquatic > Deep subsurface > Groundwater... | reverse complement strand
TACTAATTCCCGAAAGCTTTATAAAGAACTCCCATTTCTTTTCCCTAGCGTTAAAATGAATTCGTAAGGAATCATTTAATAATTTAGCTCTTTTGGAGCTTCTATAAGGCGAGTGCAAATCCGACGTCTTAAGGTTTGCTATCCTAAAAAAAGGATAATCCCTGGATGCTTGAACTTAAAGTTCCTAGAGTCTATAATATAATTCGAGTAAAAATGGGCGGATCAAACAGGAGTCATCATCCACACAGGGGAAGTATGCAATTTTGGCCTAGAAAGAGGGCTACTAGAGTTCTTGCTAGAGTAAGAAACTGGGTCAAGAAAAATGATGAACTTAAACTTCTTGGTTTTGTTGGTTACAAAGTAGGTATGACTCACGCATCCTATAAAGAACAAAACAATTTTTCTAAACTTAAAGGCAAAGAACGTTCAACTGCTGTAACTGTTATTGAATGTCCACCATTAAAAGCGCTTTCTATCAGATTTTATAAAAATACTAACGAAGGATTAAAAGTTGTTGGGGAATATTTTGCTACTAAAGTTGATAAAGAAGTTAAAAGAAAAGCTAGAGTTAGCAAAAAACAAGATGTTCCAACAGAATTTGACGACGTAAGACTACTTGTTTATTCTCAACCTAAATTGACTGGAACTGGCAAAAAAACACCAGATGTTTTAGAATTAGGAATAAGCGGTGCAGATGCACAAGCTAAATTAGAGTTTGCTAAAAACTTATTAGATAAAGAGATTAAAGTTTCTGATATTTTCCATGAAGGACAATTAATTGATATCCATGGCGTAACAAAAGGAAAAGGTTTCCAAGGTACTGTAAAAAGATATGGTGTTAAAAGAAGAAGCCATAAATCTGAAAAAACTATCAGAGGTATTGGTACCTTAGGTTCATGGACTCCAAAAAGAGTTGAATATACTGTTGCTCAACCAGGTAAAATGGGTTTTCATCAAAGAACAGAATATAACAAATTATGCTTAAAAATTAGTGATAAACATAAAGAAATTAACCAAGATGGCGGTTTCTTACATTATGGTGTTATCAAAAATGACTATTTATTAATAAAAGGGTCTGTAACTGGTTCTGCAAATAGGCAAGTTGTCTTGTCAGAACCAATGAGGAAACCTATTAAATTTAAAGAAAATAAACCAGAATTGACTTATATTAGTACAAGATCAAAACAAGGAAGATGAAAGCAAAAGTATTAAATTTGGAAGGAGTAGCTGGCAAAGATGTACAGTTGCCTAAACAGTTCGATACTGAATATAGGCCTGATTTAATAAAACGAGCTGTATTAAGTTTACAAAGCCATAACAGACAACCTTATGGTGCAAAGACTGATGCAGGTTTAAGAGCTTCTGCTGAACTTTCAAGAAGAAGAAGAAAATATAGGGGCAGTTATGGTAAAGGAATTTCAAGAGTTCCAAGAAAAATTATGTCTGCTCGTGGTTCACAATTCAATTGGACTGGTGCAGTTGCTCCAGGAACAGTCGGAGGTAGAAGAGCTCATCCTCCTAAATCAATTAAAGAATGGGCATTAAAGATTAATGTTAAGGAAAGAAAGAAAGCATTGATTTCTGCTATTGCAGCTACTGCTAACAAAGAATTAGTATTAGAGAGAGGACATAAAGCCCCAGAAAATATTCCATTAATAATTGATAATTCATTTGAAAAACTTTCAAAGACTAAAGATGTTATTAAAACTTTAGAAAAATTAGGTTTGAAAGAAGAACTTGAAAGAACTAAAGAAAAGAAAGTCAGAGCTGGAAAAGGCAAGAACAGAGGCAGAAGATACAGAAAGAAGAAAGGACCATTATTAGTTGTTTCTGATAAATGTGCCTTAGAAAAAGCTGCAGCTGCAATTCCAGGTATAGATATTGTTGTTGTAAAATCACTTAATACTGAACTATTAGCTCCAGGTGCAGTTGCTGGACGTTTAACTGCTTGGACCATTGGAGCAATTGAAAAAATGGGCAAGGAGAAGCTTTTCATTTAAAATGGTAAACACATATGAAACAATAAAATATCCTTTGACAACTGAAAAATCTGTCAGAATAATGGAAGAAGAGAATAAGTTAGTTTTCATAGTAGATAGAAGAGCTACCAAACCTAAGATTAAGAAAGCTGTTGAAGAAATGTTTAAAATAAAGGTTGAAAAAGTTACAACTGTAATATTACCTAACGGAAAGAAAAAGGCATACTTGAGGTTATCTCCAGAAAACCCTGCAAGAGATGTCGCAACACAACTAGGATTATTATAAAATGGGCAAAAGAATCATATCACAAAGGAGCGGAAGAGGAACACATACTTATAAGTCTCCTGGCCATAGATTTAAAGGTGTAATTAAACATAGAGTATTAAATCCTAAAGAAGAATTAGTTAAAGGAAAAATTATAGATTTAATTAACTGCCCAGGGCATAGTGCTCCTTTGGCAAAAATCAAATTTGAAGATAATAAAGAAATTTTAATTGCAGCTCCTGAAAAAATCAAAGTAGGGGATGAAGTTACTAGTGGTAATAACGGAGAAGTTAATGTTGGAAATACATTATTATTAAAAAATATTCCTGAAGGTACAGCAATATTTAATATTGAAGCAATGCCAGGCGACGGCGGAAAATTTGTAAGAACTGCCGGAACTTTTGCAAAAGTTATTACAAGAATTGGAAACAAAGTTACTGTTCAATTACCTTCAAAAAAACAAAAAACCTTAAATGCTAATTGCAGAGCAACTATAGGTACTATTGCTGGTGGTGGAAGAAAAGAAAAACCATTCTTGAAAGCTGGTAAAAAGATGCATGCTATGAGAGCTAAGAACAAGTTATACCCAAGAACAAGTGGTGTAGCTATGAATGCTGTAGATCATCCATTTGGTAGCGGTAGAGGTAGACATGCAGGTAAACCATTAACAGTATCAAGAGATGCACCACCAGGAAGAAAAGTTGGTTTAATTGCAGCTAGAAGAACAGGTAAGAGGAAGTAGAAATGGCAAAAAAAATATTTACATATAAAGGAAAAAAACTGGAAGAGTTACAAGCACTTAGTGTAGCTGACTTTGCAAAATTATTGCCTTCCAGAGAAAGAAGAACTTTAAAGAGGGGCTTTACTGAAGCTCAAAAAAGTTTCCTTGAAAAAGTCAAAAAATTCAAAGAAGGTAAAAGAAAAAAACCAGTTAAAACACACTGCAGAGAAATGGTAGTATTACCAAACATGGTAGGTATGACTATTCACATTCACCAAGGTAAAACCTTCGTTATGGTATTAATATTAGAAGATATGATTGGACACAGATTAGGTGAATTCACATTAACAAGGAACAGGGTACAACACTCAGCACCAGGAATAGGAGCTACAAGATCTAGTGCATCTGTATCTGTCAAGTAAAAATGAAAACTGAAAACATTGCAAGGGCAAAAGGAACAAACTTAGCGATTTCAACTAAGTATTCCATTGAAATTTGTAATTTCATTAAAAGGAAAAGTGTTAGCAAAGTTCAAAAATATTTTGCAGATGTTTTAGATTTCAAAAAAGCTATACCTTTCAAAAGATATATTATGGATCTTCCACACCAAAAAGGTAAACAAGGTCCAGCAAGATATCCAATTAATGCTGTAAAAGAAATATTAGGAGTATTAAATTCAGCAATATCAAATGCAGAGGATAAAGGTCTTGATACTGCAAGCTTAGTTATTGAAAATGCTATTGCCAATAAAGGTCCGACTGTTTGGAAATCCGGAAGAAACAGAAGGAAAGCAAAGAGAACTCATGTTGAAATTATAGTCCAAGAAAATTTAGAAGCTAAAAAGAAAGTTAAGAAAGAAGTTCTTAAAACTGAAGAAAAACCAAAGGAAGTAGTTAAAGTAGAAGAAAAGAAAGAAGCTCCTAAAGAAGTAAAGAAAAAAGCAGTTAGTAAAAAGCCTGTAGAAAAAAAGATTGAAAATAAGACTAAAGAGGAGAAGAAAGAATGATTGAAAGAAAATTCGTCGGAGAGAAATTAAAAATACTTCAAGTAGAAGCATTCATAGCAAGAGAAATTGGTAAAGATAAATATAGTTTCCTAGACATCAAAAAAACTCCGTTAGGAGAAAAAATAATAATTTTTACAGCAAAACCAGGATTAGTTGTTGGTAAGAAAGGAGAAACCATCAAAAAATTAACACAAATATTAAAATCAAGATTTAAAATGGAAAATCCGCAAATTGAAGTTGCAGAAGTTCCTAATCCAGATTTAGATGCTCAATCAATGGCTGAATTTATAGGGGGTACATTAGAAAGATTCGGTCCAAAAAGATTCAAATCAGTTGGTTATAAGGCTTTGCAAAGAATTATCGATGCAGGAGCCATGGGAGCAGAGATTGTTATTAGTGGAAGAGGAGTTCCAAGTAGCAGAGCAAAAAGTTGGAGATTTTATGAAGGTTACTTGAAAAAGTCAGGAGATGTTTCAGAAACATTAGTTTCAAAAGGTATTGCAATGGCTAACCTAAAATCTGGAACTGTAGGAATAAAAGTTAGGATTATGCCTCCTGGAATTGAATTGCCAGATTCTATTACAATAAATGATAAAGAACAACCTGTTCAAGAAGAAATTAAAGTAGAAGAAATAATTGAAGAAGTTATTGAAGAAAAACCAAACGAAAAGAAAAAACCAGTCAAGGCTAAAAAAGAAGATAAACCAAAAAAAGAAACCAAGGCTAAGAAACCCAAAGTTGTAAAACCTAAAAAAGAAGAATCTAAAAAAAAGACTGAGGAAAAACAATGAAGATTAAAGCTAAAGAAATCAGGCAAATGAATGAAAAACAAATAAAAGAGAAACTATTTGAAGTAAAGAAAGACCTGATGAAAGCTAATTCACAAATTGCAGTAGGTACTGTACCTGAAAATCCAGGGCAAGTAAAACAAATGAAAAAAACTATTGCAAGAATGTTAACAATCCTAACTGAAAAAGAAAAAGAACCTAAACAGGAAAAAAATAAATCTGTTAAAGAAACCAAGGAGGAAATCAAAAAGCAATGAGTGAAGTATGCACCAAATGTGGGTTACCAAAAGACCTTTGTGTTTGCGAAACTATCGCAAAAGAAGAACAGCAAATCACAATTAAACTCGTCAAAAGAAAATTTGGCAAGTTATCAACTATAATTGAAGGCATAACCGACAAGAACATCAACATCAAGGATGTTATGAAAAAATTGAAGTCGAAACTTGCGTGCGGGGGCACAGTCAAAGAAGGAAACATTGAATTGCAAGGAAAACACTCTCAAAAAGCAAAAGAATGCTTGATTGGGTATGGCTTTTCACCAAGTGCAATTAAAGTCAAAGAAGAAATATGATCAATCCACAAAACCTCACAAAACACGAACTCATTGGCCTTGAAATTAAAGTTGTTGAATCAACAAACAAAAGCCTTGTAGGAAAACAAGGAACAATTGTTGATGAAACAAAAAACACACTGACAATCAAAAAAAATGGCAAAGAAACAAAGTTGCTAAAAACAGCAATTATTTTCGAAACCGAAATCAATGGCACAACGGTCCAAGTCGATGGAAAAGAAATCGCAAAAAGACCAGAAGATAGGATAAAAAAATGAAAAAAGAAACAAAACAAGGAAAGGCAAAAAACATCGGAGTAGATGTTAAAGCTCCTAAGGAAACCTGTAATGATAAGAACTGTCCATTTCATGGAACGGCCAAATTAAGAGGAAGAAGTTTTACAGGTGTTGTAATGGGCCTTGACTTAAACAAGACTGCAAGAGTTGGATGGTCAAGAAATGTTAAATTACCTAAATTTGAAAGATTTGAAGTTAGAAAAAGCAGAGTTAAAGCTCACAATCCTGAATGTATCTCAGCAAAAAAAGGAGATAAGGTAAGAATAATGGAATGCAGACCATTGAGTAAGACAAAAACTTTTATAATTATCGAGAAAATGGAGACAGAAAATGCAATCAATTAGTGCGTCCGTAACAAGAGCATTGCCTGTTGGGGCAAAGGTAGATACTTGTGATAATTCGGGAGCTAAAATGATTCAAATAATTAGTGTAAAGGGACATAAAACAGTAAAAAGAAGATTAAGTGAAGCAGGTGTTGGCGATATGGTTACAGCTAGTGTTATTAAAGGTAAACCTGAAATGAGACACCAAATAGTATTAGCAGTAATTGTTAGACAAAAACAAGAGTATAAAAGACCTGACGGAAAAACGATAAAATTCGCAGATAATGCAGCTATAGTCTTAAAAGATGAAAAAGGAAATCCAAAAGGAACAATATTCAAGGGAGCTATCGCAAAAGAAGTTGCTGAAAGGTGGCCAGCTGTTGCAAAAGTAGCTAAAATAATGGTGTAAAATGAAAGAATGGGTAAAAAACTGGATAAGAAGTAAAAAACCAAACAAGCAAAGGAAATATGTTTACAATGCACCTTTGCATATACAACATAAATTGGTTAATGTACATCTTTCTCCAGAACTAAGAAAAAAGTATGGAAAAAGAAATATCGGAGTTAGAAAAGAAGATCAAGTAAAGATTTTAAGAGGACAATTTAAAGGCAAGACTGGAAAAGTTGTTGCTGTTAACTTAAAAAAACAAAAAGTAAATATTGAAGGAATTGAAAATATAAGAAAAGAAGGCACTAAAGCATATTACCCATTACAACCGTCAAATTTAATGATTACTGAACTTTTCTTAGATGACAAGAAAAGAAAAGAGTTATTAGAAAGAAAAAGTAAAAAGGCTGTTACAAAAGAAGTTAAAAAGCCTGTTAAGGAGAAGAAGGAGTAAAAATGGTTAAACTACATTTATCAAGATTAGCAATGCCAAAAGCATGGCCATTCAAACGTAAAGGAATTAAATTCATAGTTAGGCCTAAAAGTTCAAGACCTATGAGAGATTCATTGCCTATTTTATTAATAGTTAGAGAAATGTTAGGTTATGTTAAGACAGCTAGGGAAGCTAAAAAAGTTTTGAACAATAAAGATGTATTGGTTAATAAAAAAATTGTAAAAGATCCTAAATTAAGTGTTGGTTTAATGGATATTATAGAATTCCCTAAACTAAAAACACAATTCAGAGTATTATTAAACAAACAAGGCAAATTCAAATTACAACCAATTGAAGCAAAAGATACTGGATTAAAACCTTCAAAAATTCTTAGCAAAAATATATTGAAAGGGAAGAAAATTCAAATTAATCTTGACGACGGAAAAAATATACTAATCAAAGAAAATAATTACAAAGTTGGAGATACACTATTAATTGATTTAGAAAAAAATGAAATTAAAGAGCATCTCCCTTTAGAAAAAAGTGCAACAATTTACTTAACTTCCGGTAAAAAAATGGGATTTATAGGGACTGTTGAAAGTATAAAACAATTTTCAGGAGTACAAGAAGACAACATTATATTTAACCATAAAGGTAAAAGCGAAGAAACAAAGAAAAAGTATGCTTTAGTGATTGGCAAAAATAAAGCAGCAATAAACATCGAAGAAAATGAGTGAAGTCATGAAAAAAATTAGGATAGAGAAAATTACATTGAACATAGGAGTTGGAAAACCAGGTCCAGAATTAGAAAAAGCTCTAAAACTTTTAGGACAATTGACTAATGAAAAGCCTGTTGAAACTAAAACTCAAAAAAGAATTCCTACTTGGGGAGTCAGACCTGGACTTTCAATAGGTGCAAAAATAACCTTAAGAGGAAAAAAAGCTGAGGTTTTATTGAAAAGATTATTAGAATCTATTGATTTCAAATTATCAAAAAGGAAAATTGACAAAGAAGGAAATTTCGCTTTTGGAATTAAAGAATATTTAGATGTTCCTGAAATGAAATATGATATGGACATAGGAATTATGGGTTTTGAAGTTGCAGTTACTGTATCAAGACCTGGAAACAGAGTGAAATTAAGAAGAATTAAAACAAAAAAGATTCCAAAACGTCACAGAATCACAAAAGAAGAAACAATACAATTTTTAAAGGATAATTATGGAATAAAGTTTAAAGAAGAGGAGGAAACTGAACAATGACTGCAAGTAGCCACAAAAAAATGTTCAAGCAATTGAAGAATAAACCAGAGAAACTTAAAAAATATAAAAAGTTTAATGCTCCAAAGAAAAGAACAACTGGTATAAATTTAAGACCTTGTAAACTTTGTGGGAGAATAGGTGGCAATATACAGGCTTATGGCCTTAACATTTGCAGACAATGTTTTAGAGAAAATGCTAAAAAATTAGGATTTAAAAAATATAGGTAATAAAAATGACAATGAATGATACTTTGGCAACGGCAATGTCTAATATTCAGAATGCTGAAAAAATAGGAAGAAAAGAAGTAATTATCAGACCATATTCAAAAATGGCTAAAAAGGTATTAGAAATAATGCAAAATCATCATTATATTGGAGACTTTGAAATTATTGAAGATGGAAAAGGCAATTTTATTAAAATTAACCTTATTGGTGCAATAAATAAATGTGGTGTTATAAAACCAAGATTTAGTGTAAAAAAAGATAACTTTGAAAAGTTTGAAAAAAGATATTTGCCTGCTAAAGACTTTGGAATTATTATACTTTCAACTTCGCAAGGAGTTTTAACATTAGAAGAAGCTAAAGAAAAAGTAATAGGGGGGCGGCTAATCGCTTATATTTACTAAAATGATTGAAGAAAGAAGACTAATTAAAGAAATTGCAATCCCAGAAGGAGTTACTGTAGAAATTTCAGGAAAGAAAGTTACTATAAAAGGTCCTCTAGGAGAATTAAGTAAAGAAATTTCAGATCCTACAATCTTTGTAGAAGTAAAAGAAAATAAATTAATTATCAAACCAAAGAAATTTTCAAAAAAACAAAAAATGATGATTAATACATTTTATGCACATTTGAATAATATGCTTAAAGGTGTCAAAGAAGAATTTATCTATAAACTAAAAATTTGTTCAGGGCACTTCCCTATGGCTACGAATATTGAAGGGAATATTTTAGTTGTAAAAAACTTTTTTGGAGAAAAAGTACCAAGAAAGGCTAAAATTCTTCCAAATGTAAAAGTCCAAGTTAAAGGGGATGAAGTTATTGTAACAGGAATTGATATTGAAGTTGTTAGTCAAACTGCAGCGAACATTGAAAGTTGTACTTCAATTAAGAACAGAGATAGAAGAGTATTCCAAGATGGAATCTGGTTGATGGAAAAAGCGGGTAAGAAGGTAGGCGCATAATGAAAAAAGAAGAGTTATTAATATTAAAGAAAAAAGCAAAGAAGAAGAAACCTCATTTTCTTAGACAGGAAGGTCATAGAAGAGTTAAATTAGAAGAGAAATGGAGAAACCCAAAAGGTTATCATTCTAAAACTAGAAGAAAATTCAGAGGTAAAGGAAAATCACCAAATCCAGGTTATGGTAGCCCAAGAGCTTTAAAAGGATTAACTCTAGAAGGATTAAATATTGTAAGAGTTAGCAACCTTAATGATTTAAAAAAATTAGATGTAAAAAATGATGCAATAGTTATTGCAAGAGTTGGACAAAAAAAGAAAGTCGAACTGCTAAAAAGATTACTTGAACTTAAAATCAAAATATTAAATGTCTTAAAACCTGAAGAATTTGTCAAAAAAATTGAAGACGAAGCAATGAAAAAGAAAGAAGAGAAAAAATCAAGAGAAGATAAAAAGAAGAAAGAAAAAGAAGAAAGATTAAAGAAAGCAGAAGAAAAGAAAAAGAAAGAAGAAGACAAAACTGAAGAAGAAAAACAAGAAGAAGCCAAGGAAGAAAAGAAAAAAGTTCTTGAGAAGAAAGAGTAAAAATGAATTTAGCAACAAAACGAAGGATTGCGGCAGATGTGTTGAAGGTAGGTAAAGATAGAGTATACTTTGACCCTGAGAGATTGGCAGATATCAAAGAAGCAATTACTAAGGCAGATATTAGAAAATTAATTCAGGAATATGCAATTCAAGCTAAACCAGTTGTTGGCAATTCAAAATCAAGAATTAGAAAAAATAAAGAACAAAAAAAGAAAGGAAGAAGACAAGGTCCAGGTTCAAGAAAAGGTAAGAAAAGATCAAGACTTTCAAAGAAAGATGCTTGGATGGCAAAGATTAGAGCTCAAAGAAACTTCCTTAAAACTGTTAAAGAAAATAAATTATTAGACACTAAAACTTATAGAGATGTTTATAGGAAATCCAAAGGTGGATTTTTCAGAAGCGTAAGACATATAAAGATATATTTAACTGAACGTAACTTGTTCAAGAAGAAATAAAATGGCAAGCAGAAGAATTTTAGTACTATATAACAGGAAAAGGGCAGGAAAAACAGATTACAAGAAAAGGTTAACCTTACTTAAATCTAAGAAACCAAGGTTAGTAGTTAGAAAAAGCTTGAAAAATATTACTGTCCAAATCATTGATTACAAAGATAAAGGGGATTTAGTAATGGTTAATGCTACAAGCAAAGAACTTATAAAATTAGGGTGGAAAGGTTACGGAAGAAATGTAACATCTGCTTATTTAGTAGGTTTGCTTTGCGGTGTAAAAGCAAAAGAAAAAGGAATAAAACAAGCAGTATTAGATTCAGGACTATATATTTCAACAAAGGGTTCAATAATTTATGCAGCATTAAAAGGTGCATTAGATTCTGGGCTTAATGTTCCACATGGTGAAGAACTTTTTCCAACTGAAGAAAGGATTAAGGGAACACACTTAAAAAAAGGAGCAGACAGCTTTGAAAAAGTTAAAGCAAGTATCCTTGGGGGCAAAAAATAATGGCAAGGAAAGATAAAATTGTAAAGGTAGAGGAAACAGGAATTAGGAAAGATAAAGGTTTTAACAAAGAAGCTTGGACACCTAAAACAGAATTAGGGCAGAAAGTAAAATCAGGAGTCATAGATAATATTGATACTATTTTAAATTCAGGTAAAAGAATTTTAGAATCAGAAATAGTTGATGCATTATTACCAAATTTAGAATCAGAATTGTTAAAGATAGGACAATCAAAAGGTAAATTTGGCGGCGGTAAAAGAACTATCTGGAAAACAACACAGAAAAAAACCAAAGAAGGTAACAAACCATCATTCACAACAATGGCTGTTGTCGGTGACAAAGATGGGCATGTTGGTATTGGATTAGGCAAAGCTAAAGAAACAATGCCTGCAAGAGAAAAAGCCATAAAACAAGCTAAACTTAATATTATAAAAATCAAACGCGGATGCGGTTCTTGGGCCTGCGGTTGCAGAGAACCACACACCATTCCTTTTGAAGTTAAAGGAAAATGTGGCTCATTAAATATCAGAATTAATCCTGCACCTAAAGGAACAGGATTATGCATGCAAGAAGAATGTCAAAAACTATTAAAATTGGCAGGAGTTAAAGATGTATATTCAAAAGCTAGGGGCCAGACTGCTTCTAGAATAAATTTAATTAAAGCCTGCTTTACAGCATTAAGGCAACTGACTACAATGAAAGTAAAAGATATACATGTTGAAAAATTAGGAATCGTTTCAGGTAAGAAGGAGTAAAATGGAACAAAAAAGAATTGCAATAGTCAGAATACAAGGAGGAGTAAGAATTCATAGTACTGTGAAGGACACTTTAAACATGTTAAGGCTTTACAAAAAGCATACATGTGTTGTTGTTCCAAATAATCCTATCTTCATGGGGATGTTAAACAAAGTTAAAGACTTTGTAACATGGGGAGAAATAAATCCGGAAGTATTCAAACAATTGTTAGAGAAGAGAGGAAAGTTACCTGCAAAAAAACCTATAACAGAAGCTTATCTAAAAGAAAAAACAAAATTAACTTTTGACAAGTTTACTACAGAATTTTTCGCATTCAAAAAGGAACTTAAAGATGTTCCTGGATTAAAACCTTTTTTCAAATTGTGTCCTCCTGTAAAAGGATATGAAAGAAAAGGCACAAAAAAACCATTCAGTTTAGGTGGAGTATTAGGTTATAGAAAAGATAAAATTAATGATCTTATAGTGAGGATGTTATGACTACAAACAAAAGAAAGAAAGTTGTAAGGTACCGTGGCAGTAAAACACATGGTGGTGGCTCAATGAAAAAAAGAAGAGGAGCTGGCAACCGCGGAGGTAGAGGTATGGCTGGTACTGGTAAAAGGGCTAAAACCAAAAAACCTTCTATAATTCAAATGTTTGGGTCTAATTACTTTGGGAAATTTGGTTTCAAAAGACCTAGCAAAATTTTAATTAAAATTAAAGCAGTAAACTTAGGTTATATTGAAGATAATTTTGACAACTTAGTTACTAAAGGAATTATCAAGAAAGATACTTTAAATCTAGCTGATATGAAGAAAAATAAATTATTGGCTAGCGGAAACTTAACAAAAAAATTAAAAATCAAAGCTCAATTTGCTTCAAAAAAAGCTGTTGAGAAAGTTCAAAAAGCAGGTGGTTCAGTTGAAGTTGCTGAAGTTGTCAAAAAAGTAACTGAAGAACCTAAAGAAGAAGCTTAAGCTTCTAAATATGGTTGATATTGTATGAGTAAAAAAAACCTATTAGTTACACTAAAACCAGGTGATGAAAATCATTATTTATTTAGAGATTTTCTACAATCATTACCAGAAGATACAGAAAAACTATGGGATGATATTGGCTACAAAGGAAATTTATTAGACAATATCTACGCATTATCTAAAAAAATTCCAAGAAATCATATTATTTATCAATATGAAGATAGCAAAAAATTGAATTTAGATTATTTTGCGAATAATAGTATTTCACACATAAAAGAAATCAAAGCTGATGATCTTGAAATTATTCTCCATTTTGAAGTTATTTCTAAGACTAAAAGAAGATGGAAACAATTTTTCCCTCAATACCAAATCCCTGAATTAAAAGATAATCTTGCTGAAATTATCAAATTTTACAACAAATTAAAAATAACTCCCTCTAATAAGTTTTTTGATTTTGCAATGCAAAATAAAGAATTCAAAGAAAAATTTACAAAAAAAAGTTTATTTAATCGGAAAAAATTAAAATCACTAGGATTAACTTATCTAGTAATTGGCTTAAGCACTTTAGATAACAGATATACTCTTGATTATGACTTAAAAGGAACTTATAAATTAAAATAATGTTTAAAAATAGGAAAGATTTAAAACAAAAAAAGAATTAGGAAATAAAATGGGATTTAAAGACATATTACTAAACCTGCCTGAAATCAAAGGACCGTTACAAAAAAGGCTTTCATTCAAGCAGAAATTAAAATGGACAGGTTTAATCTTAGTTTTATATTTCTTACTTGGCTTAATTCCATTATATGGTTTAGGAGTTAACGCTTTACAACAATTTGAACAGTTATCTATTATCTTAGGTGCAAGTTTTGGATCATTAATCTCTTTAGGTATTGGTCCTTTAGTTACATCTTCAATCGTATTACAGTTGTTAAATGGTTCTAAAATCTTAAAATTTGATTTAACTACACCAGATGGTAAAAGAAAATTCCAAGGTGTACAAAAGATGTTAAGTATCTTTTTCATTTTTTTTGAAGGTGCAATTTATGTTTACATGGGTGGTTTAGCTCCATCAGCATCATTAGCGCCAGCTCAATATAGAATTATGCAACTAGTATTAATTGGACAAATTATTATTGGTGGTTTATTAATAATGTACATGGATGAAGTTGTAAGCAAATGGGGCTTCGGTTCAGGTATAAGCTTGTTCATCGCAGCAGGAGTTTCTGCAGAGATTTTTATCAGAGCATTTTCACCATTAACTACTGCTGGAACATTAGCTTTTGGAAGTTTGCAGCCACCTGTAGGTAAAGTTTGGGTATTCTTTCAATCATTGTTAGGTAGAAATCCTGTTGGAGCTGCTTTAGCATTAAGCTCAATTGTTGCTACAATAGTAGTTTTTGCATTGTCTGTATACGGCCAAGCTATGAAAGTTGAAATCCCTTTATCTTTTGGCAGAGTTCGCGGTCATGGCATTAGGTGGCCTTTAAATTTTATTTATACTTCTAACATCCCTGTAATTTTAGTTGCAGCATTAATGGCAAACATGCAATTATGGGCTCGTTTATTACAAAACTGGGGTCATCCTATCTTAGGAACATTTTCTGGAAATATGCCTGCTACTGGTTTAGTTGCATGGCTTAATCATCCAAACATTGTTGAAGGCATAATTACTGGAAGCTTTAGATTAATGGATTTAGCACATGCAGGCGTTTATATGTTAATAATGATCTTAGGGGCAGTAGTATTTTCATACTTTTGGGTGCAGACATCTGGAATGGATGCAAGAAGCCAAGCTAAACAAATTATGAGTTCTGGTTTGCAAATTCCTGGATTCAGAAGAGATGAAAGAATCTTAGAGCATATATTGAAGAGATATATTACTCCATTAACAATTTTAGGCGGAGCATTGGTTGGTTTCTTGGCTGCTTCTGCAGATTTATTGGGAGCATTAAGTAGAGGTACAGGAATTTTATTAGCTGTAATGATTATTTACAAATTCTATGAAGAGATTGCAAAGCAACATATGATGGACATGCATCCTTCATTAAGGAAATTTATGGGTAAATGATGCCACTAAATTTGATTTTGGGATAACCAAACAATAACCTTTAAAAATCTTTTTTTCTAATATTTATATTAGTGACAACAGAAACATAGTAAAAGTAGATGACAAAAAATGGGTGATTATTTGATAAAGATTAAAAAAAAGAATGCTCTTTCTTGGGCAATGAAAATGTCCTTCAAAATTACAGGTAATAACTGGAAAAGATTAAATAAGAAACATAAAGAAAACCTGATTGAACTTGGTTTAAATGTTGATGATCAAATAATGTTTGAAGAGGATCGTAAAAAAATATGGGCTATGGAAATGTCTTCAAAAATTATAGGAAAAGATTGGCTTTATTTATGTAGAAGAGAACAAATAAGTGTAATTGTTGTTGCCAATAATCCTAAAGACAGAGATTTATTTGAATAAAAAATCATATAAGTTTATATTCTGTTAAAATATTAGACTTTAGGTTTAAAAATGTCATTAAAAGATAAATTAAAAGAATATGCAAAATTTGATGTCAGCTTTGCTTTAAATAATGAAAAAGAAAATATATTTGGAATTCAATTAGGTGTTTATAATTCAACAGAAAAACTTAAGGGAGCACAGATAGGAATTTCAAATTCTATGAGTTTAGGCAGTATCTTACAATTCGGAATTTTAAACAGGTGTGATTATTCAAATGGTTATCAATTAGGGCTAATCAATAGCGGAATAGATTGTAATAACATACAATTAGGGATTATTAATGGAGCACAATTTGGAAATACTCAAGTAGGATACATAAATTTTTGTATTGATATTATTGGATTACAGTATGGGATATTAAATTGGGGAAGAATGGCAGAAGGCATGCAATTTGGATTAATTAATCTTGTAAAATGTGGGAAAGAATTATGGCAAGTTGGAGCAATTAATGTTAATTGGAATAATCCTTTGATGATGATGATTCTGCCTTTTGTCAATTACTCTATTGACATGGAGAAATATCGTAAGAAGCAAAAATTAAAGTTAGAAAAAGAAATATTAAAGATTAAAGAAACTAAAAAAATTGAAGGTAATAAGGGTATAGTTTATGCCCGTTTCTGATTTTTTTCTCTTCTTAAAAAATCTCCACGATCTAAAACATTTTTTATTTTGTCTTCATCAATAATTTTGCAGTAACCTAAGTTTTCATCATGTTCATTTTGGACTAATTTTCGGTTATTATTACCTTGAATAGATTTAATGTGCCTTTTTCCCAACTTTTTTCTGCCGTAAATAAAATCTATTTCCCCAATATCATTAAGAAAAACTTTTTCTTTAGAAGTTCTTGCTAAAATTTCTAATAATGCCAATGAAGGTTTAAATGTTTCATTTTCTTCTCCTAAATATAAGGAGGCCGCTTCTATCTTGCAATTTAATTTTTTTGAAAGTTCCATTAACTCTTTATTTTCCAAGAAATACTTATTTTTTATCTTAATATATGGTATTTTCTCCTCGGTAAATTTTGCTATGAATTTGTCAATCATTTTTTCACCAGCTTTGCTATGAAAAATCCTTGAGTTTGCGTTTTGTAAGGCCATAACCTTTTTGCTTTTTGAACTTCATTGTTTAACCTTATTCCAAAAGGATTTACAATGCCACTATCACCAATAGTTTTTATGTTTTCAATCTTAACATTAAAATTGTGCAATGCCCAGTCTATCACCATCTCATTTTCTTCAGGCTCCAAAGAACAAGTGCTATAAATTAATTCTCCGCCCTGGTTTAGCAATTGAAAGATATTTTCAAGGATTTGCTTTTGTAATTGAGCTCTTTGGTTAAAATTTTCTATTGACTGCTTGTTGAACCAATCATTTCCCAAAACATAATTTCCCGAGCAAGGTGCATCTACCAAGATTTTATCAAACTTTATTTCTGGCTTAAAGTTTCTTGCATCTACATCGCAAACTATAATATTTTTTAATCCTAATCTTTCAATGTTGTTAAGCAAAGCAATCCTTCTATTTTTATTTGGCTCTAAAGCAATGACTGCTTTAGCTTTTTCTGCTATCTGTGTAGTTTTTGAACCAGATACTGCACAACAGTCTAAAACAATATCCTTATTTGTAATGTTCAAAAGTTCTACAGGTATTTGTGAAGCTGCTTCCTGAATATAATAATAGCCTAACAAATGTTCTGGCAATGCTGAAACTGATACTTTACTTCTCTTTACATAATATCCGTGATTAAGAAAGGGTATCTTTTCTAGAATTACTCCTTTATTGCTTAACCGTTCAATTAATTTGTTTGCAGAGATTTTAGCAGTATTTACTCTAATAGAATTTTGTAATTTAATACTTGGAGCTCTTCCGTTTAACTGTTCATATCTTCTAGTAAATTCCATATAGTAAAAAGAAGTTTAATTGTTTATAAAGATAATCACAAGCTTTTTAAACCTCTTTTAATTCCTTAATTACATTATGTTTGAAGGATTTTTTAATACAATTTTTGGGCCGATTATGAGCTTGTCAGAGCCTGTCCCTATTGCAATTATAAGCTTTTTACTCACTTTAATGACTACCTTGATTTACAAGTATATGACTGATCAGGAAGTTATGAAAACTTTAAAAGCTGACATTAAAGCTTTGCAGGCTCAAATGAAAGAGCATAAAGATAACAAAGATAAGATGATGAACTTTCAAAAGCAGGCCATGACAAAGAACATGGACTATATGAAGAAAAGCTTTAAGCCTATGATTGTTACATTCATACCAATTATTTTCATATTCGGTTGGTTAAGAAGCCATTATGAAGCATTAGGCAATCCTGATGTATTTTTTAGTTTATCTTGGCTATGGACATATATCATATTTTCAATAATAATCAGCATCGGATTAAGGAAAATTCTTAAAATCAGCTAAAGCCGTAAGTAATAAGTTAGGCAGCTATTGTTCTTAGATTTTGAAATAAATTCTTTCCTTGTAATTTCCATGTATGTAATACTGAAACTACAATATCAATCCATCTTTTGCCTTTTTCATTTCTG
>Ga0180009_10003612_pt1 | contig 17499 bp, 12 predicted proteins | sample OS_PC_MetaG_FD_123537 | JGI IMG/M metagenome (GOLD analysis project Ga0180009, IMG submission 123537) | Groundwater microbial communities from the Aspo Hard Rock Laboratory (HRL) deep subsurface site, Sweden - OS_PC_MetaG | ecosystem: Environmental > Aquatic > Deep subsurface > Groundwater... | reverse complement strand
GATAAATTCGGGCACATGATTCTGTTTGGGCTTGGCGGGATTTTTATCGAAGTGCTAAAGGATGTGGTGAACCTGCTTGCTCCTGTATCTGCTGATGAGGTGAAAGATGGGCTTAAGGAATTAAAGGCCTATAAAATGATTCAGGGTACAAGAGGTATGGAAGGGGTAAACGAAGCCCTTTTCGTGGATACTGTTTGCCGTTTGTCGGCACTCGTTTCTGCTGCGCCCGAAATTTCCGAACTTGATCTTAACCCTTTGCTGGGGACACAAGCGGCTGTTGTGGCCGTTGATGCCCGCATCAAAATAGAAAAATGAATTTTGTGAAAAAGCAAGATATTTATTTAGTTCTGTTAATGGCCGTGCTTTTTCTGCCCTTCATTGTAAGCCGGCAGCTTTTTAGCTGGTATCTGGAGTTTAATCATGCGCATGGACTGGTTACTTCGTTTGTTAAGTTTGCCATACTCGCTACATTGGGCGAGCTCATTGGGTTGAGGATAAAGACAGGGGCATACTACATGAAAGGATTTGGCATTCTTCCGCGCATGTTGGTCTGGGGATTGCTCGGGATTACCATAAAGATGGCTTTTGTCATTTTCGCCGTTGGAACCCCTGCATTTATGGATTACTGCGGTTTTCATCAGGCCGGGCAAGTGCTGAAAGGCACATTGACAATTCAAAAAGTGGCCGTGGCCTTTTGTGTCAGTGCCGCCATGAACCTGATCTATGCCCCAGTTATGATGACTTTTCACAAAATTACCGACACCCATATCCTCTCGAATGGAGGAACCCTGATTGGATTTTTTAAACCTATTCAGTTTAGAAAAATTTTTATAAATTTGAACTGGGATGTTCAGTGGAACTTTGTCTTCAAAAAGACAATACCATTTTTCTGGATTCCGGCTCATACCATCACGTTCTTACTGCCTACGGACTTTCAGGTTCTTTTTGCAGCGCTTTTAGGCATTGCACTGGGAGCAATTCTGGCTGTAGCCGACCGAACGAAAAAAGATTGATAATAATTACAGCAAAATTATTTATATGAAATCAACACCTATTGACTATCAAATTGTAACAGAAAAAATTAAAGCCAGTGGGCTAAAATCTGTTGGAACAGCCTCCATTAGGGAGATAAAAAAACTAATCGACGAAATTGAAAAAGCCACAGCCCAAAAGTTTATCCGAATGGAAATGGGAATCCCGGGCTTGCCTCCTGAAAAGATTGGAGTAGCGGGGCAAATAGAAGCCTTACAAAAGGGTGTGGCTGCAAAATATCCTGATATACAAGGGGTACCTGAGCTAAAAGAAGAGATATCCAGGTTTGTGAAATTGTACATGGATATCGAGGTGGACAAGGAAGGCTGTTTGCCTACCGTTGGCTCGATGCAGGGTGGATTTGCCTGTTTCCTGATGCTTAGCAGGCTTTTCAACGAACGCGACACAACCTTGTTTATCGATCCGGGTTTTCCCGTTCATAAGCAACAGCATCGTGTTTTGGGGCGGAAATTTGCCAGTTTCGATGTGTACAACTACCGGGGTGAGAAACTTCGCGAGAAGCTGGAATCCTATTTCAAGACCGGAAAAATACACTCGGTACTTTACAGCAACCCAAATAATCCATCCTGGATATGCTTTACAGAAGATGAATTGAAGATCATAGGCGAATTGGCTACCCAATACAATGTAGTGGTGATGGAAGATTTGGCTTATTTTGGAATGGATTTCCGCAAGGATTACTCAAAGCCCGGAATTCCGCCGTTTCAGCCCACCGTAGCACGTTATACCGACAATTATATTCTTTTTATATCCAGCTCGAAAGTGTTTAGCTATGCTGGCGAGCGTATCGGTATGATGGTGATTTCCAACAAGCTGTTCAACACCCGGTTTGAAGATTTGTTGGAGTATTACCCTTCGTCGCAGTTTGGTTACGCCATGATTTTTGGAACACTGTATCCTTTGAGTTCGGGTACTTCACATTCGGCTCAGTACGGGCTATTGGCTATGCTTAAGGCGGCCAACAACAACACGTTCAACATCACCAAATCAGTTTTGAATTACGGTGACAAGGCACGCGTTATGAAAAAACTTTTTACCGACAATGGTTTTGAAATTGTTTACGACACCGATATCGATCAGCCCATTGCCGATGGTTTTTACTTCACTTTTTCGTATCCCGGCATGAATGCAGAACAGTTGCTGAATGAGCTTGTTTATTATGGAATTAGTGCTATTTCACTGCTTATTACCGGAAGCGAACGCACTGAAGGTATACGCGCTTGTACATCGTTGGTGCAAGTAAGCCAGTTTGGTGATTTGGAACAAAGACTGAAACAGTTTAAGGCGGATCATTAAAAGTGACGATTCGCCGATAGGAGCACAGATGCCTGATAGGAACTATTCGGTGTCTGTGCTTTTGTTTTTCTGACTTTCGTCGGGAATCCCTCTTTTGTAAATGATCAATCCGTTCAAAAAATTACGCATAATTTGGTCTTGCAACACGACGTATTTGGGGTGGTCATTTTTCCGGAAGAAAGCCCCTAATTCACTTTTAGAAATCCGAAAACCGGCCAGCATTAAAATCTCAACGATGTCTTCATCCTTAAGTTTTAATGCCACCCGTAATTTTTTTAGTATGTCGTTGTTACTGAGTGCCATCGTAAGAAATTAAGTTAATTTTTTGTATTTTAATCGTTTAGGTGTGGTGTCGCCCACTCTTTTCTTTTTATTTTCCTCATAATCAGAATAGGAGCCTTCGAAATACACCACTTTTGAGTCGCCTTCGAAGGCCAGAATATGTGTGGCGATACGGTCGAGAAACCACCTGTCGTGAGAAATTACCACAGCACAACCGGCAAAATTTTCAAGTCCTTCTTCGAGGGCGCGAAGGGTATTTACATCGATGTCGTTGGTAGGCTCATCCAGCAAAAGCACGTTGGCTTCTTGCTTCAGGGTCATGGCCAGATGCAACCGGTTACGTTCTCCGCCGGAGAGCACCCCGGCTTTTTTACCCTGATCAGTTCCACTGAAATTGAAACGAGAAACATAGGCGCGGGAATTCATGGTACGGTTTCCAAGCGGGATAATATCATGACCACCTGAAATCACCTCCCATACATTTTTTTCCGGATCGATGTCGGTATGTGCCTGATCAACATAGCCCACCTGAACTGTATCGCCGACCTCAAAATAGCCACTATCAGGTGATTCCAGTCCCATGATTAACCTGAAAAGGGTAGTTTTGCCAGCTCCGTTAGGCCCAATCACACCAACAATGCCTCCTGGTGGCAAACTGAAATCAAGTCCGTCGAAAAGTAATTTGTCGCCATACGCTTTCCGAAGTCCTTTTGCTTCAACCACTTTGCTTCCCAGACGGTTACCATTGGGTATAAAAAGTTCGAGCTGCTCTTCTTTCGTCTTCCCATCATCGGCCAAAAGTTTCTCATAATTGGAGATGCGTGCTTTCGATTTGGCATGACGCGCTTTTGGAGCCATGCGCACCCATTCCAGCTCACGTTCCAACGTTTTCCGGCGTTTGCTTGCTGTTTTTTCTTCCAGTGCCAGGCGTTTTGTCTTTTGCTCTAACCATCCGCTGTAGTTTCCTTGCCATGGAATGCCGCGTCCGCGATCAAGTTCCAATATCCATCCCGCTACATTATCGAGGAAATAACGGTCGTGGGTAACAGCAATTACTGTTCCTTTGTACTGTTTCAGGTGGTTCTCGAGCCACTCTACAGATTCGGCATCGAGGTGGTTGGTAGGCTCATCAAGTAGCAGGATGTCAGGCTCTTTTAGCAATAAGCGACATAAGGCCACGCGACGACGTTCGCCACCAGAGAGTACCTTTACCAACTTGGTTTCTTCAGGACAACGTAGGGCATCCATGGCACGTTCGAGTTTCTGGTCGATCTCCCAACCATCGTGTTGTTCGATGAGTTCGGTAAGTTCTCCTTGCCGTTGAATGAGCTTGTCCATTTCATCGTCCGACATAGGTTCAGAAAATTTCAGGTTTACCTCTTCGTAAGCTTTAAGCAAATCGACAACCTCCTGAACGCCTTCTTCCACAATTTCCCGCACCGTTTTGGTGTTGTCGAGTTCGGGCTCTTGCTCTAAAAGGCCGATGGTATAGCCTTTGGCGAAAACTACTTCGCCATTGTATGCGCTATCGACTCCGGCTATAATACGCAACAGGGTAGACTTTCCTGATCCGTTTAGGCCAATGATGCCGATTTTGGCTCCATAGAAGAAAGACAGGTAAATATCCTTAATGATTTCGCGGTTTGGTGGCACAATTTTGCTTACACCTACCATTGAAAAGATGATTTTTTTGTCGTCGGACATAGCCAGATTTTTTTGCAACTCCCGGTTACCGGGCTTTTTTGTTAACTACTTAAGGAGGCAAATTTAATACTTTTATGCTTAGGTTTTTAAGTGGGGAGCTGGAAGTCGGAAGCTGGAAGTGGGGAGCTGGAAGCTGGAAGCAGGAAGTTCTTTTTCTTCTGGTTTTAACCAATTACTTGTGTATTTTTGTCGGTGTTTCAATTTTATTGTGATTGTATGAATTCAAATTGGCGGACTTTGGTCTTTCTCTTTTCAACGTTGCTTTTGACTTTTCTGTTTGTCAATTTGGTTTTGTTGCCAAAACCCAATGCTGTATTTATTGATGGTGACGGCAGCGGACATTATGCTTACCTCCCTGCAATCCTGCTTAACCATTCGGTTGATTTTTCAGCGGTTTTAGCAAGCGAAAAAGCCAGAAAGAGCGCTGATTACGTTGGACATAACTACCATGAAATAAATGGAGTCACCATTAACAAATTCACTTTCGGAACAGCGATTATGTTGTCACCATTTTTTATTTTGGCAGCCATTATTTCGCATTGGGCGGGCTTGCCTGTGGATGGCTACAACATTGTTTTTCAGTATGCTGTTGGTGTAGGGGCTGTTTTCTGGTGCACTATCGGATTGTTTTTTTTAATCAAATTACTGGTGCTTTTTCACATTTCGCGCAGGGTGGCTGGCAGGGCTGCGGTACTTGGGTTGTTTTCCACCAACCTGTTTATGTACTCCTATATAGCACCTTCCTTTTCACATGTATATTCTTTTTCGGTTATTGCCGCTTTTGCATATTTTGTCGCACGCTTTTTTCTCAATTTGAAAGCGCGAGACTTGTACCTTGCTTCCTTTCTTTTTGGTATGATTATCGTTATTCGTCCGGTAAATGGATTGGTAGTTTTGCTTGTGCCTTTTCTGGCTGGTGGTTTCCCCGCATTTTGGAAGTGGGTACGAAACAAATTGTCGGCCAGGTTGGTTCTTATTTCGTTGCTGATTTTCGTTTTTGCGTTAAGTCCTCAGATTATCATCAACTTTTTACAAACCGGCAGTCTGTGGATAGATGGGTATCGTGAGGAGGGTTTTGACTTTTTGACCCCACATTTTCTGGATTTTTTATTTAGTTATCAAAAGGGCTGGTTCGTATACACTCCCGTGATGCTGCTTTTATTTCCTTCAGCGATCTTCCTGTATCGCCGGAAAAGAGAATCATTCTACCCGTTCCTGTTCTTTTTCATACCAATGGTATATGTATTCTCAAGCTGGTGGAACTGGTTTTATGGCGACAGCTTCGGCATGCGGCCAATGGTGGATTATTACGCGGTTTTCATTTTAATCATAGCCACCTATTATTTTAATGCTAAGAGCAAGTATACCAAGAAGTTGGTGCTGGCTTTTATTGGGTTAGCCATGTTTTTAAACCTTTTCCAGACCTACCAATATGCTATCGGAATCATTCACCCGGATTCGATGAATAAAAAGGCTTACTGGCATGTGTTCCTCCGAAGTGATGCCAATTACAGGGGTGTTGTGGCGGGTAATGATGAATATTATTACGGAAAACTGGATGAAATTCCCTTCGTGTCTTCTTTAAACACCATCGATCGGCTGCCTGTTGGTTGGACTTTAAACGAGAAATCTGTTATGTATAACCCGGAAGCAGGAAGTTTGGTTATTGAACAGAACAACGCATTGATATACAGCCCCTCCTTTGTTTATCCATATCCCGATCATTGGCGTGACACAACAAAAGTTTATGTGAGGTTTAGTTTCAGTTATCTGGAGAAGGAAGTCGATGCCGCACTAAATGCTTTGGTGGTTGTTGATATTATCGATTCATTTGGACAACATCCTTTTTACAAGGCATTTCGGTTCAAACGTCTTCCGGATGAAACAACTGGTCTTTGGCGTAAAGGATCTGTGGGGTTCAAGCTCCCGCCCCATAGCGCAGATTATGAGCAGATAAAGTTTTATATTTGGAACAGAGAAGCACAAAACTATTTGCTCGATAGCCTGCAAATAGAGATGTACCAATATTAACAATTTAGAATAAAAACTCCTTTTCACAAATAATGAATATCATGATAATAAAGGTTGATGAGGATATTGAATTAAAACAGCTAAGCAGAAGCGATTCTCGAGATATTTTTAAGACTATTGATAGTCAAAGAGTTTATTTGGGTAAATGGCTTCCTTTTATCGAATTCACAAACGTACTGGCAGATACAGAGAAATTTGTGGATTCAGTGGTTAATGCACCCGATAGTAGATTCGAATACATTTTTACGATACGCAAGCGAAAGGAGTTTGTTGGGCTAATTGGCTTTAAGGATACAGATAGATCGAATAAAAAAACAGAAATAGGTTATTGGATTTCTGAACACTTTCAAAAGCAAGGCATTGTAACCAAATCGGTTGCTAAACTCTGTGATTTTGCTTTCAACACACTTTATATGAACAGAATACAGATAAAGTGCGCCGTTGAAAATATCCAGAGCAAAAAAATTCCTCAAAGGCTTGGCTTTGCATTCGAAGGGACTGAACGACAAGGTGAATTACTTACGGGTAATGTTTTTGCGGATCTGTCAATTTATAGCAAGCTAAAATCTGATGGTTAAAAAGCGATCTTCAGTTTTGAGACCGCAGGTACCAACTCTCATTCCTCATCCGGAAATTGTTCGGGTTTGCTAAAATTGGGGTTTGTCAGAAAAGAATCGTCACGCAGGGTGCGTATAAAACTCAACAGATCTTCGCGCTCGGTGGGGGTTAGTCTTACACCACCATTGGCTACATGGTGCATCAACGGGCTTATTGAAGGGGAATTGACAACAGCCGTCGAATAGAAATCAATCACATCATCCAGTGTTTCAAAACGCCCGTCATGCATATATGGTCCCTGGAGTTCAATGTTTCGCATGGTAGTGGCCTTGTATGCCCCAATGTCCATAGGATCGCCGGTAATTGAGAAGCGATCCATCGGGTCGGTAAAGAGGGTGTCCTTGCCATCGTTATAATACAGGTGTGTTGTAAACAACGGGTTTCCAAAGCCACCATGACAATGAAAACAATCGGCTCCTTCTTCGGTGGTAAAAAGCACATATCCATTTAATTCAGAAGGGGAGAGTTGCAGTTCGCCACGCATATACTTGTCGAATCGTGAATTGGCCGAAATCAGGGTGCGTATAAATTGAGCTATGGCTTTTTCAATGTGGGTAAAAGTTATTTGGCTGCTGCTGAAAGCCTTTTCAAATAATTCGGGATAGCCGTTTAAGCTTTGAAACAGGTTTTTAATTCGGGTGGTGTCGCCATCCATTTCATCGGAAGCCAAAACTGCCAAGCGGACAAAATCTTCCAGGTTTCGTAACTGTGGATCGGGATTGTCAGGATAAAGAAACCCATTCCAGCCATATCCTGTGGAGTTCCAAACCAAATTAATCATCGGAAGCATAACATGGTGGGTTTGTAATCCTGTAAGTCCATGAGGAAAACCACCCGGAAAATCAGGATGATCTATGCCAGCCTCAAACGACCGTTCCTGCCGGTGACAGGTAGCGCAACTCATGAGTGAATCAGGATGGGTGCGCCCTGAAAGGCGTCCGTCGTAAAATAAATATCTTCCCAATTCAACACCCTCAACAGTCATGGGGTTGTTTTCCGGAATGTTCAATTTGGTTGGAAACCCAAACGGAATATCAATTTCGTATGGCGTTGGTTGATAGGGGATTTCCTTTGTCTCTTTCTTGCACGACAGAACACACGAAAGAAGCCATAACAAGGATATGAAGGTATACAGAGCTTTCATTTTGTATTGATGTTTTTGACCTTAAAGACGTCCCATCCGTTTTTCACACCCAAAATCATGGCTTCCTGGTTTTGCATAATGTCGCCGCCCCAGGTATTGTGGTCGTATAAGTTAGGCGATTGAAACCAATTCTCAACCTGCATAACAAGCTCAATGTTAGTTGTTTGATTGGCTGTAATGCTGAAAGCAGATTGGGGAAGTTCAACAGTAAAATAATTCTGAACGAATGAGGTAATTGAATCAGGATAAGAATAGTAGATTTGGCCAATTCCCAGATGAAAATCGAATGGAACAACCTGATTTGACGGGTTAAGCCATTTGCCATTCAGTTTCATGTAATGGTAACCCCCGCCGAGGTTATCGGGCCAGAACATAAACGATTCGGGCGGGTTGACGAACATCAGTGTTTGGTTTTTTACTTCATTTATGCCAAAAGTAAAAGAAAGTCTGGCGTAATCGCCTGGTTCAATCTCATCTTTAAAAAGATAGTCGTGGGTGTCCGGCAGATCGGTGTCTACATAGTGTATATCTTCCCACGCATCGAGGCGTATTTTTCTGCCATCGGTGTGATGTAAGGTAACATCCGAAATAAAATACTGTATTTCATTTACAAGATACTTGTTTCCTGCCGCGTTGGTATAGCGCATGGTATCGAAGACAATGGGTGCTTGCTCAATTTCGTGGTCGAAGTGGAGTGTTAGTTTACCTGTTGTTGATTCCGGAGTTTCTGTTTTCGAGGTGCAACCTGAAACAACAAGTATCCCAATTAAAGTGAATAAAGTGATGTTTATTTTTATTAAAAACATTTGTTAAAGGTCTTAATTATAAGGAATTGTACCACTTACGGTAAGGTATTTAATGGTATCGTAGCGGCTGCTTCCCTGTTTATAAACTTTGCCATCAATAAGTATTTGCAACAACAAACCAGAATGGATATCTTTGTATTTTCCCGACAGGTAAACAATTTCGCCTTCCTCGGCCATAAGGTCAAATTTCCACACATCAGCCGCACTTTCCGGAGTTACGTTAACCGTAATCAGTTCGTGGTTCGCGTTCTGATACTGGAGTGTGAATTCTGAAACAGCACCTGTTGCTTTATAGGTGACTTTTTTTTGGGTCAAATCGTTGCATGCGCCAAATAGAATTAACAAGGCGATAATGCTGAATGTTTTTATTATAAGTTTCATTTTTAATGTTTTAAAGTGAAATAATCAGATTAAGATAACACATACGACCGGGTTCGAGATAGGGAGCCGATGATCCAACGATCCTCCTGTTGAGGTGTTCGTAATAGTTTGTGTTGAAGAGGTTTGAGATTCCCCCATAAACTTTCAGGTTTTTGCTGTAAGTATAGGCGAGCAAAAATTCTACTGTGGTAAAACCGGGAGTAGAGGTTTCGTAATAGGCTTTGCTGATTTGATTTTGTTCGGCCACAACGCGCACTTTTATACCCGGACTTAATCGACGCTTCATCAGATGGTAGTTAAAAGAAACCGTGGCTTCCAGAGGCGGGATTTCCGGTAAAGGATCATTTTTTATGGTTTCTTCGCCTGTAACCTGCCCGTTTTCAATTATATAATGCGTGGCTTCGGGATTGATGCCTGTGGTATAAGCCGCTGTGAGCGAAGCGTCCCATTTAAGTTTTTCCGGGGTGGAATAAACAAACTCAAAACCGGTGAGATAAGCTTTATCGATGTTTATAAAGCGCTTCACGCCTAACACACCTTTTGTTTGGGGTTTAATTTCTGAAGGCGGAACCATGACTGCTGAAATGTAGTTGGTCACAAAGCTGAAAAAGATACCTGCCTGCAAATTACCCCAACGTGAGTGCTGATAGCCCCAATCGAATTCAATTTCGTGGTTTTCTTCCGGTTTGAGTTTTGGGTTTCCCACGTAGTCGTAATTGTCGTAACCGACAGGGAGCAAGGTGATGTAACGTTCGGTCATATCAGGGCTTCTGACACCTTTTCCAAGTGCTATGCCGAATTTGTTAAACTTGTTGATGTGCCATGTCATTCCGCCGCTAAAACTAAAGTTGGTATAATTACTTTTGGTATCGGCATCCAGAAACACGGGGTCACCTGTTGGGGCGTAGCGAACCATAGGATCGGAGTTGGCCTGATTGAAATCAAGTCGCACAGAAGCTACCCAATCAATTTTTGAGCTAGTAGCTTGGTATTCAGCGAATAAACCAAGGTTGTTGATTAAGGCATTGTTCCAGAGTTCCTCGGTAAATGTCGGCATATTGGGTTGCATAATCATGGTTTTGAACCGGTTTCCATCTTTTGTAATGCTTTCGTAACTACTCCCTGCCTCAATAACCGATTTTCCCACATTAAAATTAATGGCGATACGACCTCCTGTGTTGGTGGCTGTAATGTCGGAAATAGCCACTACTGTGTCTGAAAATGGCCTGAGTTTGTTATCCATGATATGATGCACATCTGATTTGTACACATTCGCTTGTATGAAATTTATCCCTGTTCCGAAACCCGTTCCCAAATAGTTGAAATCATATATTTCGGTGTCATCAGATCTTTCGTCCATCGGAAGCGTGGGGAAATCAACATTACGACCCTGACTTTTATCGTAGCTCAGAAAGAATTTCTGACCTTTCAAAGGTTGTACACCGATTTGTCCTTTAATCATTGAAGTATTGGATGCTCCCTGCATTACATCGCCGTTGCCAGCTTTGTAGTCCCCGTATTTATTCCAGTTGGCTGAAAAACTATAGGCCAGGAGCTCGTTTCCTCCGCTGACACGTATACGGCTTTTAAATCCTTCGTAATTGGTTTGCCCACCAACTATCATGCTCACTTTTGTTTGATAAGTTTCGTAAAACTCTGGTTCGCTGGTTATAAGGCGTAATACGCCCCCGAATGCCGGTCCATATTTTAAGGCATAAGGTCCTTTATAAATGGCTATGTTTTTCAAATCGTTGATGTCGACATGGGCGGTAGCCGGATCCATTCTGTTCGGACAACCCCCTTCAATCTTCGTTCCACCGTTTAATTGCACATTAAGTTGACTGTATTTAAATCCCCTGATTACCGGATCGATGCCTAGTGCTCCTTTACGAATTCCTCCAACATTGGGTTCTGACCTTAAAAACTTTCCGATGTCTTGTTGCGGAGTGCGTTCAAGAGGAGTTATACCTACATGCAATACAGGATACTGACTTTTCGTTAAGTCACTAAACACTTCAACTTCTGATAATTGTGTTTGTTTTTCGGTCATGTTGATGGTTAACGGTATAGATAGTTTGTCTTTATCAACGCTAACCCGCAAGGTGTCAAATCCCAGATGACTGAATTCAATTATCAAGGGAAGCTTTTCGCCCGCGTTAAGCCTGAACAGGCCGCTTTTGCCGGAAGTGGTAGTTTCTCCTGTCTGGATATTCTTAACCGTAACAAGTGAAATGGGTTGGCCGTTTTCCTGATCGGTGATCTTCCCGGAAATGCTGCCCGACTGAGCCAGCAGTTGAACTCCGGTAAATAAACAGATCAGGCTTAGAAGGAATCCTTGTGTTTTCATAACATGATATTTTTCATCAAAAATACAACATATCTCCAGAATATTCCTGAAGTTTTGCCTTATTTATCCAAACTTCTAAATTATTGGCTGATCATTTTGCAAGAGTCATTTACCCAATGAACGCAGGAAAGAGGTTTCCAATAGAAAAATGTGAACTTAGAAAAACATGATATTTTTCACCTATTTTTAAACAATGTAAATTCAAATACCTGATAACCTGAATTTAATGATGCAGTTTTGAAATATCTGCTTTAACATATCTTTGGCAGAGGGTTATTTCGTAATTTTGCTAACTTAATTATAAGGAGCAATGGGTTTTAAAGTAGGTGACAAGGTCAAGTTTTTGAACGAAGTAGGTGGCGGAACGGTTATTTCGGTAATCGATCACCGTATGGTGAAGGTAGAGACAGACGATGGCTTCGAGATGCCTGTGCTTACCGTGAACCTGATTCCTGATTTTCGCAACAACCCTCCCATGGAAACAGAGCGGCGTAAATCGGCTGTTGAGGTTTTGAACGAGCCCGTAGTTTCTGAAAAATCAGCCATAACTGAGATTAATCCATGGGGAAAAATAAAGGAAGAACCTGGTGTTTATTTAGCCTTTGAGCCACAAGAGCAGCAATGGTTGCTTGCCGGACAACTGGATGTTATTCTGATCAATCACACGGGTTACGAGTTGCTATACAGCCTGTTTTTGCAACAAGACAATAACCTGCAAGGTATTGACTTTGGTTCAGTTCCAGCCCATTCAAAAATTGTTATAGAGAGCATTAGTCGCGATGAGATAGAAAATTGGAATGTAGGTGCGATACAGTTGCTTTTTCATGCCGACATGCCAAAGAAGATTTATATGCCGGCTCATATTTCACTGGATATCAAAGCAAACAGGTTTTTTAAGGAAGGCAGCTTTGTGTCAAATACCCTACTACAAGGAAAAGCACTCATGGTGAATCTGGTATCACAATTGGCTCTGGTGGTGGCTTCTGATCAGGAGGCCGTGCGAAAATACAACAGCGATATCACCAGTCATCAGTCTGATGTCAGAAAAGAAAAACCTTATGTGAGCAAATACAAAACCGCTGTTGGTGAGGCTATTGTTGATTTACATATTGCAGAGTTGGTTGATAACATCGCAGGAATGACCAGCCACGACATGTTTGCCTTACAAATGATTGAGTTTAATAAGGTCCTCAGCAGTGCACTCGAAAATGAATACGACAAAATCACCTTTATCCATGGCGTTGGAAACGGCGTGCTGAAAAATGCCATTATAAAAGCACTGGACGATTTTGAAGGAGTGAAAAACAGAATGGCGTCCATCAGCAAATTTGGTGTTGGGGCAATTGATGTGATTATTAAAGATAAACAACAAAATAAATAAGATAAGTGGCTTCTAAATAAAAATCTAAAAACTATAAATACAATAACTACTATGAATAAAATAACCTCCTTCTTTTTTTCAATGCAAACTATGGGAGTGCTTATCCTGATGTTTGCTTTTTCGATAGGGGCTGCTACCTTTATCGAAAATGATTTTGGAACAACTGCCTCAAAAGCTGTGGTATACAATGCTTTGTGGTTTGAAATCTTGTTGGCTTTGCTTACAATCAACCTCACGGGGAATATTTTTGTTAACAAGCTATACGTACCAAAAAAGCTGACTATTTTTATATTTCACCTTTCTTTTATCGTGATACTCATCGGAAGTGCCATTACAAGGTATATCAGTTACGAAGGCATGATGCACATCAGGCAGGGTGAGGTTGTGAATACCATTTCATCAGATAACACCTATGTAGATATCACCATTAAAGACGGTGACAGAACGGTACATACCGATGAATCAACCCTTCTTTCTGTCCTGACCCAGGAAGCCTATTCTGACCGAGTTTCAGTAAATGGCAATACCTATAGCTTTCATTCGATAAGTTATATACCAAATGCTCAGGAAGTTATAACTGACATGCCAACTGGAGGAAGCCCTTATCTGAGTTTAGCGGTTTCGGCATCGGGAACAGGAAGGCAAAATGTGCTGATCAAAGAAGGGCAAACCCAGAATTTTGGCGGAGTTGTGCTGAACTTCGGAAGTGATTTTATGCCGGAGGCAGTTAATATGAAGTACGAAAATGAAAAGCTGTTCATATTTGCTAGTGATGATTTGACCAGTCTTTCGATGATGACACAAAGCCGCGACACATTGCAAGCCGGTGTGTGGCATCCGTTTGAATTGCGAACGCTTTATCAAATGCCACAACTGAGTGTGGTGATTACCAATTTCTACAAGAATGGGGGTGTTGATTATGTTATTGGACCAGAAAACGCCGGTTATATGAACGCTTTGGTGGTTGAAGCAAGTGACGGAACACAGGAAAAAACGATTGTATTACGGGGAGGAAAAGGTTATCAGGGAGTTCCTAACACTTTTACTTTGGGCAACGCCCAAATCACCATGCAATATGGAGCGAAAATTTTACCCCTGCCATTTTCGTTGCAGTTGGTTGAATTCCAGTTAGAACGTTATCCGGGTAGCAAAAGCCCCTCAAGCTATGCCAGCGAAGTAATTTTGCTCGATCCTGCCGACAATGTAAAAATGCCCTACCGTATCTATATGAATCATGTGTTAAACTATAAAGGATTTCGCTTTTTCCAGTCGTCGTACGATCCTGATGAATTGGGCACAATCCTTTCAGTAAATCACGACTATTGGGGAACTTTTTTTACTTATGTTGGATATTTTTTAATGACTCTGGGCATGTTTTTAAGTCTATTTAACCCAAACTCGCGGTTTGCTTCACTTGGACGTCAGATACGTAACCGAGCAAAAACGACAGTCGCGGCAGTGGCAGTTTTCCTTTTAATGGCTGGAGTGATGAGCCCGCAAAATGTTGAAGCTCAAACTGTGCGGAATATGGCACACAACCCGCATCCATCAGCCGTAAATAAAAAGCAGGCCACTGAATTTGGAAAACTTCTTGTTCAGTCGCACGATGGCCGTCTAAAACCGGTAAACACGCTCACGGGCGAAATCCTCCGCAAGGTCTCGCGCAAAAGCAGTTTTGATGGACAAACCGCTGATCAGGTTTTTCTGGGTATGATGAGCAATCCAACTGAATGGCAACAAGTTCCCATGATTAAAATAGGACATCCTGAAGTGGCTGAAGTGTTAGGTGTTTCGGGGAAATATGCATCCTATCTTGATTTTATTAACCTCAGCGAGGGAACTTACAAGCTAAATGACTATGTGAGCAAGGCCTATGAAAAGAAGCCGGCCGCCAGAAGCAAGTTCGACAATGAAATTATGAAAGTGGATGAACGCCTCAACATCTGTTTTATGGTGTTTTCAGGCGATATGCTCAAAATTCTTCCCGACCCTTCCGATCCTGAACATCCATGGTATGCACCCAATGCCGAGTTTAAAGGCATGCCGGCTGCTGACTCCATGTTTATTTCTTCCATCGTTCCAGCCTTCCTCCAATCGGTAGCCGATGGACAATTGTCGCAGGCTAATGAGCTGTTGGAGGGAATTGATGATTTCCAGCAGAAATATGGTAAGTCCATACTCCCTGACACGAACCGAACAAAAATGGAGTTGCTTTATAACAAACTCCTAATTTTCGATAACCTCAGCAAGTATTTTGGGCTACTTGGATTACTTATGCTCATCTTGCTGTTTGTAGAGATGTTCAGAACATCCAAAGTTCTTCGCTGGATCGTCCGTGTTATGGTAGTTTTGGTGATTATTGGCTTCATCTACCAAACCTTTGGATTGGGATTGCGTTGGTATATTTCAGGACATGCTCCCTGGAGCGATGGGTATGAGTCGATGATTTATATCGGTTGGGTCACACTGCTGGCTGGTTTGATTTTTTCAGGTGGATCAAAGATGACGCTGGCTGCCACCACGGTGCTTACATCCATCATTCTTATGGTAGCACATCTCAGCTGGATGGACCCCGAAGTGACCAATCTTGTACCGGTGTTAAAGTCTTACTGGCTAACTATCCACGTCTCAATAATTACAGCCAGTTACGGCTTTTTTGCCTTGTCTGCCTTGCTGGGATTTCTGAATTTGTTGCTCATGATTTTCCGCGGTAAAAACAATGCCAAAGCCATCAGTCATCGCGTAAAGGAACTTACCATCATCAACGAACGTTCGGTTATGATTGGACTGTATATGCTTACTATTGGAACTTTCCTTGGAGGCGTTTGGGCTAACGAAAGCTGGGGACGTTACTGGGGATGGGATCCAAAGGAAACATGGGCGCTGGTGAGTGTGCTTGTTTACGCGTTTGTTGCCCACATGAAATACATGCCCGGCATGAAATCCAATTTCTCCTACAACTTCGCAGCACTTATTTCGTTTAGCACCATTATTATGACCTATTTCGGAGTAAACTACTATTTATCCGGTTTGCATAGCTATGCTAAAGGCGACCCGGTACCGGTACCTTCTTTTGTATACTATACTGTTGCCATTGTTTTTGTGGTTTCACTGGTGGCTTACTTGCGTGAAAGAGGCAATATGGCCAAAGAAAATAGTTAACTCAAATATTACATCAATAAACAAAAAAGCCGAAATGAGTTTCGGCTTTTTTGTTTATTGATTGTTTCTGGTGGATGCGTTATGAGTTGAACTTTGCTTTGAGGTATTTACCTGTGTACGACATATCGCACGCGATGAGATCTTCCGGCACACCGGCAAATACAAGCCCACCACCCTGATCACCTCCTTCAGGACCGAGGTCGATGATCCAGTCTGCCGACTTGATGACTTCGCCATTGTGTTCGATAACAACCACAGAATGACCTATTTCGATGAGAGCGTATAACGAAATAAGCAGTTTGTTGATGTCGTGAATATGCAATCCGGTAGTCGGTTCATCAAACACAAACAGGGTAGGGGAGTCGGTAGTGCCTTTTGCTAAAAAGGAAGCCAGTTTAACACGTTGGGCTTCGCCACCGCTTAGCGTATTCGACGATTGACCCATACGGAGGTAGCCTAAACCAACATCAGCCAGAGGTTGTATTTTTTCAAGAATCTTTTTTTCGGTAGCATTTGGTTTTCCTGACCCGTTGAAAAACTCGAGAGATTGGTCGATGGTCATATCCAGTATGTCGGCGATATGTTTTTCGCGGTATTTCACTTCTAACACTTCTTCCTTGAAGCGCGTGCCATGACAGGAATCACAGGTAAGATAAATGTCGGCCATAAACTGCATCTCAACCTTTATAAGTCCTTCTCCCTCACACTGATCACATCTTCCGCCTGGCACGTTAAAAGAGAAAAAGCCTGGCTTATAACCTCTTAGTTTGGCCAATTTCTGCGAGGCAAAAAGAGTTCTTATTTCATCGAATGCTTTGAGGTATGTGGCAGGATTCGACCTTGAAGATCTGCCAATCGGATTTTGGTCAACATATTCAATGTCACTTATTTTTTTTATGTCGCCGTTTAAATGACTAAAACTACCTGTTTTATCTCCATAACCACCCAGATGTTTCTTCACGGCTGGAAAAAAAATGTCTCGCACCAAGGTGGATTTACCTGAGCCACTGACTCCGGTAATTACCGTGAGCACATTGAGAGGAATGGTTACATCGATATTTTTTAGGTTGTTGTGGCTGGCTCCAACAATTTCGATATAATTGTTCCAACGACGCCGGCGTTCAGGCATGGGTATGGTCATGCGGTGAGTAAGGTATTGAGCGGTATAACTCTTGTTGTCGTTTATCAGCTCCTCCGGTGTTCCACTAAAAACCAACTCTCCGCCGTGCTCTCCTGCATCTGGTCCAATGTCGATGATGTGGTCGGCTTGCCGGATTACATCTTCCTCATGTTC
>Ga0180009_10003611_pt1 | contig 17502 bp, 13 predicted proteins | sample OS_PC_MetaG_FD_123537 | JGI IMG/M metagenome (GOLD analysis project Ga0180009, IMG submission 123537) | Groundwater microbial communities from the Aspo Hard Rock Laboratory (HRL) deep subsurface site, Sweden - OS_PC_MetaG | ecosystem: Environmental > Aquatic > Deep subsurface > Groundwater... | reverse complement strand
CCTCCACCATTTCATCCGCGCGAATGAAATTTATAGCGCGTTCAAGCGTCAGGGGCCTGACAGGTGAAAGTATGACATTATCGTCCTTTCCGGCTGCCCTCATGTTTGATAATTTTTTCTCCTTGCACGGATTTACGTTTATGTCCCCTTCCTTGTTATGCTCTCCTACAACCATCCCTTCATATACCGGGTCGCCGGGGGCTATTAAAAGATGTCCACGGGGCTCTAAATTAAAAAGGGCATAAGGCACTGCGTTGCCTTGCCTGTCGGATACTATTGAGCCGGTAAATCTTACCGGGAAATCACCCCTGTACGGCTCATAGCCTGAAAAATATGAATTCATGATACCGGTTCCCTTGGTGTCCGTAAGAAATTCGTCTCTGTAGCCTATGAGGGATCTTGAAGGAATGGAAAATTCCATCCTTATTCTGCCTCTTCCGTTGTTAACAAGATTGGTCATCCTTCCCTTCTTCGAGGAAAGTTTTTCTGAAACAATTCCGAGAAAGTTCTCATCGCAATCAATGAAAAGATGTTCAATAGGCTCAAGTTTTTCACCGTTCCGGTATTTTACAATTACCTCGGGGCGCCCTACACAAAGCTCAAATCCCTCCCTGCGCATCGTTTCAATCACTATCGCGAGCTGGAACTCCCCCCTCCCCTTGACAATCAATGAGTCTCTGTCTCCGGTCTCCTCCATCTGGACAGCAACATTTCTTAATGTCTCCTTATTGAGACGTTCACGTATCTTGCTCGATTGAACATATTTGCCCTCCTTTCCAGAGAAAGGAGATGTGTTTATGGTAAATTTCATCGAAACCGTAGGCTCGTCAACGGAAATTCTTTTGAGGGGTTTTGGAAATTCCTTCGTACATATGGTATCGCCGATTTTAACATTTTCAATCCCGGAAAGAACTATGATATCCCCGGGCTCGGTATTTTCAATTTCAGCCAATTTCAAACCCACATAAGTCTGCAATTTTGATACCTTAAGCGGATTTTGTTTTCCCTCACTGTCAATGCAGACAAGGCTTATATTATGGCCGGTCTTCCCGTTAAATACTTTGCCAATGGCAAGTCTGCCAAGGTAATCGGAATAACCAAGATCAGAAACGAGCATCTGGAAAGGCTCGTTTGTGTCATAAGCCGGGGGAGGAATCTCCCTTATTATGGTATCAAAAAGCAAATGAAGATCTTTTCCCTTTTCTTCCAGAGTTTTTTGTGCAATCCCTTCCCGGCCGATTGCATAAAGGAGCGGAAACTCGAGCTGCTCCCCGGTCGCATCAAGATCTATCATAAGATCATATATTTCATCCAGAACCTCATCAGAACGCGCGTCTTTCCTGTCTATTTTATTTATAACCACAATTACTTTCAGACCTGCAGCAAGAGCTTTTTTCAGAACAAAACGCGTCTGCGGAAGCGGGCCTTCAGATGCATCGACCAGCAGGAGCGCCCCATCGGACATTGAAATGGCTCTTTCAACCTCGCCGCCAAAGTCTGCGTGGCCTGGAGTATCGATAATGTTTATTTTAACTCCTTTCCAGACTACCGAACAGTTCTTTGCGGCAATAGTGATACCCCTTTCACGTTCAAGATCCATGGAGTCCATTATTCTTTCATCAACTTCCTGACCAACCCTGAATAAACCACTCTGTCTGAACATCGCATCAACAAGGGTTGTTTTTCCGTGGTCAACGTGAGCAATAATTGCAATATTTCTTATTCTTTCATTGTTATTTAATTTTGGCATCAATTCTTCCTGTTATTATTAATGATAGACTCGTAAAAAGTGAATTTTTCCCTCTCCTGGTGGGAGGAGATTAAAATGACGGCATCACAAAAGGTCGGCGGAGTATAATCTCTTTCTGCATGATTGCAAACAAATACTGGAATAAAAAAGGCCGCGTGATGTCCTAACGAAGTTTTTTTATGACCATCAAAGTTCTCTCTGAGTCGATATAAGGAAGTGAATATTTTATAACTTCAGTATTATATAATAGTCCTTCACCTCGATTATCATTGCCCAAAAGCCTTGCCGACTCAGTTTCCTTATAGCTTGTTTTCCCCTTTAAGGCGATCATTATTCCATTCTCTGCAAGAACCGGTAATGCAGACTCAATAAATTTATCGAGGGATGAAAAGGCGCGGCAAATGACTAGATCAAAGCGTTCTTTGTTTTCCGATAAATTTTCCACCCTAGCCTGAAAAGCATTAATACCTTCGAGACCGAGAGTCCTTATTACATGTTTCAGAAAAGATACTTTTTTCCTGGAAGAATCTACCAGGGATACCGAAAGAGACGGAAGAATAATCTTGAGCGGAATTCCCGGGAATCCCCCTCCGGAACCCATATCAAGCATTGATGAGCCGGGAGGTATTATGCGGGCAGGAGCTAATGAATCAAGAAAATGTTTGACGGCAACTTCAAAGGGATCTGTTATAGCGGTTAAATTTGTTTTCGAATTCCACTTTATAAGTTCCCCCGCATGTATCAAAAATTTTCCGGCTTCCCCTGATCCGACTTGAACATCAAAATATCTTGCGCCACATATTATTATATCTTTCCACTCCGTCGAGCCTATTTGCATATTTTTATTCTTGTTTTTTTATCGGGTCATGCTTAACATCCGCAAAATCCATAAGAATCTGGACATCGCTTCCACTGCTTGCAGATATTTTTGCATTCGGATACTTTTTCTTAAAGATGTGTATCATAGTCGGATTTTCCCGTAAAACCGTTGCCGAAAAACCTTTATAATTATTCTCCCTTGCAATTTTTTCAAGAATATCAAGGAGAAAGGAGGCAACGCCTTTACCCTGATAATCTTCTTGGACCACGAAGGCAACTTCCGCCCTTTCCGGTTCTTCCATTGCATATGAAGCGATTGCAATAATCTCCTGATGCCCGCCCTTTTGAACAAGGCCGATAACGGACATATTCTTTCTGTAATCGATGCTGGCCCATTGCTTCTGTACCACTTCGTGGGAAAATATTTTCATTTTGTAAAAAAATCTGAGGTAGATCGTCTTCTCCTGAAGAGAGTAGAAAAAATTCCTGTATGCAAACTCATCGGATGGCAGAAGCGGTCTGAAATCGACTGTCTTGCCGCTTTTTAATTTGAGACTATATTTATAGCTCTCGAGAAATAACAGATCGTCCTGTATGGGAGCTAATTGGTCTGCAAATATATAATGGCGTTTTTTTGCTGTCTCGATGAGTTCCTCGCGAAATTTAGGATGTGCAATCTGAGCCAGTTCTATTACCCTCTGATAAATACTCTTACCTTGAAGTTCTGCAATCCCGTACTCGGTAATAACGAAGTTGACATCTCCCCTTGTTGTTGCCACACCCGCGCCTTCGCTCAGGTGCGAGACAATTCTGGATGTTTTCCCGTTCTGGGCGGTTGAGGGAAGAGCAATAATTGAAAAGCCGCCTTTTGACATGGCGCTTCCTCGCAAAAAATCCACCTGATCACCTATCCCGCTGTAGAAAAGATAACCCATTGAATCAGAACAGACCTGCCCTGTTAAATCGACTTCAAGAGCGGAGCTGATCGAAATCAGGTTGTCGTTTCGCGCTATCACTGTAGGATCATTTACAAATTCGGAAGACCGGAAATAAAACATCGGGTTATTATCAACAAATCTGTAAATTTTTTCAGATCCCATACATAAAGAAGCCACAACTTTTCCCGGAAGAAGTGTCTTTTTTTTGTTTGTAATAACTTTTTTTTCAAAAAGGGGCAAAAACCCGTCGGTAATAAGCTGGGTGTGTATCCCAAGGTCTTTTTTATTATCAAGATATTGAAGTATCGCATAAGGAAGATGGCCGAAACCTATCTGGAGCGTTGAACCGTCATCAACAAGCTGTGAAACATAATGCCCTATTCTCCTTGCTATCACTTCATCCTTTGCGCCGGGAAGTGCTTCAACAAGAGGTTCTTCTTTGATCACGAGATAATCAATCTCGTCAATATGAACAAAACTGTCTCCCCAGGTCCTTGGCATCCTTGGATTTACCTGGGCAATAACAAGCTTGGCATTTTCCATCCCGGACCTTGTAATATCAACTGATACGCCAAGGCTGCAATAACCGAACTTGTCAGGCGGGCTTACCTGAATCATCGCCACGTCAAGTCCAATGCGATGGCTGGAAAAAAGACGAGGAATCTGCGAAAGATATGTCGGTATATAATCTATTTTCCCTTCAAAAGCAGCTTTTCTCATTGCGCTGCTTATAAAAAAGAGTTTCAGGGAAAAACGCCTGAGAAATGACGGGTCATCAACATACTGGGCAAATGTTGACGAAAGCATCTGATAAACCATTATGTCCTGAAGTCTGCTATCATTTACCAGTGCTCTTATAAGGTGCTGGGGCTCACCGCATCCTGTTCCGATAAAAACACGACTTCCTCTTTTTATTTTTGAAACGGCTTCCTCGGCGGAAACAAGCTTTCCCGGACAGAAAGTATTTAAATCCAACATGGGTCTCCTTTTTTTCAGGTATTAAAATTTTGCCGTATATCTATCCCAACTTAAAATATTGTCAATAATGCTGATATATTTTTTTATTAAAGCTCCCCGCCGAAGACAACATGAAATGCGCCCGCTATTTTTTAGGTACAGGTATCTTACAATATACTCCCCAGAAACCAGTATAGCCCCATTCCAGTTACAACAGTTCCACTTAGTGATTTCGTTTTAACTGCAACAAGAAAAGTCGGTATGGCAACAATCATTTCCAAACTGTAAAGCGTTAATATTTTCGGAGTTCCGGTTGTAACAAGTGCCGGCAGAAGCAGCGCACTTAGTACGGCAGCAGGAACAAGATCAAGCCATTCGATAAACCAGCCCGGAAGAGTTCGTCCGGCAAGAAAATAAACCGGAAGCAGACGCGGAAGAAAAGTGACAAGTCCCATCCCAAGAACAATATAACTATACTCTCTTTCAATCATCATAACAACATTATCTCCGAATCTTTTTGATAAATACCCCTGTCCCCGCTGCAAAAACGGAAGCTATTATAATATATGAATTCCCCGGAATGCAAAGAGACAACAGGACAGCCAAGATTCCTGCAACCAGAGCAGTAAAAACATATATCCGCCCTTTCAGTTGGAACACGAGAAGGCATATAAACATTGCTATGAGCGCATAATCCATACCAAATGAATGCGGCTTGATAAATTGCCCGCCGTATCCACCCGCAACCGTGCTCAGTATCCACATTATGTTTGTGGAAAAATTTACAACCAGAGCCCGATTGATATCCCAGTCTCCATTTTTGAATTTTGAAATGTTGACGGCAAAACTTTCATCCGTTATTCCGTAGGCAAATGCAAAAAGTTTTTTTCTCTCAAAACGACCCAGGAAGAGAGAAAGAGAGGAGCTCATAAGAAGGTGCCTCAAGTTTACGACAAATGTGGTCGCGATTATCGAAACAGCTCCCGCGCCGGCCGAAAACATCGAAACCGCTATAAACTGTGAACTTCCGGCAAAAACCAGAAGAGACATCAGGCCTGTTTCAAAGGGAGTAAAGCCTGCCTTCTGGGCAAGAACCCCGAATGCAATACCTATGGGAATATATCCGAGGCATACAGGCCCTGAAGCCAAAAGCCCGTCAGAGATTAAACCACCTGTATAAATTTTATTTTTCATGTAGATTCCAGTCATACAATTTTCATTTTTATCCTTTTTACCTGACGCGGTTCAAGCTTTTACCATGATATTTTATAATCGTACATATGAAAAATTCAAAACATTATATTGCCGGATCTGGATATCATATTTAATATGCCAAAATAATAGAACATTTCATTTATAGGGCTTTTTCTTTTATTGCAGTTTTTGTCTTTTACCTCTCTGAAAACTCTCTGAAACCTCTCTTGACACCACTTCATTTTATTGTATGATATATCATCTGATTGGTCGCGTGATATGAAGTATGTTTTATTCATGTCCCTGCCGCACCACATGAAAGGAGATAAGCATTGAGTCGACAGGCAGACATTCCATGTTTGATCCGTGAGCTTCGTGATCGTACAGGACTCACACAGGAAAAATTTGCCGCCAAACTCGGCGTCACCTTCCCGACTATTAACCGCTGGGAAAACGGACGCGCCAATCCGTCGCCATTGGCCATACAAAAGATAGAGGATCTGCTGAACAGTATGGGGGATCGTGGCAGCGATCTTCTTGATGAACTTTTCAGCAGGAATAAGCTATAATAATTAAATGAGCAGGTGAGCAGAAAAGGCCCGGAGCATATGACAACTAAAGTAACAAAGGGACTTATATATCACATATTCAAAGAACCGGGCATCAAATACGAACTCACTGAATTTGAAACGCTCGGAAAACCGATTCACGAAATTCTTTCAATTTATAAGAAAACCATCGAAACCGGTCGCGAAACAGGCAAGATCAAGTATTGCCGGGGCGGCGATGAGTAAGGATCTGGCAACCGTTCATAGTCCCGATTCCGGCAAGGGCCAGTTTCTTGTCTATGAAGCCGAGGACGGCAGGGTTAAAATCGACGTGCGCCTGTCTGACGAGACGGTATGGCTGACCCAGCAGCTCATGGCCGATCTGTTTCAGACCTCTCAACAGAACATCAGTCTACATATCCAGAATATTTACGAGGAAGGCGAGTTAGTTTCGGAGGCAACTTACAAGAAATACTTGTCAGTTCGTCGGGAAGGACGGCGGGAGGTGAAACGCCCACTGGATTATTATAACCTGGACATGATTATCTCCGTGGGCTATCGAGTAAAAAGCCATGTGGCCACCCGTTTCCGCATCTGGGCCACCCAGCGTCTGAGAGAATATATCATCAAAGGCTTTTTGCTGGATGACGAGCGTCTGAAAAATCCGGATCAGCCTTTTGACTATTTTGATGAACTGCTCCGGCGCATTCAGGACATCCGCACCTCTGAGCGGCGCTTTTACCAGAAAATCACTGATATCTACGCCACCAGCATCGATTACGACCCTACCCTGGAGATCAGCATCGAATTTTTCAAGACCGTCCAGAACAAAATGCACTGGGCCATTACCGGCATGACCGCAGCGGAAATCATTCATGAACGGGCCCACAGTGGCAAAACCAACATGGGTCTGACCAACTGGCGCGGGTCCAAGGTCCGAAAACAGGACGTAACCATCGCCAAGAACTATCTTACCGAACAGGAACTGCTCGCCCTTAACAATCTTGTGGAGCAGTACCTGATCTTCGCAGAAGGTCAGGCCATGCGCCACATTCCCATGCATATGGCCTACTGGATTAAAAAGCTGGATGCCTTTCTGACGGTAAATGAACGTAATATTCTCACCCACGTCGGCAGGACTTCACATGAAATGGCCGAGGAGATTGCCGAAGCTGAATACGAAAAATTTAACCGAAGGCGGATTTCGCAAAAAGACCGCCTTGAAGGTGATTTTGAAAAAACCATCAAGCAACTAACCGATGGCATGCGGGGGAAGAAGAAATGAACCCCTCACTTCGCCGGAGGAAAACCCTTATTATAGTACAGTAAGAGGTTGACGCATGATCCAACTATTGAAAGAACATGACTGCACAAGCGGCGCCGTCAAGGTAGAAGCATGAAATCTGATCGCATCAGAAACTGGCCGAAAGAGGAACGGCCGCGGGCCGAGGGTGCCGAGAGTGAATACCATTCGTGAAAGCTGGAATCTGGCATGAAAAGTGATGCTGTCGGGGATGGTGATTTACACAAGGAGTGTGAACGGCTACGGGCTGAAAATGCCCGCCTGGTAACCCTGCTGGAAAAGCATGGCATCTCCAGGGAACCGGCGCATCCTCCAGCCAATCTCCGTGAAACGCCTGCACGCTATTCTTGCGAAAAGCAGCTCTGTCAAATGGAACCCGCGGAAAAAGTCGCACTCTTTCGCCGCCTGTTTCGAGGTCGCCTCGATGTGTACCCGTTGCGCTGGGAGTCGGCTAAGGGCAGATCGGGCTATGCGCCTGCCTGCGGCAACGAGTGGCGATCCGGAATCTGTCATAAGCCAAAGATCAAGTGCGGAGACTGCGGTCAGCGCTTGCTCCTGCCGCTTACTGATCAGGTGATTTACGACCACTTGACTGGTCGGCACACGGTGGGCGTATATCCCCTTCTTTCGGACGACACATGTTCTTTTCTTGCAGCAGATTTTGATGAAGACGACTGGCGCGAGGATGCCCGTGCCTTCATTGATTCGTGCCGGGAACTGAGCATCCCGGCAGCGCTGGAAATATCCCGTTCCGGAAAGGGTGCACATGTCTGGATATTTTTTGCCAATCCGGTCCCGGCTCGCGAGGCACGGCAGCTCGGTGCGGCTCTGATCAGTCACACCTGTGACCGCACCCGGCAGCTCTCCCTGTCCAGCTACGACCGGTTCTTTCCCAATCAAGACACCCTGCCCAAAGGCGGGTTCGGTAATCTGATCTCTCTTCCCTTGCAGAAGCAACCCCGCGAGCAGGGGCGCAGCCTTTTTGTTGATGAAGCTTTCGTTCCCTATCCGGACCAGTGGGGCTTTCTGGCGTCAGTCCGACTCATGCCTCGCTTTGAACTGGATAACGCCCTTCCGCGAGCCACAGGCGGCAGACATCCGCTTGATGTGACCTTTGTCTCGGAAGAGAACGAAAGCAAACCGTGGCAGCGCCCAACACCAGTTTCAAGCCGTATATCCTGCCCTCTACCGGAATCGTTGGTGTTGGTGCGGGCCAATCAGATTTTCATCGCCAAAGCCGATATTCCCCAGCCACTGGCAAACCGCCTGATCCGCCTGGCCGCCTTTCAAAACCCCGAATTCTACAAGGCCCAGGCCATGCGTCTGCCGGTCTGGAACAAGCCTCGCATCATCGGCTGCGCCGAGAATTATTCTCAACACATCGGACTGCCGCGGGGATGCCTGGATGCGGTGCTGGAACTGCTGGAACAAAATGATATCAGGGCAGAGATTCAGGATGAGCGAGTTGAGGGGCGTAAGGTCCCGATCAAATTCACAGGCGAGCTTAGAAAAGATCAGAAGGCGGCCGTTACGGCGATGCTGAAGCAGGATGTGGGAATTCTATGCGCACCGACTGCCTTCGGCAAAACGGTCATCGCTGCCGCGCTGATTGCCCGGCGCAAGTTGAGCACCCTGATCCTGGTGCACCGCACTGAACTGCTCCGACAATGGCAAGAGCGGTTGACGACCTTTCTTGAACTATCCAAGGGCATTCCAGGTGTGTTCGGTGCCGGCAAGAAGAAACTGACCGGCAAGATCGACATCGCAGTCATGCAGTCGCTGTCAAGGCTCGACAACTTGCCGGAACTGTTAGATGAGTATGGCCAGATCATTGTTGACGAATGCCATCACATCTCGGCTTTTTCCTTCGAGACGATTCTCAAACAGGCCAAGGCAAAGTTAGTAATCGGCTTGACTGCCACGCCGATCCGACGAGATGGGCATCAGCCGATTATTTTTATGCAGTGCGGTCCGATCCGACACAACGCCGCACGACCGGAAAGCGCCCCCTCCCAACTGGAAGTATGGCCGCAAAGCCTGACGGCGCCAAATATGTTGCCGGAGTCCGACATCCAGGATGTGTTTCGCATTCTCTCCAAAGACACAAATCGCACCCGACGCATCGCACAAGATGTTCTGACCGCATACCAGGAGGGCCGTAAAGTCTTGGTTCTGACAGAACGGACTGATCACCTGGATGTTTTGCGCGAAACCCTTGGAGATGAAATCGCGCACTGTTTTGTTCTGCATGGGCGACTGTCGAGAAAGCAGCGTACAGCTATCCTTTCAGATCTTACCGAACTGGATGATTCCGCGCCACGAGTGTTGTTGGCAACCGGTCGCCTGATCGGCGAGGGCTTTGACCATCCGCCCCTTGATACTCTGGTGCTGGCAATGCCGATTTCCTGGAAAGGAACCCTGCAACAATACGCAGGCCGCCTGCACCGAGAGCATTCCGACAAGCAGGACGTACGCATCTATGATTACGTTGAACTTGATCACCCACAGCTTGCCCGGATGTGGGAGAAGCGCCAGCGAGGGTACAGGGCAATGGGGTACCATATCCGGCCGTGTATTGAAGAACTTACGGGCAAAAGGTCGGATCGAATGCCCGGAACATTGGCAAAATGTCCAATGGCGCAAGACGACCAAGCGGCAAGTGCAGACCGTCTTATCTGAGCAACCTGTGCTGGAATCAGTTACATCGATGTATAAGTATAACAGAAGACATGGGGGGAGGGAAAGATTCAGACACAAAGGTGAAAAACGGGGCGTATTTTTACAAATCATTTTGCTTGACATTCATGATGTTTGTTAATAAAAAGACAAACTTTATTTGAAGCGCAGTGCAAAAATCCCCACCTGGCAGCAGGTTACCATGTGAGGGATTTTTTATTTTTATAATTGCCGGTTTCGAATTTATACAAGGCCGTAATCAGTCACAATATTAAAATATTGTTTTAAAATGTTCGATATTGGAGTATCCTGTATCAAGGGGTTAAGTTAAAAAGGATTTTATAATGAAACACGACACATCAAATGTCCGGAATATCGGTATAAGCGCTCACATAGATTCCGGCAAAACAACATTAACTGAAAGAATTCTTTTTTATACCAAGCGGATACATGCTATCCACGATGTAAAAGGAAAAGATGGTGTTGGCGCAACCATGGATTCCATGGAGTTGGAAAAGGAAAGAGGCATAACCATAACTTCTGCAGCCACATTTTGTGAATGGCTCGACCATGAAATCAATATTATAGATACTCCGGGGCATGTAGATTTTACAATCGAAGTTGAACGGGCATTGAGGGTTCTGGATGGAGCGGTACTGGTCCTTTGTTCGGTCGGCGGTGTTCAATCGCAATCGATAACGGTCGATCAGCAGATGAAAAGATACAAAGTCCCCTGCCTCGCCTTCATCAATAAATGCGACAGAAGCGGCGCGAATCCGGATAGAGTAATCAAGCAATTAAAAGAAAAACTCGGTCACAACGCGATTTCTTTGCAACTCCCTATAGGTCTTGAAGCCGATTTCAAAGGGGTTATTGATCTATTATCCATGAAGGCGGTATATTTCGACGGTAAAAACGGGGAGATAATTCGCATCGAGGATATTCCGGACAGCCTTAAAGATGAAGCCGCCAAAAAAAGAGAAGAACTGATCGATACGGCCTCAATGTTTTCGGATGAACTGACTGAAGCAATACTTGAAGAAAAAGAAATAAGCGAATCTTTAATCATTGCAGCTCTGCGCAACGGCACCTTATCCCGAAAGATAACTCCGGTATTGTTAGGCTCTGCCTATAAGAATAAAGGCGTCCAACTGCTTCTTGACGCGGTAACCAGATTGCTCCCCTGCCCTTCAGATATTGAAAACGAAGCCCTTGATATGGATAACGAGGAGGCGACTGTTATTTTAACGGCTGACCCAAAGCAGCCCCTGGTGGCGCTTGCTTTTAAACTTGAAGAAGGTCAGTATGGTCAATTAACATACATCCGCGTGTATCAGGGAACATTGGCAAAAGGGGACACCATAATAAATGTGCGCACAGGCCGGAAAGTTAAAGTTGGCCGTGTCGTGCGCATGCATGCCAATCAGATGGAAGAGATAGAGTCAATTCCCGGGGGATATATAGGCGCACTGTTCGGTATCGACTGCGCATCAGGCGACACATTCGTTTCGCAGGGCATCAGCTACACAATGACATCAATGTATGTGCCAAAACCGGTTATATCGCTTGCAATTGCCCCCAAAGACAGCAAGTCTGAAACCAATATATCAAAAGCGCTTAACAGGTTTACCAAGGAAGATCCGACTTTCAAGACGTATGTAAGCGAAGAGACCGGAGACACCATAATTTCCGGCATGGGAGAACTCCATCTTGAGGTTTATATTGAAAGGATGCGCCGCGAATATAATGCGGATGTATCGGCAGGAAAACCTAAGGTGGCCTACAGGGAAACAATTACCAGAAAGGCGGAGTTTAACTATACTCATAAAAAGCAGACAGGCGGAGCAGGCCAGTATGGTCGTGTTGCAGGTTATATGGAACCTGTTGAAGATGATTTCATCTTTGATAATCAGGTAAGGGGAGGGTCTATCCCGACCCAGTATATTTCTGCATGTGAGAAAGGTTTCAGAAATTGTCTGGCAAAAGGCCCCAAGATGGAATTTCCGGTAACAGGAATTAAAATTGTTATTAATGACGGCGCCTCACATGCTGTAGATTCATCCGAAATGGCTTTTCAGGCTGCGGCACGCGGAGCTTTCCTTGAAGGATATCCAAAAGCAAAACCGACTATACATGAACCGATCATGAAGGTTGTTGTTGAAACGCCAACCGAGTTTCAGGGAAGTGTAATGGGATCTATAAACCAGCGCCGGGGAATTATTTTCGGAACACAGGATGAAGGACCAATGTGCGTTATAGAAGCCCAGGTTCCCCTTGCAGAAATGTTTGGATATTCAACCGTATTGAGGTCACTGACCCAGGGCAAGGCACAGTTCACAATGGAATTTGCATCTTATAAGCAGATCCCCCAGTCGGTTGCCGAAGAACTGGAAAAAAAAGCTGCAGAAGAAAAAAAGAACTTACAAAAGAGATAATGGTTTATTAAGCCATAAACACATATTCCAATGAGAGGAGTATTCAATATGCTTGAAAAGGGTCTTATTCTAAACCATCCTTTAGGACGGTTGATAGAGCATGAATCAGGAGAAGAAATTATGCCGCAGGGCGGTTTTGGGGCCATACTCGCACGTGCGGGTGTCGGGAAAACGGCAATTTTAATACAAATAGCCATTCATAGCCTGTTGTGCGATAATAATGTTCTTCATATAAGCTTAAATGATCCGGTTAAAAAGGTCGGTTTATGGTACAAAGAAGTTTACCGGAACATTGCTTCTCAACACAGTATAACCGATCAGGATCAGATATTTGATTCAATGCTTCCGCACAGGTTTATTATGACATTTGAAGTCGAAGGATTCAGCGTCCCTAAACTTGAAGAACGATTGACTGAACTGATGGAACAGAATATTTTTCGCCCTCATTTAATTCTAATTGACGGGCTGCCTTTCGACGAATCGCAAAAGGCATCTCTTTCCGACTTAAAATCTTTTGCAAAAACGAATTCGTTAAAAATCTGGTTTACTGTCCGTATTCACCGGGATGAAATACCGGTTGCCGACGTAATACCAGGCCTGTTTAATGATGTTGAACATCTTTTTGAAACAGCCATATTGATCCAGCCTGAAGAAAAAGAGATTTACCTTAAAATGTTAAAAGGCGGGAAACCTGATTCAGGTATGACCAGACTCTCACTTGATCCTACAACAATGCTCATAAAGCAGAGTGACCTGACTCAACCAGCATAAACAGAACTTGGAAATGAACACTTTTATAAGGCCTGCCTAGAATTTTCATTTCGGCGGGCTTTTTTGTTGAAGCTCCCCGACGCAAGCTACGGTGAATATGCCAACTGTTTCGATTCAAAACCGCAACAGCCCCTTCAATTAAAATCATAACATTCCAAAAGTTAGTCTTTTTACCTCATCAATGCTTCTTTGTTTACAATATATGGTATATTTGATTGACACTAACCGCAATATATTGTATTTTTTCGCATGTCTTTGATTGAGCAACAATTAAGCAGAAGAAGCTTCTTGCAAAAGAGTGCTTTTGTTATGGCGGGGAACCTGCTTGGATTAGATCTTTTTTCTAAAGCCTCTGCCTTTGAAAAAAAAGATAATAATCAAATCCAACCATCCATTGCTCTGATAATAGACGACATAGGATATAGTGTTTCCCGCGCCAGGCAATTTCTGGAACTCGAAATTCCATTAACGTATTCAGTACTGCCTAAACTTCCAAACTCCTATTATCTCTCTTGTGAAATCAACAAAAACGGTCATGAAATTATGCTTCATCAGCCTATGGAGCCGTACAATCCTGATCTCGACCCTGGACCGGGAGCCCTTTACATAGGAGATGAAGAAGATCGAATTATCAGGGTTATGGAAGAAAATATCTCTGAAATCCCCTACGCAAAAGGCATAAATAATCACATGGGATCAAAATTTACTGCCTGCCAGATTAAAATTTTTCAGGCATTAAGATTCGCGAAAGACAGCAAGCTGTTTTTTGTTGACAGCCTCACTTCAAGCAATTCGAAAGGTTATATGACAGCCAGGTCGCTTAAAATGGCCGCAGCGCACAGGAATATATTCATAGATAACAGAGTGGAAGAATCAGCAATTCTGTATCAGCTTTTAAAGCTCAAAAGGCACGCAATAAACCATGGGACAGCAGTCGGAATCGGGCATCCTTTTCCCGAAACTGCATCGGCAATAAAAACCTTTTACAATAAATTTCTTGATTCCGGTGCATCCCTCGTCCATATTTCCGAAGTCATAAAGGCATAGCTTGCGGATAGTGAACCGTGAATCGAATACCGAAACAGGACACCCGGAACCAAATTACAGTTCTAACACAGGGTATCTATTTCGAGCTCCTTCAGTTTTTCATTTGTCGGGCCGCCGGTAGCAATATCCCAGCCTGCAGTTTTGAAAAACTCCCTGTGTATGGTTTCCATGTCCACAGTAACACCCTTAAGCGGTCCTCCGGAAAGAGGTATTGCGCCAAGAGCCCTGCCGCTGAGCTTGTGATCTGCAGGCCGTATGCCTTCTCTCACGTTAAAAGCCTTTCTTAGATTTAGTATGCGTTCCCCTGTCTTAAAATATTCATCGGCAGAAAGATTCCAGCCTGTAGCGGCATTCAGATATTCAACCAAAGGAAGAGAACTCGTCATAGCTCCAAACATGCACATACCGGTACAGTTTACAAGCTGCATGTAAAAACTTCCTGCTGCATACGCCTTAACCTTTTTTAAACTCCTTCCTTCTGCGCTCTTTATCATACGGCGCGCTTCTGGAAATTTCTTCTTTACTCCAAAAAGGCCGGCATAAAGATAACAAGAGATTGTATGACGTCCCGGTGTCGGCTCGCATTCATATGCAATTGCATACCCCGGATCAAGCCTCGAATCGTGCATCGGAAGCTCCTGCCCGCCCGCATGTATTGCGAATTGTTCCGATCCTTTTCCAATACGCTCGGCTGCTTTTTTCACTCCATCAGCAAGAATATCGCCTAATCCTTCCCGCCGGATAATCATTTCGGTAAGCCTTATTATTTCTCCGGTCTTTCCCCAACCGAGTTTCAACCCGCCCGTTGTCTTTTCATCTATTATACCGTTTTCAAAGCACTCTATGGCAAAAGCGACCGTTCCTCCTGTTGAAATCGTATCGATACCGGCTCTGTTGCACATCTCATTCAGTTCGATAATCGCATCAAGGTCGTCATTCAAAAGAAGACCTCCGAAAGCGCCAAGCGTCTCATATTCAGGCTTATGGCTGCTTGTCCCCTTAAAACGCCCTTTTTTCACATCAATTATTCCGCCGCAACCAAGCGGGCATGACTGACAGGCATATTTTCTTTTCTGGTATTTAACCACGTTTTTATCCGAGTTTTTCTCAGCCTTTTCGATTGTATAATCCGTATAACCTACACCCTTCCAGTTTTTTATAGGCATATCACCCGTCATGGCTGAATAGACAGTAAGACCCGAAGTTCCGTATTTTTTATAAATCTCTCTGATAAGGGATGGTTTTGCAGGAACCGAAATACCTGTTACAGCAATAATCTGGCTCAAAAAATTCATGAAACGCAAAGTCAATCTGTCAACTATGTTTGACTTTTTATACTCTTTAATAAATTGTTTGTTTATCTCCTTGACAGTTTCAGGGTTTGCTACAGGAACTTTTAATTTGCCCCTTACTGCAAGAGCCTTGAGGTTTTTACTCCCCATAACTGCGCCAAGGCCTGACCTGGCTGCAATACGCCCGCTGTCTGTTGCAATCCCCGAAATAAGCGATATTTTCTCCCCGCTCTCTCCAATCGAGGCTATCTGAACTTTATTATCATTCAGTTCATTTTTTATAAGATCTTCAGTCTCAGTAATGTCCTTCCCCCAAAGCAAAGAGGCATCTTTTATTTCAATTTTCCCATCGTCAATAAATACCCATACCGGTTTTTCAGATTTTCCGGTAAAAAAAACGGCGTCATATCCTGTTCTCTTAAGCTCTTGCGAAAAAAAACCGCCAGCATTTGCATCCCCCCAGCCTCCGGTAAGCGGAGATTTTCCAACAACCATGAACCGGCCTGAAAAAAATGCACCTGAGCCGGTAAGCAGCCCGGAGCAGAATCCAAGATGGCTCTCAGGTGAAAGCGGTGCTGTCCCGGGCTTTTGCCGTTCCATGATAACAGCAGCTCCAAGACCATACCCCCCAAGATATTTCCTGTAAAAGTCATCACCGGGTTCAATTACTTCAGTTGTTTGGTTTTCAAGATTCACAATGCAATGCTTGCCTGTATAGCCTCCGGTCATAAGCACCTCTGATATTAAGGTTTGTTATAAATGAGATCTTTGCATAATATCTGATTGAGAGCCTTGCCCCGAAATGACCAATGTTAGTTCGGGTACACAGAAAAATTATAACTCGCTGTCAGATGGCATAGATTTATAGAAAATACTCCTCAACGTGTCAAGAATTGTTTGAAATTGTTAATGATATATACGATTGCCTTGAAAAGGAAGAATACATTTTAGTTTGACACCGTTTATATATCATTGTATTTTAAATACATTGGTTTACCGTTTAAAAACAGGGAATATGCGATGAAGCTAAATACAAAATCTATTATCTTTTGCGCGGCCTTGTTTCTCTCATCTTTTTCGATAGCGTCAGTCTGTCTTGCGGAAAATGTACGAAAACCCGCCTATGCAGGTTCTTTTTATCCGTCGGGTAAATCTGAAATCGGGCAGACAATAGAAATCCTCACATCCAAAGCAAAAGAGACGCGCTTTACCGCTCCTTCCGGCAAATCGCTTAAAGCCCTTATCCTGCCACATGCCGGTTATATTTATTCCGGTCTCACAGCCTCTCATGCTTCTATAGTCCTGAACGAAAACCGGTTTTCAAAAGTCATTTTAATGGGACCTGATCACAGGGTCGGTTTTGCAGGCTGCGCAATATCCGATTCAGACATATATGAAACCCCTCTCGGCCAGGTCAGACTTCATAAAGATGCCGCAAAACTGCGCCTTCAGAAAGAGATTTTCCGTTCAATCCCTGTTTCGGATAAAAACGAGCATTCCCTTGAAGTCGTTCTACCTTTCCTCCAAATCTATCTGAAAAAATTCGACCTTGTTCCGATTGTGGTCGGATCCGTCGATTATAACAAAATCGCAGGAGCAATAGATATGATAATCGATGACAAAACACTTCTTGTGGCAAGCTCGGATCTTTCACACTTTCTGCAATATGACGAAGCTGTCAGCAGGGATAAAGAAACTATAAATGCAATATTGAATCTTGAAAAAGAAAAACTGATAAAGCGCGATAACAGCGCGTGCGGTAAGATGCCTAT
>Ga0180009_10003610_pt1 | contig 17503 bp, 23 predicted proteins | sample OS_PC_MetaG_FD_123537 | JGI IMG/M metagenome (GOLD analysis project Ga0180009, IMG submission 123537) | Groundwater microbial communities from the Aspo Hard Rock Laboratory (HRL) deep subsurface site, Sweden - OS_PC_MetaG | ecosystem: Environmental > Aquatic > Deep subsurface > Groundwater... | reverse complement strand
CCTGTTATGACTCCTCCGTCGATAAAATATATTTTTTGACATAAAACTTTATAAACTAATCATTCTTTTTTCTGTTAGAAAAAGGTCAAAAAATTGGTGTCTAAAAAGGGCCAAAAAATGCCTTGTTTCTGACATAAAAATTGAAGAAAAATTAGACCAAAATGGCAGCAGATTTGAATGAAAAAAAGTATGGGGCAGAGAACATAAAAGTTCTTGAGGGTCTTGAGGGAGTCAGAAAAAGACCCGCAATGTATATTGGGGGGACAGATAAGCAGGGACTTCACCATTTAGTTTATGAACTAATAGACAATTCTGTTGATGAAGCTCTTGCAGGGTATTGTGATAAAATAAATGTTATACTTTGGAAGGATGGTTCGTGTTCTGTTGAAGACAATGGGAGAGGTATTCCGGTGGAAATCCATACAACTTATAAAATGCCTGCAGTTCAGGTCGCTTTAACAAAGCTTCATGCAGGAGGAAAGTTTGACAAAGATTCTTACAAAGTTTCAGGAGGTCTTCATGGGGTGGGGGTAAGTTGTGTAAACGCATTGTCTGAAAAATTACTCATTCAAATAAAAAGAGAGGGGAAAATTTATGAGCAGGAATATTCAAGGGGAAACCCTTTAACAAAATTGAAGGTTATTGGAAAGTGCCCAGAAAAAGAAACAGGCACATTCGTTAGATTTTACCCCGATCCTCAGATTTTTTCCAGCTTGGAATTTGATTATAAAATTCTCGAAAACAGATTGAGAGAACTTGCATTTTTAAATGCTGGTTTGAAAATTAATCTTGATGACCAGATAAAAGACAAAAAAGAAGAATTTCATGCTGAAGGAGGAGTAAGAGATTTTATCAAGTGGATCAATAAATCAAAAGAGGCCATTCATCAAAAACCGGTTTATTTTAAGAAAGATATTGAAAATGTTTCAATTGAAATTGGAATTCAGTACAATTCAGGATATCAGGAAAATATTTTTGGTTTTGTTAATACCATTAATACCGTTGAGGGTGGAACTCATGTGTCGGGTCTTAAGACTGCCTTAACAAGAGTTGTTAATGATTACATAAAGAAAAAAAATCTTCTTAAAAACGGAGACACCCTTATGGGAGATGATGTTCGTGAAGGGCTGACGGCAATTGTAAGCATAAAAATTCCTGAGCCTCAATTTGAGGGCCAGACAAAAAGTAAACTTGGCAATTCTGAGGTTAAGGGATATGTTGATTCGGTTGTAACATTATTTTTGTCAGAATTTTTTGAAGAAAATCCTTCCGTTGCAAAAGTAATAATTCAAAAAGCTCTTGATTCAGCCAAAGCCAGACTTGCTGCAAAAAAAGCAAAAGATTTAGTAAGAAGAAAAAATGTATTTTCACTTGGAGGTCTTCCCGGAAAGCTTGCGGATTGCTCAAGTAAAAAAACGGAAGATTCTGAACTTTATCTTGTTGAAGGTGAATCGGCTGGAGGTTCTGCAAAGAATGCAAGAAATAAAGAAATGCAGGCAATTCTGAGTCTTAAGGGTAAAATTTTAAATGTTGAAAAAGCTAATCCTTCAAGAGTTTTGTCTTCAGAGGAAATTACAAATATGATAACTGCAATAGGAACCGGCGTCGGAGAGAGTTTTGACCTTTCAAAATTAAGATATAACCGGGTTATAATTATGACTGATGCGGACGTTGATGGAGAGCACATTAAGACGCTTCTTTTAACTTTCTTTTTCAGGTTTATGCCAAAATTAATTGAGGGCGGACATGTGTATGTTGCAATGCCTCCTCTTTACAGAATAAGAAAGAAAAAAGACCATTATGTTTATTCGGAGGAAGAATTAAAAAAGGCAACATCAGGAGTTGAAAATCCAAATATAACAAGGTTTAAAGGGTTGGGGGAAATGGATCTTAACCAGCTTTGGGATACTACAATGAATCCTAACACGCGAAAAATAAAAAGAATTTATATTGAAGACGCCGTCGAAGCGGATCAGGTTTTTTCAATGCTTATGGGAGATGACGTACAGGGGAGAAAGGACTTTATTGCTGAAAATGCGCATGAAGCCGATTTAGATGTTTAAAATGGTAAAAAAATCAAAAATACAAACACCAGACTGGATATTGAAAGGGGATATGCCTCCGAAGAGGAAAAAACAAGGGAAAACATTCAAAATCAGAATGTGTCCAAAGTGTAATTCTGATAAAGTTTCGGTTGTGATTGGAGATGTGGGTAAGTGGGAATGCAAGGAGTGCAAATGGAAAGGAACAAAACCCAAAGAAGAAGAGCTTGAAGAAGAAGAATTTATGGAATATCTTGATAAAAAAGGAGAGGAGGTTGCTTAAAATGCCGGAAGAATATGAAGAAGTTCATATTGAAGATCCTGAAGAAGATGAAATAGAGGTTGACGTAACCGAAATTTATTTGAATGAAGGCGAGATAAATTATTGGATTGGTCAGCTTGAAGAATTAAGGGAAAGCAAATCAGGGCACGTTCACATAGAAATTGATGAAGAAAATGAACTCATAATAAATTATGATTCTGAAAATGATGAAGATGTGCTTGAAGTTGAGTATGATGAAGATGAATCTGAGGAAGACATGGAGGACAAAGAATAAAATGGAGAAAAAAAATGAAGGCAAAAAAATAGATGAGACCCCGGTTGAAAAAACACCCGGACAAGTTCATGTTGAAGAATCTTTTACAAAAATCATTCAGCCGGCAAATGGTGAAAAAGGAGTTTTCAATTCCGAAGTTTCAGGTGAAATGAAGAAATCATATCTTGATTATGCGATGAGTGTAATTGTTTCGCGTGCGATTCCATCAATTGAAGATGGGATGAAACCTGTTCAAAGAAGAATTTTATATTCAATGCAGCAGATGGGGCTTAAGCCAAGTTCACAGACAAAAAAATCGGCAAGAATCGTCGGAGATGTGATAGGTAAATATCATCCTCACGGAGATACTGCTGTTTATGACGCTATGGTGAGAATGGCGCAGGATTTTTCCCTTCGTTATCCTTTGGTTTATGGTCAGGGTAATTTCGGTTCTATTGACGGAGACCCTCCCGCCGCTTACAGGTATACTGAAGCTAAGATGGAAAAACTTGCTGAGGAACTTTTAGAGGATATCGATAAAGAGACCGTTGAATTTCTTCCAAACTTTGATAATTCATTAAAGGAACCAAAACTTCTCCCGGGAAAGCTTCCAGCCTTAATGCTTAATGGTGCAACGGGAATTGCTGTGGGAATGGCAACGAACATCCCCCCTCACAATTTAAGAGAAGTTAGCGATGCTATTATTTCATATGTTGACAACCCAAAAATAGAACTTGATGAATTAACAAAAATAATAACCGGACCGGATTTTCCCACAGGGGGATTAATACAGGGAAATATGAAGGAGCTTTATGAAACTGGAAGAGGAAAATTAATTGTTAGGGGAAAAATTGAAACTGAAGAAAAGAAGGGAAAAGAGGTTCTTGTAATCACCGAAATTCCCTACATGGTAAATAAATCAACTTTAATTACCCAAATTGCAAATCTTGTTAGGGATAAAAAAATAAAAGATGTTTTAGAACTACGAGATGAATCTAATAAAGGGAAGATAAGAATTGTCCTTGAGCTAAGAAAAGGAACAAGTTCAAAGTTTGTTATAAACGGGCTTTACAAATATACGCGCCTTCAGGATTCGTTTAATGTTAATTTTCTTGCTCTTGTCGGGGGCAAACCAAAGGTTTTGGGCTTAATTGATGTTTTAGAAAATTATGTGAGCTACCGAAAAATTATTATTACAAAAAGGACTAAATTTGAACTAAACAGGGCAAAATTAAGAAAAGAGATTGTTGAAGGGTTGTTAAAAGTTTTAAACAATCTCGATAAAGTTATAAAAATAATTCGCTTTGGAAAAAACCCCGCTGAAGAATTAAAATCAAATTTCAAATTTAGTGAAAATCAGGTTAGAGCAATTCTTGAAACTAAATTAAGACAATTAACAGCTCTTGAAAACAATAAGCTCAATCAAGAGGAAAAGGATTTAGACAAGAAGATAAAAGATTATGATAAGATTTTGGGGGACAACAAAGAGGTTTTGAAAATAATTAAAAAAGAAGTGAATGAGCTTAAAGAAAAATACGGAGACCCAAGAAGGACACAGGTTTTCAAGAGAAGTTTTTCTGAAATTTCTGAAAAGGATTTGATAAAAGAAAAAGAAGTTGTTGTTTCAATTACCGATAAGGGTTATGTGAAAAGAATGGATATTGAAAGTTACAAGGAGCAAAAGAGAGGGGGAAAAGGAGTTATTGGAAGCAGTTTAACGACGGGGGACTTTACAAAACAACTTCTTACTTGTTCAACTCATGACTACCTCATGTTTTTTACTTCCCGTGGGAGAGTTTTGTGGCTCAAAGCTTATGATGTTCCTGAAGCTGAAAGATACGGGAAGGGAAAGGCAATAATAAATCTTCTTGGGTTAAAGGAAGAAAATGTCACGAAAGTTATTTCAGTTAAAAAATTCGAAGATTCATTAATTATGGCAACAAGAAAGGGAGTTGTAAAAAAGATTTCTCTTTCTCATTTTTCACGGCCCCGGTCTTCAGGGGTCAAGGCAATTAATCTTCCTCTTGACAATTCAGACGGGCTCATCGGGGTTGAACTTTTAAGGGAGGGGGAGGATTTGAGTCTTGCAACAAAACTAGGTAAGGCAATAAGATTTAATTCAAAAGAAATTCGGTCAATGGGTCGTGCTAGTTATGGAGTTACCGGAATCAAATTGGCGGATAAAGATGAGGTTGTTTCGCTTGAAGTGTTAAAAACAGATGCAATTTTCACAATCACAAAAAAAGGATATGGAAAGAGGACTTCAGTTAAAGATTACAGAAAAACCGCAAGGGCAGGAAAAGGAGTTATAAATCTGAAAGTTACAGACAAGAGTGGAGAGGTTGTTAATGCAATTTCAGTGAATGACGGAGATTCAATAATCATAACAACTGCAAAGGGGCAGGTTATAAGAATGAATCTAAAGAGCATTCGTGTTATGGGAAGAGCTGCTCAGGGAGTTAGAGTGGTGAAACTTCAGTCAGGGGATTATGTGACTGATGTGGTGAAAGTTCACGATGAGGAATAAATTTAAGTAATTTAGTAAATTGGTTTTTTTATGGAAGAAATTCCTCCTGAAGGCGGATTGCCCTTTTTAGAATGGTACAGAGATCTTTACAAAACCTGTGTAGATTGTTTTGAAGATTTTTTTGAAATGTTTCCTTTTTTTGAAGATTATAAAAAATGCCTTGCTTCAATGGTGAATGAGGGAATTAATTCGTGCAATGAGGAGATTACAAATTATTTAACCTCTTCGGGGGATATTTCCTATGAATTTTTCAAAAGCACTCTCAAAAGAATTGGGGGTGTGGAGAAGATGATGGACAAAATCGATTTGCAACGAAGTGTTGTTTCAAAGCATTTTAATTCTCTTGAATCTTGGGGTTTTTCGCAGAATTAATATGGGTCTGGAGGGAATCGGGCGTCACATTCGTTCCACCTTGAACCTCAACTCCGTTTCGTTTCAAAACATAAAGGTTCGATTCAGATTAATGTGGGCCTGGAGGGAATCGAACCCCCTTCTTCGGCTCTGGAGGCCGACATAATACCAGTATACTACAGACCCTGTAAAAAGATACAGGTTACTTAGTTTTTAAGATTTGTCAAAGTATTTTTTAAGACTATACTTGAGTTTTTGAATGAATTTTCCTGAAATTGTTTTTGTGGATTTATTAAGTGAGTCAATGTTCAGTTCCATCTCTTTTATTATTTTTCTTGCCTGATTTTTTGTCTTTCCGTAATTCTGAAGGGTTTTTATTATTGCATTTTTGGTTTTTGATTCTTTTTCCAGAATTGATTGCAAAACAAGTTCAAGTTCTGTTGGACTTTTTCTTTTTAATTTAATTAAGTATGAGTTCACCCTCGGTTCAGGTTCAAAATCAGATTTGGAAATTTTCTGGATAAATTCTATCTCAAAATAAAGGTTTGCAATTATTCCTGTTTTTGATTCTTTCTCTTTTAGAATTTTTGCAAATTTTTCCCCTACTATTAAAATTAAGTCTTTTATGTCTTCTTTTATTGCTTTCATTATTACCGGTTCAGAAAGTGAGTAGGGAATATTTGAAACAATTTTATTGTGACTTTTCCATGAATTTTTCAGTGCATTTTCAAAAATGAAATGGGTGTTTTTTAATTTCAGGTTTTTAAGAACTTCCTTGAAATTTTTGTCTGTTTCGTATGCTGTTACCGAGCCTGCCTCTTTTGAAATTAGTTTTGTCAGTCTCCCATCTCCGGCTCCGATTTCAATTACCCTGTCTGATTTTTTCAATTTTGCAACCGATACCTCTTTTTCAAGAATCAATTTACTTTTCAGAAAATGCTGTTGTTTTTCGGGGTTGGTTTTTACCATGGAAATTAATATAAATGGGTTTTATTAAATGTTTTTATGAAGAATATACTTGTTTATGATTGGGTGGTAGAAGGAAAGAAAGAGAACCCTTATTATTACAGTGTGGATAAAAATAAATTTAGTCTCGAATTTACTGAGAAAAGTATTCACTTAATAGATATTGATTTTAATTGTCTTGATGGGTTCATAACTCATTATTCTCCATCTGCTTTTATAATAAAATTTTCAAAAGTAATTTCAGAGAGAAATTTTCCAGTAATTCAATATAGGTCCTCCCCAAATGATTTGAAGAAGGGAATAGAATTTTTTAAAGTATGTAAAGTTCCATTAAAAAATCTTTATCAAATTCAAACTCCTGAAGAATTGGGCATTTTACTGAGGAAGATTTTTTAGCAAATCTTTTCTTTAATCTTTTCCCGAATTTTTGCAATTAATTTTTTTTGTGTTGAAGTTAATGCACGTTTTTCTTCAAGAGTTTTCAGGATGTGTTTTGTTTCATCAATGTAATTTTCCCTAAATTTTTTTTCACTTTTATGGAGGTCAGATACATTGTCCAGACGGTCTGCAAGTTTTATTACAAGCCCCCAACTGCTTACTTTTCCAGTGTTGCTCAATTTTTCTGCCAGATATTCTTTTTTCCCTATGCTTTGACTTTCTTTCTTGTCAGTTGTCAATTCCTTAACTAAAGAAGTTATCAATTCTCCGAAGTTTTCTTTTAATTCTTTTTCATTGGTATTTGTATTTTCAAGAGTATCATGAAGAAGTGCAGCGGCAACGAGTTCATTTTTATGGGAACTTTCTTTATTTTCCTCAATTATTTTAGAAACTTTTTCAACATGATTAAAATAGGGTTCGCCCTGAAATTTTCTTACCTGTCCCATATGTTTTTCTTTTGCAAAATTTTTTGCAATATCTGTTATCATTTATTGACTAATTTTTTTAAGAGTTATAAATGTTAAGTTTTTAATAGTAATTTTCCCTATGTTTTTTATGGCGAATGTAATTTTGGATACAAGTTTTATCCTGTCCTGTGTGAGAAACAAGCTTGACTTTTATGAAGAACTTGAAGAGAAGGGTCATTTGGTTTTTATTCCAAAAGAGGTTGTTCTGGAGATCAAAAGAATAAAAGATTCTTCAAAATCACTAAAAGTAAAAAATGAAGCAGAGGTTGCGCTTAAAATTATAAAATCAGGAAATTATGGGGAAGTAAATGCGCCCGGAAAATATGTTGATTCTGGAATAAAAGCATACCTTGAAATTCATCCGGATTTTATTTTAGCGACAGTTGACAAAGGCTTAAAAAAATCTGTAAGAAACAGGAAAATTGTTATCCGTAACAGGAAAAAGCTCGAGCTTCAGTAATGCTTTATTCGAGCCATTTTTAAAGAAAAGCTTTTTAAATCGATTTTTGCTCTAAATTTTGATTAAAATGTTTTACTTAGCACAAGTTGAAGATTATGTAAGGGTGGAACCAAGGCTGTTTGGTTTGCCTACTTCAGAATCTGTTTCCAAACAACTTGATGAAACATTCAAGGAATATTATCAGAAGGAACTTGGAAAAGTTGTTTCCGTCGTTGAGATTCTTAATGTCGGAAAGGGTGTAATAATTCCCGGTGACGGCGCTGCTTACTATAAATGCACTTTTGTTTTACTGGTTTGGAAGCCTGAACTTCAGGAAATAGTTTATGGAAAAGTTTCAGAGATAACTACTTTTGGCGCATTTATCGACATGGGAGTTATGAACGGAATGATTCACATAAGCCAGACAATGGATGATTATGTTTCGTTTAGCGACGCGGGGTCACTTTCAGGAAAATCAAGTGGAAGGGTCCTAAAAGCAGGGGACCTTTGCATGGCAAGAATTGTTGCCGTTTCACACAAAGGAGATGAACCAAAAGTTGGCCTTACAATGAGACAGCCCGGACTTGGAAAACTTGATTGGATAAAGGAAGAAAAGGTGAAAAAAGAAAGTGATGTTAAAAAAGCAATAAAAAAAGAAGGCTTAAAAACTGAAAAAGGAAAGGGAGCAAAGAAAAAATAATGGCAAAACCAAAAGACAAGGCATGCAGAATCTGCAGGGCAATTTATGAGCTTTCAAGCGACAAATGCCCAAACTGCGGCTCAAAAGAGTCAACTGATTCATACAAGGGGAAAATTCATGTGTTGAATCATGAAAAATCTGAAATTGCAGATAAATTAAATCTTAAGTCAAACGGAAAGTTTGCAATAAAAACAAGATAATGGAAGTAATTGTGGTTGGTGAAAAGGAGAACCTTATTTTTTCAAGGAAGGAAATTCAGCTTGATGTAACTTCGAATGTTGTCCCAAAAAGAGAAGAAGTTGCAAATTGGATTGCCAAAAAATTTTCAACGGGGGAAGATTTAGTAAGAGTGAACAAAATAAAAGGAAAATTTGGTGTTCAGGTTTTCAGGGTTGACGCGGATGTTTATTCCTCAAAGGAAGAATTTAAGAGAGTTGTTAAAAAAACAAAACAGGAAATAGAAAAGGAAAAAAAGACAGCTGAAGAAAAAAAGAAAGCCGAGACAGAAGCAAAAAAAGCCGAAGCTGAAGAAAAGGCAAAAGCCGAAGAGAAAAAAGAAGAAAAGCCTGCCGAAGAAGTTAAAGAGGAGAAGTCAGAATAATGGGAAAGAAAAAAATTGTGAAGAAAGGCAAGAAACCGCATAAAAACAAACCCACAAGTAAAAAATATACTATGTATAAGGTGGAAGGAGATAAATTAACAAAAGAAAGATTTTGCCCAAGGTGCGGACCCGGAGTTTTTTTAATGTCTGCCAAGGGAAGGCTTTATTGCGGAAAATGCCATTACGCTGAGTTTGGGGGTTCTTCAAAAGCTCCGGAAGAAAATATTAAAAAATAATTACACCACTTCAAATCTCGCGTTTTTGATGTTTGTTAAAATATTTTGATAAATTGAATTAACATCAATTGTTGGTTCACATTTATTATATTTTTCGGTGATGTATCTTTTAATTTTTTGTTTAATTTCAACAGGGTTTATTTTGCTACAGGAATCACAAAAGTACTTAATGACCGGGTTTTTGCCCTCAAAAGAAAATGCCCATCTGTCCAAAACTGTAAATGTGCTGTTAACGTTAGTAACCCAGAGTTCTAGGTTTTTCATAGAACTTATTGGCAATTTAAATATATAAAAATTGTGATTTTAAGAGGGTTCTCCCCAAAGGAATAAAACCTAGGAGCTTCTTCAAAGCCAAATAAAATAGATAGCTTTGTGTCCACTCCCGGGTAAAAGAGGTGATATTATTTAGTAGTCCTTTTAGTATTTAAACCTTTCGACTAAGTTACTCTTTTAAAATGACATTTTGAATTTAAAGGGCTGTGATAAACTTATAAAATAAGGTGACTTTTTTTTGTGATGGAAGAAGAGGTGAAGCCTTTGGTAAATCAAAATCAGATTGAGGACTTATTGTTCAATCGTGAGGTAGGATGGCAGGATATTATTTATGATCTTATAAACACTGAACAGCTTGACCCGTGGAACATTGACATTGGTCTTTTGTCCGAGGGATTTCTTTTAAAAATTCAAGAGTATGAAGAAATGGATTTTTTTGTCTCAAGTAAAGTTCTTCTTGCGGCCTCACTTTTGCTCAGGATAAAGTCTGAGATGATTCTGAGCAGATACATGAGGAGCATCGATGAGATTCTTTTTGGTTCTAAGGAGGAGAAAAAATCAGTTTTGGAAAGAATTGAACTTGATGAAGAAATTCCAGAGCTTGTTTTAAGGAGCCCAATCCCCCGTTTTAGAAAAGTAACTTTAAATGAGCTTATAGATTCGTTGAACAAGGCAATTATAACTGAGAACAGAAGAATAAAAAAGGTTATAATTGATAATAATGCACTCCGTGAAACTGGAATAAGCCTGCCCAAAAAAATACACAGCATAAAAAATAAATTAAAGATTCTTCACGGAAAAATTCTTGGCTATTTTGGTGAGAACAAGGAAAAGATAAAAGTTTCTTATACCCAAATTACAGAAAACAAAGAAGAAAGGGTTGCTTCATTTTATCCGCTTGTCCAACTTGAGAGTAATGGAGAGCTTTGGCTTGAACAGGAGGCGCATTTTGAAGAGATTCATATCTGGCTCAAACATGTTTTTTTGAAAACAAACCCCGAACCTTACGCCGATTTGAAGGATGGAAACTGGACTGAAAAAACTCTCCGAGAAGGGGAAATTTTGACAGAAGAAGAATTCTCTTAACTGTTTTGATGGATTTACAAAGCCTGAAAATTGGAAATTTTTAGAATAGAATTCTTTATAAGCCGGAAATTTTTCTTGTTTTTATGAATGATGCTAAAGATTTTGATAAGTTGGATGAATTGAGGAAGGACTTTAACAATTTTTATAAAAAGGTTAAAGAAGGTTTAAAAGATTATCACAATCACAGCTGGAAGAATTTTTTTAAGGATTTTGGGGTGTGTGGGTTATCTAGCGTTACTCTTGCAACACCTTTATATGCATTTATTGAAACTGTTTTGCCCAAAGGAGTGAATAGCTTTCCAGAAGTTTTTGAATTTTTTCCGGATATGGGTGTTGAAGATTCTCAAATACTGAGAGCAGCTCTTATACCTTTTATAATGTTGGGGGGGTATGTTTCAGACAAATTAAGAACAAAAAGCAGGAAGAATATCAAAAACGGTTCTGTCGGGCATCATGATGGTTCTTTTGGGAGTAAGTTTAATTTTGTAACAAATATTATTCCCTATGGCATAAAATTTAATGGAGATTTATTGAAAGCAGGAATTATGACTGCAGGTTCAATTCCAGTTTCTTACTTTACCGGAATGGCTGAGGGATTTACAACGGATTTTTTAAAACATTCAATTCTTAATGAAAAACCGACCGAGAGAATTCCTTTTTCACTTGAGAAAGCATCAAGAAAAATGAAAATTGGAGTGCTTTTTTCAGGAGGAAAGGATTCGGTTTATGCAACTTACCTTGCAAAGAAATTTGGATATGAGATAGTTTCACTTATGACAATTTTTTCTGAGAACAGGGAAAGCTTTATGTTTCACACGCCAGCAATAGAAGGGACCAAAATTCAGGCGAAAGCCATGGGGATACCCTTTCTTTCCCAAAAGACAAAAGGTGAAAAAGAAAATGAACTTAAAGACATGAAAAAAATAATTAAAAAAGCAAAAGAGGAATTCAAAATAGAGGGAATTGTTACGGGGGCAATTGGGTCAGTTTATCAGGCTTCGAGAATTCAGAGAATTTGTGATGAGTTGGATTTGGAATGCTTTAACCCCCTTTGGCAAAAAGACGAATCGGAGTATCTTGATGAATTAATAAAAAATAATTTTGAAGTTGTTTTGACGGGAGTTTTTGCATATCCTTTTGATGAGAAGTGGGTCTTAAGGAAAATTGATGAAAGTTTTGTAAGTGAAATTAAGAATTTAAGTCATAAATATAAAATTCATGTTGCAGGAGAAGGCGGGGAATTTGAAACTTTTGTCACAAATTGTCCTTTATTTTCGCGACCCTTGAAGATTGTTCAAAAAAATATACTTAAAGAAGGTGAGAACAGCTTTAGAGTGGAAGCTGATGTAAAATGATTTTAGTTATAAGTGTTTGCAGGGAAAAACTTCATGAACTTGAATTTGTAAAACCTGTTGAAAAAATACTTCGTGATAATTTTTTGACCAAGAATTACAAAGATGTAACTCAGGAAGATTTGAACTCTGCAGAAAAAGTAATAATTTGTGGGACATCCCTTAGAGATTTTGAATATCTTGAACATCTTGGCAATTTTTCTTGGATTAAAGATTTTCCTAAACCGGTTCTTGGGATTTGTGCGGGAATGCAGATTATTGGATTGACTTTTGGTTCAGAAATTTCTAACGGAGTTTATATTGGGACCCATTTTGGAAACTTTTCAGAGGTTTTTGCAAATAAATTTTTTGATGAAGGAGAAACTGTTCAGGAAGTTTATTACCTTCACAAAAAAATTGTTGGTCTTCCTGAAGGGTTTGAAAAGTTAAATGAAGGTCTAAGCTACCCCACGGCATTTAAGCATGGGGAAAAAGAAATTTATGGGGTTTTGTTTCACCCTGAAGTTTTGAATAGGGAATTAATTGAGAAGTTTGTTGAAGGATTTAAGACCAATTAACTTGAGTCCTCATCAATAAAAACACTTAAAAACTCCTTTTTATTTGAAAATTTATGGTAAAGATATGGAGTTATCCCCATCATTAGAACGAAATTCATTAGTACCAACTCTCTTTTACCTGAAAACTATTATAAACCGATTTTCCCTGAACTAAATGTATTATGGCGGTTGTGGTCTAACGGTTATGACGTGCGGTTGTGGAGAGCGACGTTTGCGAAGGGCAAATTGGTTGTTGCAATTCCGAGCGGGCTCGCGAATTCCGTAAGAAGAGGGTTCGACTCCCTCCTTCCGCTTCGAGCAAAGCGAGAACCGGAAGTCCCGCAGTTTATAAAGGAAACGAGGACATTCCTTCCGCTTTCACGCTTTTGGCGGGAGATTGGAAAATGAAGGTGGAATTAAGAGAAGCAAAAAGAAGAAATTTTAGAAAGATTGCACAGATATATGCCGATGAATTTTCTAAGCCCCCCTACAACGAGCCTTGGACACTAAAAAAAGCAATTGATAAGATAAAAGTTTTTTCCAAATATTGTGAAATTTGGGAAATAGTTTATGGCAAGGAATTAGTGGGATTTATTGTAGTAAATCCAAATCAATTTTTTCCGGGGGTTATTGCATTTGGAGAGGAGATAGCAATAAAAAAAGAGTTTCAAAATAAAGGGATTGGGACAGTCATTTTTAAAAAAATTTTTCAGATTTATAAAAAGAGGGGTTTCAAATGGTTTATGGGAATTGCCCTCATAAAAGCAAAAGCACTAAAGTTATATACCGAATTAGGTTTTAATATTGAAAAGGAGGAAGTTATAATTTCAAAAAAGTTGAATTAAAATGGAAACAGTAAAAGGATTCAGGGATAAAATTGGAAAGGATGCGGAAAAAGCGGCATTTATTCGTGAAGTTGCAAGACAGACTTTTGAGAGGTATAATTTTTTTGAAGTTGAAACCCCCATAATTGAATATGAAGAATTTGTTAAAGGGGAAAACCAAAATGATGAGGCAGTTTCAGATATTTTTAAGCTAAATGACAAAGGCGGACGAAATCTTGCTTTAAGGTATGAATTCACTTTTCAATTAAAAAGAATTGCGAAAAATCAGAAACTTCCCTTTAAGCGTTTTCAAATAGGACCGGTGTTCAGGGATGAGCCGGTTACCGGAAACAGATTCAGGCAGTTTACCCAGTGCGATATTGATGTAGTTGGAGCAACAATAAAAGACCAAGCAGAATTTTTGTGTGCAATAAATGAAATCCTGGTTGCACTCAAAATAAATTCAACAATTTATGTAAACAACAGAAAACTTTTAAATGAAATTTTGGATGAAGAAAAAATAAAAAACAAGGAAGAAGTGATAAGGGAGCTTGATAAAATGGATAAGCTTTCTGAATCAGAAGTTTTAGGTAATTTTAAAAGAATAAGCGCCGAAAAAATTCTTGAAGTTATTAAAAAACCAGAAGCCTTTTTTAAAAAATACAAATCTTACTCTGAAATTGAAGAATTAAAAAAATATGCAAAACTTTATGGGGTTGAAGTTAAGTTTTTGCCCTCTCTTGCCCGTGGGCTTTCGTACTATACTGGAAATGTTTTTGAAGTCAAATCAAAAATCAAGGAAACCATTTGCGCCGGAGGAACTTATTTAATCGATGGAGTGGAATCTTCAGGCATTTCATTTTCAATAGAGAGGTTTATGGCGGTTACAAATGTAAAATTAAATATAGAAAAGATACTTGTTGTTTCACTTAATGAAGATAAAAAAGCAATAGAACTTTCAAAAAAATTAAGAAAAATGGGTAAAAATGCAAGCGTTTATTTTGGAAAGCCAACTAAAGCGCTTGAATATGCAAATTCATATGGCATCAAAAAAGTTATTTTTATCGGCAAGAAAGAAGTTGAAAAAAAGAAGATGAAAATAAAAAATCTTATGACTGGAAAAGAAGTTACTCTTACAATTGAAAGAATTGATAAAGGAAAATTTTAGCTGCAAAAGATTAATAGCTTCAATCCTAATTGAACCCTTCAAATTATTTATAAATAACAATACTTTATCTTTTGTATGGTAAATGAAAAATTTATGCTTGTTTCTCTCGATGATGAGCGGGCAAAAAGCCTTGCTGAAGTTTTGGGAAATAAAACATGCAAAAAGATAATCGAACACTTGGCTGAAAACAAAGATGCGAGTGAAAAAGATTTATCCGTTTCTTTAAAAATTCCTCTTAACACTATCGAGTATAATCTAAAAAAACTCTTGAAAAGCGGTTTTGTTGAAAAAAAGAAGAATTTTTTCTGGAGCAAAAAAGGAAAAAAGATTCTTATGTATGAATTGACCAATAGATCAATTGTTATTTCTCCAAAAAAATCTCTGGGAGATAAAGTGAAATCAATTTTGCCTTCTTTAATACTGCTTTTTTCAGGAACTTTTGCAATTTGGGCTTATCAGAGAATTCAGATTCAGACGCAAAGAAGTGCTGAATACTTTGCAAGTCCGTCCGAGGCAACAAGCAACCTAATGGAAGCCGGAATGCAGAATTTAGATCAGGTTTTTAATTATTCTCCAGACCCTATTTGGCTTTGGTTCTTTTCAGGAGGGCTCATAGCAATACTTATCTTTTCAATAGTAAACTGGAGGAAGTTATAGTGGTAAAGAGAGATAAAAAGGAGGATGTGAACATGAAAAAAGATAACAATGCGATTGTTGTTACTTCAATTATTGCAGGGGTTGTTTTAGTTGTTGCCCTTGTTGCTTTGTTTGTAGTCAACGGAAATTCAAATATGAGCAACACAGTAACCGTACAGGGAATTTCCACAATTAAGGCAATGCCGGACAGAGTTTCAGTTTACTTTAACATTCAAACAAACGGGACAACTTCAAAAGAAGCAAGTGACAAAAATAGTGAAATTTACAATTCTCTTGAAATTGCCCTTCTTTTAAAGGGTTTTGACAGGAAAGAAATAGGCACTGAAAATTTCAATGTCTACCCAAATGTGTATTATGATGATGGAAGGCAGGTAACCGAAGGATTCATTGCTTCCAGAACGGTTAAACTTGAATTTTCCTCCGAGGATTCAACTAAGTTAACTTCTGCGGTTGATGCTGGAATAAATGCTGGTGCTGGCATAAGTTACATAAATTTTGAGCTAAGTTCTGACATTCAAAGCGAGTACAAGGCAAAAGCTCTTGAAGAAGCTTCAAAGGATGCAAGAATCAAAGCTGATTCAGTTGCAAGCGGATTTGGAAAAAGAATAGGAAGGCTTGTAAGTGTTTCCGTTGATGAATATAACTATATGCCATGGGTAATGTATTCAGGGACGGGTTCTTTGGATATGGGGGCTGAAGCAAGAATTGCCGCTGAAAATATAAGACCTACAACTCAGGACATAACTGCAATAGTGAGTGCAACGTACAAATTTGCCTAAATTTATTTTTTAATTTTTTTTAATTTTTATTTTTTCAAACAATTTTTAAACTAAAAAATTCTTTTACTTTGATGGTCTTTAGTGAGGTGAAAAGTGTTTTTTTGGATGTTTGTAAAAAGAAGATTTATTTTTTTATTAGCCTTTTTATTGCATTTTTATTTTAGCAAGATTTTTATTCCACAAAAACTTAGAGAAAAAATGAAATACTCAAAATATGCCCCTATGGTTGCAAGGTATGGAGTGAGTTTTGTATTTTTGGTCTTTGGTATCTGGCAGATTGTTAATCCTCAATCATGGCTGGGTTATCTTCCAAATTTTGCGTTTGGTCTTGGAATGAACCCCCTCACACTTTTGATTTTAAACGGGATATTTGATTTTGTAATTGGACTTTCTTTGGTGACAGGGATTTTTTTGAGATTTTTTTCATTCTTAGGAATTATTCACCTTCTTGGAATTGAAATTTTCCTTGGGTTTAATGATGTTTTAATAAGGGACATTGCGATAATGATTGTTCTTTTCTCAGTTTTTTTAAACGGAAAGGATAAATGGCGCTTTAAAAAAAAGTGAAATTAACGCAATAATATTTATAACCTTAAGGAGAGAAATTAAACTATGAAATTCAAAGGATTGCTTTTTGATATTGACGGAACCCTTGTAACAACCAGGTATGAACACAGAAAAATTGTTCTTCAGAAAACACTTGAAGAGTACGGAAAAGAAATTCCATTAAAAGAAATAATAAACAAATTCTGGTTTGAAGGCAATCGTGACGAAATAGTCCGAGAAATTTTTGGGATTGACAAAAGTGATTTTTGGAAAACTTATGCAAAATATGATACCCCCGGTTTTAGGAAGATTTTTACCTCCCCGTTTTATGATATTGAGGTTCTTCCTGATCTTAAAAGAGAAGGATACAAATTGGGAATTGTGACCAGCGCACCCGGGGAAATTGCAGATCTCGAAGTTGGAATGATTGGAAAATCCTTATTTGATTCGGTTGTTGTTGCGCATGTAAAAAATGGGTTTTTGCCAAAGCCAAATCCGGAGGGAATAATAAAATGTCTTAACTGCCTTGAACTGAAAAATAATGAAGCAATTTTTGTCGGAAATTCTGATGAAGATATTGGTGCTGCAAAAAATGCAAATGTTTTTGGGATTCATCTGGATAGGAGGGAATACAAATATAAAAATCTAAAACCTGGCCGGACAGTTTATTCCCTGTATTCTCTTGAGAGAATTCTTGCAACAGAGTTTTAACCAATTAATTTATAATCTCTTTTTCTTTTAATTAAACATGAACGTTATAAAGTCCTCAGGGGAAATTGAAAAGTTTAACCATAGGAAAATTTACAATTCTGTTCGTGCGGCGGGCGGTTCAAAAAAGCTTGCAAGCCTGGCCGTAAAAGAAGTCAGAAAGATGCATAAAAAGAATCTTCCAAGCAGAGAGATTCTAGGTTTTCTTTTAAAATTTTTAAGTCAGGAGCCTGGCGTGTCACAACGGTATAATCTTAAAAGAGCAATAATG
>Ga0180009_10003609_pt1 | contig 17516 bp, 16 predicted proteins | sample OS_PC_MetaG_FD_123537 | JGI IMG/M metagenome (GOLD analysis project Ga0180009, IMG submission 123537) | Groundwater microbial communities from the Aspo Hard Rock Laboratory (HRL) deep subsurface site, Sweden - OS_PC_MetaG | ecosystem: Environmental > Aquatic > Deep subsurface > Groundwater... | reverse complement strand
TGCCGCCTGCTGTCAACAACATTGAGTTTTATCTTTATTCCTTATATTATGGATTCGTTATGGATTCGGTCGGTCTTGAACAATGAAGTTGATGCTTATGTCTTTTATGAAAAAAATTTTTCTGATTTTAGGCACCGCCCTGTTTTTGGGTGTGGTTTTGCTCTCAGGTCTGGGCCTGTATCTTTATTACCATCCTGAACAGCTATTACCGATAATAGAACGATCGCTGTCTGCGGGAACAGGGTCGTCCTGCACCATAGAAGGCCTCTCCTATTCCTTACAACCCCTGGCCATAGAGGCAAAGGGCATTCACTTCAAACCCCTGAACCGGCCCCAAACCTTTTCCATAAAGGTCCGTTTCATCCGGGCGCAAATGGCCGTTGAGGGTCCATGGGGTCACAGGTCCCTCATTCTTAAAAACATGCAGATGAATGGTCCTTATCTTGAACTTTTTTCCGGACAATTCACCCTACCTGTTATCACATCGCGGAAAAAGAGCCCTTCCTTTGGGGCCAGGATGGTTCAGAAACTTATCGGCTTCTTTCTCTTCCAAGACATCCGCTTCCAGTCAGGGGAAATTCTGGATGGACGTCTCTCGGCAACTATGGATGATCAAACCATCCGGGCTTCTAAAATCCAGGCGAAGGCCGGCACCGACCAAGCGCTTTTCTTATCCTTGGCTTTGGACATTCAACGGCCTTCCCGCAATATGCATTTTACAGCGCCCAACGTGAACATTCATACCGGCAAGACGTTCAACATTACGGATCTTAATTTAAGCGGCACACTTCAATCCCGGGGAATGACGCTTCAAAGCCCTGACATGGCAATTCGAACAATGGACGTGGTGTCAAGATTCACGTATACCCATGGTCCCAAAACGCTCAATGTCGATAATCTTGAGGTCAATTGTGAGGGTATCGCTTTTGTTCCCCTAAAACTTCATATCGGCGGTCTGTCCTTGATGGAAAAAACAGATAAGCCCTTGCCGCTTTTGGACATCAATCTCAAGGCAAAGGGTATCTTTCATTTGCCCACGAACCAATTGGACGTTCACCAGCTTAACTTGGTTTTTGCCGATATTGCCAAGATGGACGGGGCCTTCCAGGCAGGACTTGGTCCGAAAGGTACGTTGCGGCTTCAGGTGAGAGAGGCCTCTGTTTGGCCGGAAAAGGGCCTGGCTTTTCTCCCTCTGGAAGTCAGGCAGGTTTTGAAGTCCATGAAACTCGAAGGCAATGTCCTTCTTAAAGGCCTGCTTGCGGTCGCCAGGGCGGACGAAAAATGGCGTTGGGAATGCGACCTTGAATCCCGGTTAATAAAAAACCCTTATGCCTACGTCGATGGGCAGGCGCAATTAAAGGGAGTGGTCTCTGCTGTGATAAAGGCTAAAGGACGCTTCCCTGATATCTTTTTTTCAGCCGAGATAGTCGGTGATCAAAACGTTCTTTCAGCCAACGGACTGGTCCTGAAACCGTTTAAGGCGCAGCTTTCTCTCTCAAGCCGGTATCCTGTGATCGAAATCAGGGATGCGACCGTCCAAATCCCTCAGGCCAAGATTGAGACGGGCACGCGGGACATCCTGATCGAAGATATCCGTGTCCATATTCCACTGGGTCGAATCGATACGGAAAAAAGATCTGTTGCGCTTCCGGAAGTCCGATTCGACACGGCCGGTTTGAAAAATCTTATAGCCGCCGTTGGCCTGCAAGGACACAAGCTAAACTTAACGATTCAAGGGGGAAAAACCGATCTTTTGCATGCCGCCGCCGCTTACGGCCTGCTCCCGTCCGATTGGGACCTTACAGTTCTGGATGCTATCCAGATCAGAGCCACAGGAGAAAAGGACGGTCCCTGGCAGGTACAGGCAAAACTGTCTTTAGAAGATCTCATCTTTCAAAACAAGGCTGGGAGCCTTATGGGAGATAAGATCTCCCTGATGACGAGGATCGAAGGTGTTGTCGATTTAAAGCGCTCCAAAATAATTTTTAACGCCGCTTTGCAAGCCGACGCGGGTGAAGCCCTTTATGATCGTTATTATCTGAACCTGAAAATAAACCCCATTGCCACGTCCTGCCAGGGGTCCTACCATTTTCAAAAAAGATCCCTTGAGTTTTCCAAGCTTAAGTTCGACCTTAGGGGCATTTTCCCGCTTGAAATCCAGGGATTCCTTAAGCAGGGTCAGGCCAAGACGGATGCCGATTTCACGGTGACCCTGCCGCAGGTGCCCTTGCAACCGATTTTTCATCACATGTTGCAGGAGCCCTATAAGACCGAAAAACCTTTCCTGGCAAACCTTGATACGGGTGGAAACGTTTCGGCTGAGTTCAAGATAAAGGGAGGTCAAAATGCGTGGCAAGTTATGGGGCGTCTTGGATGGCATGGGGGAAACCTCAGCACAGGAGAAAAGGATATCTCTTTAAGAGGCATTCAGCTCGATCTGCCCATCTGGTACCGAACCGGATCGACCGGATTGGAGGTTGAAACGCTCAAAGGTCGGTTGGAGGTTCAATCCGCAACGGCGCCTTTACTACCCGAGCAGCCGCTAAGCATCCTTCTGAATGCAGGTCCGAACCGGATATCCGTTGAATCTCCGACCATCGTTCAAGTGTCCGGCGGGAAATTACGCCTGGGGGCTGTGGAGATCAATAACATCTTTGGCCCGGACATTTCCATCCATACCCGTCTGGAATTTGACAGCGTCAAACTGCAACCCCTTCTATCCAGGGTATGGATGCGTCCCCTGGAAGGTACCTTAACCGGAGTATTGGATCCCGTTCGATACGAAAAATATGCCGTCACCAGCCAGGGGGAGATCACGGCCAAAATATTCGGCGGCCAAATTCGATTGTACGACCTGGGTGCCTCAGGAATTTTCACGCTTGCACCGGCCTACACGCTGAATGCCCAATGGGATGATCTGCTGTTGTCCGAAATGACCACGGATACCGCATTCGGAAAGATAGAGGGGGTCTTAAAGGGACACATCCGCGATTTTGAGATCGCCTACGGCCAACCCCAGCGGTTTGATCTTTTGCTGGAAACAATAAAGAAAAAGAGGATTCCCCAAAGGATCAGCCTTAGAGCCGTAGAAAATATTGCACAGATTGGCGGTGGACAGAGCCCTTTTATGGGATTGGCGGGTGGTTTCGCATCCCTTTTCAAAACGTTTCCATATCAAAAAATCGGCATTCAAGCCTACCTTGAAAACGATGTATTCATGATCAACGGCACCATTAAAGAAGGCGGCACCGAGTATCTCGTAAAAAGGGGTAGTTTTTCAGGAGTAAATGTTGTAAATCAGAATACAGATAACCGTATTCGTTTCAAAGACATGCTTAAAAGGGTCAAACGGATTACCTCAAAGGGAAGATCTGTTGTAAAATAACCGGGGGAGGTTCATATGAAAAAATTTTATACGTTTTTGTGGGCTGCCGGAATGGTCATGACGACAACCTTATTGGCCTGTGTGACGATAAACATCTATTTTCCGGCCGAAAAAGTTGAATCGGTTGCAGGGGATATCGTAAATGATATCAGGGGCAAAAAGCCGCCTCAAAAGGGTGACCAATCCCAAAACCACGAAGGTCTTTTTCAGGGGATCCGGTTTGCCTTAGCGCCTGCCAGTGCGTGGGCTGACGATGTGACCACCGTTTCCAATCCCACCATTCGCGCCCTGAAGGAAAAAATGAAAGCCCGTTTCCAGGAGTTGAAACCATACTACCAGAAAGGCGCCCTGAATGAAGGGGACGACGGCTATCTTTCCGTGGCAGATACCGGCGGGTTGAACCTCAAGGAGAAAAGAGACTTAAACGGTCTCGTGGATGCCGAAAACAGTGACCGTGGAACGCTGTATGCAGAAGTGGCCAAGGCCCTGAAAATAGACCCCGGCCAGATCAACCGCATCGCAGAGATCTTTGCCAAAGAATGGCAGAAGCCTGTACGCTAGCCCGAATATTTCATGGCAGGTCTTGCGTATAAATCGTGGCTGTATTCCAGATCCGCCCGGCCGGCATGAAAGCTACAGCGCCCCTGTGAACAATAAAAAAAACCTTGACAATGCGGTATTCTTTTATAGAATAAATTACATATTATAACAAATAGAAATTAAAGCACTTACCTGGAAATCCGAGCAATAGAATTTCAAAACATGCCGTCCACAACGAATATTCTGCCGATAATGTTTTCAGCTGAATAATAAATCTTTTATTATAGATACAATATCCTCTGTAACTTTATGTTTTTTAAAAAAAATATTTTAACACACCGATACTTAGAGACCTTTGAAAACCATTTTATGCCATAGAGATGATGGAATTTGCACGCCTGGCCTCCCAAAATAAAGAAGCTTTCAAAGTCATCGATTCGTGCCTTCGATCGGACTACAGGATTGAAAAAGCATTCAAAACTACAATAAAATGAAGCCCGATATTGATTACTTTCCGGATAAATTCTGGCAGACGGACGCCCTGGATTTCGTCCAGACAAAAAATTCCTTGATGAAAAGCGTCCTCAATAAAATTCGTATGGTCGCACCTACCAAAAGTACTGTTCTGCTTACCGGGGAAACCGGAACCGGTAAGGGTGTTTTGGCCAGGCTGATTCATGACCACAGCAACCGAAAGCTCAACCAGTTCATCAGCGTTCATTGCGGGGCGATTCCGGACACGCTCCTCGAGAGTGAGCTGTTTGGGCATGAAAAAGGGGCTTTTACCGGGGCGGTTCGCAAAAAGCTGGGGAAATTTGAGATCGCGCACGGAGGATCGATATTTTTAGATGAAATAGGAACCCTTACGCCTTCTGCCCAGATCAAGCTCTTGCAGGTTTTGCAGGAAGGCACTTTTAATCGTGTTGGGGGCGAAGAAACCATTACGGTTGATGTTCGAATCATTTCCGCTACAAACACGGATCTTAAGGATATGTGCGAGGCAGGACAATTCAGGAAAGATCTTTACTATCGACTAAATGTTTTTCCCATTCAGATCCCATCGTTAAATCAACGGCCTGAGGATATTCCCCACCTGGTCGATTTGTTTTTGAAAAAGTTGCGGCGGATTGAACCAAAGGACATTCACCAAACCCACCCTGTTGTCATGAACTTTCTCATAAAATACCGATGGCCGGGCAACATCAGGGAACTGGAAAATACGATTGAACGAGCGTATGTATTGGCTGACTCCGTCATGCTCGAACCGAAGAATTTCCCCGGCGACATTGTCGATCCAGACTTTTCACCAACACCCATGGCCGGCAATTATGATTCTTCTCGTTCCCTGGCAGAGGTCAGAAGCAGGGCCGTAGAAGTTGCCGAAAGGGATTATCTTGCGGAACTTCTTTCCCAACATAAGGGAAAAATACGAGAATCGGCTGAAGCTGCCGGGATTTCAACACGCCAACTCAGCAAATTAATGGCCAAATATAATCTCCAAAAAGAGCAATTTAAATGACAGCCTGATCCGGAGGCCAAGGTCTGTAAGGCTGCTTTATGGAAGTTTTGCTATTTTGCCTTTATACGTGAAAAAATACCAGCGATTTCATCTCAATTGGAGAACCGTTAGTTCTGATTGCCCCAAAATCAGAATCCGAAATTCCCATTATATCTTCCGGCATCTTCCGGAAAATAACAAATCCATCATAATATCAATAGGAGGTGGTTTTGGCACATAACTTGCTGTCTACAACGAAAGGGAAAGAGAACAGGCGAGTCTTTATGGCAGATTTTTAATGGATAAGCGATTAATTTAAAAGGAGGGAGTTATGAAAACCAAAAAGCTGATTTACGGTATTACTTTTATCTGCTTCCTGGCACTCATTGCCGGACCGATGTTTTTTGTAGGCGTGAAAACTGCCTTTAGTGCGGAAGAGGCAGCAAAACCCGCAATGCAGGCCCCGAGTGAACCGGCCGCAAAACCCGCAACGGCCGCTCCGAGTGAACCGGCCGCAGAACCCGCAATGCAGGCTCCTGCTCAGCCGGCAGCAGCACCTGCAAAGGCTGCTCACAAAAAGATGGCCAAAAAGGCTATGCCGAGCGAAAAAATTAAGGCCGTGCAAAAGGCCCTGAACACCGCCGGTTTTACACTCCAGGAAGACGGTTTTATGGGCAAGAAAACAAAAGAAGCCCTCAAGAAATTCCAAGCCGATAACGGCCTGAAGGTAACGGGGAAAGCAGATAAGGAAACACTGGCTAAACTGGAAATTCAATAGAATTAAGACGTATTCTAAAAGAGCTATACGTCTGAACGCTTAGGCAAGATTTTTAGATTGTAAGAGAAAGGGGGGAATTTCCCCCCTTCTTTTTTAACCGCAATAGCAAGCGCATTCCCCTTATTTATATTTTGCCTTTTAAAAAATATCATCCAACCCTTGGGCGCTATGGACTTTGATTTAATTTAGGGTGCGAAACTTGAGTATATTATTTAAAAGGCAAAAAAATATATTGGAAAAATGCTATGTAATCCTGTTATACAGGAACCAGCATCCGGAATCTGCTTATTCCCGGCACCATCTCTAATCCGCGGTCCGCTTAAAATTCCAGGCCGGAGCATAAAAACGGGTTTTAAGGTTTTAGATGGAATCACAACGTCGTAAAGTAAATGTTGCACTTTTATCGGTCATCTCGAACACCACGCTGGTGATCCTGAAGCTTGCTGTCGGTCTGCTGATCGGCTCGGTATCGATCCTGTCCGAGGCCATCCATTCAGCTACAGATCTCATCGCCGCCGTTATTGCCCTGTTCTCCGTCAAAACATCCGGTCGGCCGCCCGATTCAAAGCATCCCTTCGGGCACGGCAAAATCGAAAATATTTCCGGATCCATTGAGGCCCTGCTGATTTTTGTTGCAGCCGGCTGGATCATTTTTGAAGCGACCGCAAAGCTGAGGCACCCGACTCCGGTGGAAAACCTCGGTTGGGGGGTGGGGGTCATGTTGTTTTCAACCCTGGTCAATATTGTCGTATCGGAAATGCTTTTCAGGGTGGCAAAGGAAACGGATTCCGTTGCGCTTGAAGCCGATGCCTGGCACCTGCGCACCGACGTTTACACTTCGGCCGGGGTAATGGCCAGCCTTGCCTTGATCTGGGCAGGAGAAAGGGTTTTCCCGGGCCGTCACTTTCACTGGTTGGACCCTGTGGCCGCCATTGCAGTTGCCCTGCTGATCATTAAGGCCGCCTATGATCTTACGGTCAAATCGGGCCGTGACCTGCTGGATTCAAGGCTTCCGGGCCAAGAGGAAAAATGGATTATTGCCATGATTAAGGAACACCGCTCAACCATCCATGGATTTCACGATTTGCGCACCCGCAAGGCCGGTAGTTTCCGTTTCGTGGAGTTTCATATCAAAGTGGATCCGGTGATGACGGTTCAAGACTCCCACCGCATCACCGACGAAATAGCCGCCCGAATTAAAAAACAATTCCGGCACGTCAGCGTCACGATTCACACGGAACCCTGTGACGGCAATTGCGAAGGCAAATGCCTGGAGGGATGTCTTCTGCCGGTCAAGGGAAAAATCGATTCCAAAAAAGAATGAAAAACACTGTCACCAGGTCAAAATTATTCCTGCATCTTTTTCTTGCGATACTGAATATAGGCGTCACGAATGGCTGAATAGGGATCGAGAGATGCATCCTTGATCGCTTCGTAATCTCCGATACGAAACGAGGTGTCGTTCACCTTTTCATAAGCAGTAATTCCGATGGACGCCTCAGCAGGCCGGACATATGTAACCGGATTTAAGAACAGATCTCCAAGCATGCCCACCGAGTCGCGGAGGGTTGACGGACCAATAATGGGCCAGACGACATAAAATCCGTTGGTAATGCCGTAAGTCCCGAACGTCTGGCCAAGATCCTCTTCCTTAGTGCTCAACTCCGGATACTTCTGACCCAGATCAACAAACCCGAGCATGCCTGCCGTAGTGTTTATGACAAACCGCGTAAGCTCCCTGCCGGCCGAACTCAACTTGCCCTGGAGGACGCAGTTTACCAGACGAACCGGAGTGGTCAAATTGTAGAAAAAGCTTTTTACCCCGATTCTCACCGGCGCAGGCACCACATACCTGTATCCTTTGGCAACCGGTTTGAGAATCCAAAAGTAAAACTTGTCATTAAAGTAAAACATGGCACGGTTCAAAGGAGCTATGGGATCTGCCACCTGAACGACACCGGCCTCGGCCTCCTCATAAAGTGTATCAAGATCTTTATCAGACAACGCCTGTTTATCATTTTCTCCGCCGGATAGCTTCTGTTTTGCCGGCAAAGGCACTGTTTCGCCATGGTACGGCGAAGACAGGGCCGGCTGCTGCTCGCCAGAAGGTGTGCCGGCGCTTCTATGATGGGCGCACCCGGTCGTATAAACGGTCAGTACAACGAGTATAATCGATCCATATCTCATTATTTTTCGACGATTTCTCCTTTCTTCTGCCGTTCGATCTTTTTTTTAAGCTCCGAAATCAGTTCCTCGGCCGATGAATTGGTCAAAAATCTTTCGAATTCATTGCGATAGTTTCCCAGAAGACTCACGCCTTCAATATATACATTGAATATTTTCCAGTTGCCGCCACGCATCCACATGCTGTAGTCTACCGGAATTTCAAGCGCCTCTCTTTGTATTTTGGTCATCACCCGGGCTTTGGATTCGGTCAACATTTCCTGTTTCAAAAATACCACTTCTTCATTATGATATTGACCTTGGATCTTGTTAAAGTAATTATTGCCAATGAATTCGGTAAAAACATTCGTGAATTCTTCGCGCTGCCGGGGAGTAAAACTATCCCAGCGGAAACGGGTCAGCGACCCCCGGGCGATGGCGTCGAAATCGAATATCTTTCGAGCAATTTCCCACATTTTTTCGCGTTGCAGATCCTTTTTGGAGGCGTCCTTGAACTGGGGGCCCCTCAAAATACCGATGACCTGTTCGATAGGCCCTTTGAGTTCGTCCAGGGGCTGGGCGCCATGGGCCAAATGGGTCATTCCAACAACGAAAACGATTAAAGCCAAGATTAGTATTTTTCTTTTCATTTCGCTCCCCCAAAAACATACTTGCTGATCAAAGCTTCTATATCCACGGCCGATTCGGTTTCCGTGATCATCTCCCCCGGTTTTAGAACTCTGTCCGAGCTGCCCGGGGAGAGCTGGAGATATTTATCGCCAATCAGACCGGAAGTTTTAATCGAGGCAATCACGTCATCGGATAACACAATCGTCTTTTGTATTTTAAGTTTGACCACAGCAGCCTGGGTCTTGGGATCCAATGTAATTGAATCGACCTTTCCGACATAAACGCCCGCCAACTCTATGTGTGCTCCGGCAATCAGACCCGACACCGATTGAAAACGGGCAAATACGGAATAGTACTTTTCTGCCCCCCACTCCGCCTCCCCCAGACGAATGGAAAGATAGCCAACACATGCGATCCCGATAAGCATAAAAATACCGACCGCGACTTCGATGGACGCTCGTTTCATAGGTCCCCCTTACTCCTCATGTTTTATATTTTTCCGGACACTAACCTCTCCCGGATATTTCTATTTTTTAATTATCGATGAAAAGATTTCATGAAATATTTGGGTTAGCAGACGCTGAACTCATAAAACGTATTTTGGATCGCTTCAGTCCGGAAAAGCAATTCTTCATAAGGCACCTGTTTCTGTCCTTCCGTGTAGCCGGCGCTAATGAAAAAACAGAAACCAGGATCAAGACTTGCTCCCAAAATATCCTTGCCTTTCATTTGTCCGGCCAGTTTTTCACACAACACGCGGGCCTGCTCTTTATTTGTATTTGGCAGCACAAGTATGATTTTATTTAATCCGAACCGATAGCAGGTATCGGTAAGGCGGGTCAGGATTTGCAGCTTGCCGGCCAAATTTTTGATTACGGTCAAACCTGCCGTTGGTCCCAGTTTTTCATTGATTTCATCTAAATTCTGCACGGTAAAGACAATCAGAGAAAAGGCGGTATCATGCCGCTGAAGTCTGGCCATTTCTTCCTTGACGCGCTTTTCTCCCAGATATTGACTCTCAATACCGGTAATTTTTTCATGCCCGCTTTCCAGCCCGTGGATGAAGTCCTGCACCACCGGGTCCGAGGTCTGCTGAATCTCTTCGGGACTTCCTTCAAACAAAATTTTGCCCTCTTCCAGCATTGCAACCCGCTGGGAAATGTAAAAGATATCAGGAATTTCGTGACTGACCACGACCCCGGTAAAACCAAATCGCTTTTGATAATCGGAAATCATCCGGTGCACCGCATTTTTGCGGATGGGGTCCAGTCCGGTCGTCGGTTCGTCAAAAAGAACGATTTCCGGCTCGGTTACCAGTGCCCTGGCAAGTGCCACCCGCTTTTTCATGCCCCCGGAAAGCTGAGAAGGATACTTGTCATCGATTCCCTCCAGGTCCAACTGATCCATTTTCTCTCGGACGCGAGCGGCGATCTCCGTCTTTCGCAAAGAAGTTGTTTCTTTTAAGGGCAGGGCGATGTTTTCGAATACGGTAATGGAATCGAACAGGGCCGTGCCCTGAAAAACATAGCTGGATTTTCTTTTTAAGATTCTGCGTTCCGCTTTTTTCATTTCCGCAAGCGGGCGGCCTCGAAACGAGATGCTCCCGGCATCCGGCTCGACCAGACCGATGAGATGTTTCAGCAGCACGCTCTTGCCGACACCGCTTTTGCCGATGATGGTGGTGACCTGTCCTTGGAAAATAGAAAGACTTGTACCGTTAAGGACTTGATTATTACCGAAACTCTTATAAACGTTTATTAGTTGGATCAGCGGCTGGTCCATTTTCTCCCACACCCGGGCTAAATTAAGAAAGAAGTTATCACATAGTCTACCACCAGCACCAGCACACAGGAAATCACGACCGCGGAAGTGGTCGACAGGCTGACGCCCTTGGCGCCAAACCCCTCGGCCCGCGTATGCGTAAAATATCCCTGAAAACAGCAAATGGTTACCACAACGATCGCAAAAGCCAGCGATTTGTAAAATCCGCCGGTAATATCCTTCATCAGAACGCTCGATTGGGCTTTGGAAAAATAGATTGCGGAATCGATGCCGAGCAACACGGAGCCGCTCAAATACCCGCCGAAAATACCGATGACATCGAACAGAGCGGTGAGCAGGGGGAAGCTGATGAGCGCCGCGGCGAGCCTGGGGCTGATGAGAAACCGGATGGGGTTGATATCCATGGTTTCCAGGGCGTCGATCTGCTCTGAAATCCGCATAATCCCGATTTCCGCCGCCATGGCCGAGCCGGCCCGGCCGATGATCATGATGGCGCTGAGCACAGGGCCCAGTTCCCGTATCAGGGATAATGCCACCGCCGCCCCCAGCATCCCCTCGGCGCCGAACTTCACCAGGGTGTAATACCCCTGAAGACCCAGAACCATTCCGGTAAATGCGCCGGTCAGGCAGATGACCACAACGGATTTCATACCGATAAAGTAAACCTGTTCAATCGTTTTGAATATCTGTATCGGAAACGAGAAAAGCAGTAGAAGGCTTTTAACAAAAAAAATCGCAATTCTTCCCGACTCCCGGATCAGAAAGATGGTCTGTCTTCCCAGGGCCGACACAGGTGCGACTGCAATTGTAAGGATGTTTCTTTCACTTGTTTTCATTTTTTAAAAACCGGGCCTCCCTAATCTGCAGTTATCCGGCAAAAAATCGTCTTCAAATGTTTAGCGGATCCGGATCTCACGCCATAACATTTTTCTAAAGCTATTTCTTGGACACCATACGATCTGCCTCGGTACCGGTCCAACGGCGGGGCACCACGTCATTGTCACGCTCAGCGTGCACGCAGGCGACCTCAAGCGGATGGGACAATTCAGCGCTTGCCCCAAGTGCCTCAGCGGCCGCAACCAGCGGTGGGACCTCCGGATCGACAGGGTCTCCGAGCCCATTTTCGATATACGCCTTGTCGACCTCTTCACTGAGTACCAGGCGCTTAATATCCTCAAGGTACTCTTCATGGCGCGAGAGGTAAAACGACAGGGGACGGGGAAAGCTGCTTCCCAGAATACCGTCGATAAACATCTGACTGATTTCACGGTGTCGCTGCAGGGTGAACTGGGAACTTACCAGAATGTGGCGCTCATCTTCGGAAAGCGTGTGTAAGAATCGCTGCAGAGCACTGCGGGAACGAGGCTGATACATCCAGAAGTACAGCATATCCAGGGCGTGAATCATAATGATTTTTTCCAGATCGCGGGCCTCTGCATTTGCTTTGCGCCTGGAGTTGGATGAATACTCAAGAATTTTGAAAGTCTGCACGTCCGGATAGAGCAATTCCAGTTGGGCGTAAATGTCCAAGAGCTCTCGGAACTTGTTCTGGTGCTCACGAAAGCGCATCCGGATGTTTTTGTGCCGATCGGCCGTCCCCTCGATGAAACCGGCAACAAAATCCGACGCGGCCTTGGAGATAATCGCGGCCCACTTTTGCAGGATAGCATTGATGCCCGCCGTGCCGGACATGGCCAGGATGCCGCCAATGCCGGCATTCAGTGCCACGGCCACGGGAATCGACAGGATGCTGCGGAAGAAGTTTCCGTAAACCGCACCTTTGGGCAATCCCCGAAAAACATTATGGCCGGACAAATAGATGCCGTTGGCCAGGGCGATGAATGTGTACAGCAGCACCGGCTGGGTCTGGGTCGTTATGCCGAATCCGCGGTCCAAAACCGCGGTCTTTACCAGGTAATCCAGCAGCGGCACGGAGAATCCGGTGAAAAGCAGCGAATCCGTGATGCGCGTCCAGCTGATTAAATCGCTAAAATTCAAGAGCGGCGAGCGCCGAAACCCGCCGCCGCCCAGTACGGATTGAAGAATATTGCGCAGTCCGGTAATACCGAACCAGATAAAGGCCCCGCCATAGGCCAGCACCCACCAGTCTTTGGTCAGGGCAAAGGTCAGAAAGGCCGGAATAAAGCCGAGCAGCACCTTGAGGGCGTTTTTCAGATGGGAGTTCAAATAGCTCCAGCGAAACAGCCTCCGGCTTTCCGGTAATTCCGGCGGATTAAGATAGAGGCCGTTGACAGTTTCCTTTTGAGCGCCCCCCAGGGTAACGATGTTGCCCGGATGGGCCATACGGGTGGAAGCGGCCTGGACCTGCCAGCCTTCCCGGTGCGCAAGGCCCAGCCTGCTTAAAACAGGCAGGACTGCGGCCAATCGATCGAGGACCTTTTCAAACGGTCGGCCGGTTTCTTTTGGAATGTAAACCGTGTACTTGTAAGCGTTGATTCTAATGGGAATGGTCTCGCGAATATCTGTACGACAGTCCTGCATAATCTGCCGCTGTGCGCGTTTCGGCAGCGTTTCCCTGATCACAAGACCCATCCCGTGAACTTTGGGGGAACGGCCGGTAGAGTCGCTTCCGATTCGCGCTTTGAGCGGCTTTCCCGAGTAGTACGATTTAAACATATCGATATCGTAAAGAATCGTGATCAGCTTGTCTATCTGTTGGGTGTTGGTCGCAGCACCGGATTGCTTGAGACGCTCGATGATCTGGCGGATGATCTGCTTCAGACGAATCGCACTGCCTTTGTTGATCGCCTCCTGTAACCGGCTGATCTCAGCAATATGGGCGGTCTTGCCGGCGGCATGATCTTTAAGGTTGAAGATCTCGAGCCGCGTGATCATCCCCTGGCAATCATAAAGAAGCTCGAGAACGTCCTCGGCTTTCAAGTGGGTCAAATTCAGCGTCACCCGGTACCCGGAATAAAGCTGAGTCAGCCGCACCAAAAGCTCAAACGGGGTCAGTCGCAGCAGTTCCGGGACATCAGGACCATCGTCGGGTGTCTCAGGATACCTGATCTCGGGGTTTTTTTCAGGCTCCAGATAGCGGTCGATGACGGCTTCGAGGTCCAGCGTGTTCATCGACTCGATCCACCGGGTGATATCGCTGCAACGTTCAGGGCTTGCCGAGGGATACTCCGCCCGCAACCGCTCGGTCTGGGCCTGCAACACCTTCAGCATCTGGTCGTGGATGAATTTCGCCAGGTGCAATCTCGACTTCTGCCCCATGCCCACATACGCTAAAAAATCCGGTTCGTTGATCGGAGGTAATTCGATCCCGTAAGTCTGATTGAGCTCCAACCGATGGCTTTGGTTAAATTTCCGCAAAAGCGCCGGGACATACTGTTGCTGGTACAACGAGACCTGGCGGCCGGCCTCCATGACCTTCATGACCGCCGGTTCGGCCAGAAAGCATAAAAATGCCTGTGCATCGGCAAACCCCCGGGGAACCCATATCAGTTGCACGTATTTGTCGCGGAATCGGGCGAAAAATTCGATACCGATGCGAACGTCGATGTCCAGAATTTTGGCGGCTTCAAGAAGTTCAGCCGCAAAACGCGGTTCGATATGGTTGTAGTGGATCACCCGCAGGCGCCGGATGCCTTTGATCCAGGCATCCATGACAAGATGGGTGGAAGACTTGCGCCCTTTGGTGTTGACGTCATGCACGTGATCGTCAAAGGCAATTTGATTCCACTCTTCAGGCATTTCCAGCAAATGATAGCGCTTCAACTGCCGGCGAACAACGCGCGGTTTCCCGGGGGCCGTTGTCCGGAAGTCGTGGGCCAGTTCCAGTTGCTTGCGGTAATCGCCATGGGCCCTCACCAAGTCCTTCATGATTTGCAGCAACACCCTGGCGGTATTTTTGGGCATTGGTCCTTCGGCCGTATCGAGCACCTCGTTGCGCAGCGAACGCAGGGCATTGATACGATCTTCCATCCCGCCGACTTCCAGAGAACTTAACAGGTGGACAACCGCAAAGGCGATGCGCAACCCTCTGGTTTCAGTCATCTCTTTGATGCCATGGGGGTGAAAATACGGGCTGTAAAAGCGGCGGGCATACTTGACGCTGCTTTTTCCGCGCTGCACGTCGTTGACGATTCGGATCAATTCGTGGTCGCGCTTGTCAAAAAGAAACCTGGAAACGTTATTGTCCATAAAATGATAATGATAAGAAATTATTTTCTCGAGTTCAATCTATTGAAAACGAAACATTATATTCAGCATCCCGAATTTTCGCGCAATTTACAGACAGCATGTTTGAATTATATCAGTAAACCGTCATAATTAAAAGAAAAAAGAAGATCATGTTTTTTCCATATAAATAAACCTGTTTGCAGGTCAAGCAGGAATATGGTAAAGATTATTGAGTTTATCATGCCGGTTGCTTTATTTTTTTAAAAAAAAAGGAGCTTCTTATGAAAAACGCACTTATAATTTTACTGGTTGTTCTTTTGGCGGCATCATTTGCCTTTGCTGCGGAACCGGAACCGGACGGCAAAGCACTCTTTGAGGCCAAGTGCAGCCGTTGCCATGCTCTCGATCGTTCTTTGAAAAAAACCAAGACCCTGCCGGAATGGAAAAAAACAACCGCAAAAATGGCAAAATACGCCAAAGGCGCAATTACTGAAAAAGAGGCCGAACAAATTGCCGAATATCTGGCCGGCCGAAACGAAAAATAAGGTAAAGCAATTAAACTCATCCTTGAGCCTCGCCGGGAGGACGCTCTTCGCCTGTACGTAGGTTACTCGCATCACCAAGCTTTGAAGTCATTGATATTTATGGAATCCGGCAAGTTGCCGCATTTTGAAGTGCAGACTATTATTCGTATTTTTAAAAAAAATGTGGCCTATTCAATCTAAGGACTATGGCAAGCTATGTACATTCGGAAATATCAAAGGTACTGCCCATTCTTTGTATCTGAATTACGACACGAAGTCGTATATTTTGACGGATAACATTACAAATTGCATGTTATCCAGAAAATTATTAACCTTAATATCCAAGAAAAAAATTATATAATAACTGGATAGGTGCATTCTTAAGATCAATAATGGAGGTTCTCATGATACCCAACATTAACAGTACCAGTTTTGGTTCCATTACGATTAAAAAGCAGAAATTCGAGCATGACGTTCTCATCACATTAGCAGGTGAAATAAAAAAGCGTAAAAAGAAACTATCGAAATCAGTATATGGTACTTCTCATATTATTTCTCGTAAAGAGGCAAAGTACATATTGGAACCTAGCGCTGAATGCATTATCATTGGTTCTGGCCATGATGGTTTGGTGAGACTTTCTAAGGAAGCAAAAGAATATTTTAAAAAGAAGAATTGTAAGGTGACGCTTTTACCGACTCCGAAGGCAATCAAGAAATGGAATGATTCCGAAGGTCAACTAATTGGTCTCTTTCATGTTACATGCTAACTACATATCGTTATTTTCTACATAACAATTATATTGAGTTTCTGAATATTTCAGAATGCACCCAACGAACGGCTCCAGCCGACGCGGTACCCGCGCGGCTGAGCCAGGTTATTGTAGATAACGGCTATAAGTCCTCATTCCCAAAATGTTGGGAAAGACCGAGGAATAGCGAAAGCAAGTTACAAATGTTACGGAACTCGATTGCCGATAGCTGTAATCTAATGCAACTGCTTATATTCATTTGATATCTAATTGATATTTCAGCAAACAACCTTCGGCTGTTTAGGTCTTCTTTTGAAGAGTTGAGGCTATAATTTTAAACCAAAATTGCACCTTATGATTCTTCGGCCATCATGGCCTTTAATTCGATGCCGTCGATTTTTTCTTTCCCGGCAACATCTTCAAAGGAAACATTGAGGTCGCTTTCCATGTGAAGACAAGAGTGTCAGGTCTTCATTCTTGACAGAAATTTATGGAGAGTGAAGAATGAAGACCTGACCCTTATGTCTTCATTGGTGGGGATTTATGATATTGAGCTGCCGGTCGGTCAGGAAGATGAAATCGGCCGACTCGGACAAACATTGCTTGAATTAAGGGATCGAAAATCGTGGTTCCGGGAGATGGTACAGCGATGCGGATCGGCAAGAAAAACCTGATTAATAAGGATTTCTAGACAATTATTGGCTGGTTTACCTGTCAGATATTTTGCCTTAGTATCTGGCGGTATCTTTTGGATTATCTATTATAGAAAGGAGTAAAATATGAATCTGCCGGATTATGTTTCTGTTGAAGAAGTAAAGCGGGTATGCCGGGAACTCAATATCAGTGACTGGACCGAACTTGAAGACGCAAAGGCATCTTCTGATGAGGCCCGGGTGATTCTATCGGAAGTCAATGTACAAGAAATGGATATCGACCTGGAGGAGTTTCGGCAAGGGCTCGAAGTGGAACTTGAGCACGGGAAGCGCTTTAAAGACGCCAATGTGACCAATAATCATCCGATTTTAACCGGTAAAATAGTGCTCGCTCATCTTAAAGAATCTTTGTATTACTATAAACTGCTTGAAGTTGCCGAATTAGAGGGTGATTTGCTTAAAGCGATCCAGACGGATCAGTATTCCGAAGTAAAAAGGATCTATATCCGGCTGTTGAATGCTAAAATGGTCCTTAACCAAGCCGAAATGACGCGGTTGGATTAACTGCCGTTGGTCGCTCTTTTGGGCTTAATACTTTTCTCAGGCGCCCTTTGGGTTCTCCACAGTGAACTCAAGGCATAGCATATCCACGACATCCGTTTGTA
>Ga0180009_10003608_pt1 | contig 17517 bp, 15 predicted proteins | sample OS_PC_MetaG_FD_123537 | JGI IMG/M metagenome (GOLD analysis project Ga0180009, IMG submission 123537) | Groundwater microbial communities from the Aspo Hard Rock Laboratory (HRL) deep subsurface site, Sweden - OS_PC_MetaG | ecosystem: Environmental > Aquatic > Deep subsurface > Groundwater... | reverse complement strand
GATCTGGAAGCCGCGTATCTTTCCGACGAGATACTGAAGCGTGTCGAATCGGGGCAGGAGCGGACCTATACTCTCGATGAATTGGAGCGCGAACTTGGCCTGGCGGATTGAGGTCTCGGGTGCCGCCAAAAAACAGTTGGCCAAGCTTGACCGGCAAGTACAGATTGAGATTGTGCGGTATTTGCGAGAGAAGATCGCCACGGAAGAAGATCCGCGTCGGCATGGGGCACCGTTGCGGAGGGAATTGCTCGGACGGTGGAAGTATGGGGTTGGGGCGTATCGACTCATCTGCGAAATCCAGGACGAAAAAGTAATGGTCCTCGTGCTGATGGTCGGCCATAGAAAGAAGATCTATGGCGGGCATTAACGCTGCTGTTGGTTGCTCTTGTCGGGTGGGGAACTTTGGCAGTCGGGGTTGTCAAAGTAGATGACCCCTGCTGCATCCATGCAGTAGTCGAGATTGTATGGGTTGGGCGGCATGGCGGCGAGTGTGCCGGATGCGGTAAGTTCGGCAAGGGATGAAGGCTTGCGGCCAGTGCTCTTTTCGTAGCTGTTTGCGGCCTGTTCGATCACCAGCACGCCTTCCAGGGCATGGAGACGGTCAACCATATCGGTATAGCCCGGCTCTTCCGGGTTTTTGTCGACAAGCATGGATTTCATGATGACGATGGCGGTTTCGGTTTCTCCCCCCTTCTGGGCCAGACGGGCGCCGAGGATGGGGAGGAACGGGGGGGCATTGGGAATCTTGGCGGCCTCGAGAAAGAGTTTGCCGGCCTCTCCATGTCTATTCTGGAAATAGTAGGCGTTGAACCCCATGGAATGATAGGGCTGCCAGTCCCAAGGGCGATTTTTTGCAGCAATTTTCACAATCTCCTGGGTTTCTGGGACCATATTGGCCGGTTCCCAGGGGAGCCAGCCTTGCGCAACGATATAGGTCTGGGCAAAGGATGGGTCCAGGGTTTGGCTGGCAACAAATATTCGGTGGATGCTCGGCCAGTCGTACTGTTTCTTGACAACCCGGAATCCCCCCTCGGGTTTGCGTGCCAATTCGGTGCCAAGTTGCGCCCCTGCTTCCATGGTCAGGTAATCGGCCATCAACCCCTTGAATTCTCCGGCAACAGCAAGCAAGGCCACGGGCGGCAGATTCCAGATTCCGGAGTTGGAGCGGCCCGTTTGTCCGGCGGTGTTTTGTTGCTGGAGCAAGGCGTTGTTACTGGCCGCATAGAAACCGATCAGGACCAGAGCGACAAAGAGATGGATTGTCAGCCGCTTGCTCATGCCAACTCCTTGCGCTTGAACAGCAGGGTGGAGAGATAGATCAGCAACGCAGAGTAAGAGATGGAGTACAGGCAGAGCAGCATAAACTCCTGGCCGATGAATGCCATGCCGTAGGCGGCTGCATATTTTTTGTCAAAAAGGGAGAGGTTGGGGAAGATCCAGGACAGGGCGACTACCAGATTTTCCTGGCCGGTCAGCACCCCGGCCTTGGGGTTTTCCACCACCACTCGCCGCAGCAATTCCATGTTCTGCCCCACAAGATAGGAGGAAACCGCCAGCAACAGGGCGACAAAGGGGTGGCTGGCAAAGCTGAAGCAGAGTACGCTCATTGCCAGCAGCACCACCAGGCTTAGCCACTGGCAGGTCAGGGCCATGACATAGGTGAGCCAGGAAAAGTTGGGCGGCACATAGGCGGGATACTTCCAAAGCACATAGTGCATGGAAAGGGCGGCGGACAGGCCGAGGATGATGGTGGCCAGCAGCAGGATCATGGCCAGCCCCAGAAATTTGCCGGTCAGGTACTGCCAGATGGAGACCGGTCGGGAGAGCAGCATGAAGATGCGGCTGCGTTCCAGGTCGTCGGCCAGGATTTTCATGCCCAGGAAAAAGACCAGGAGCAATCCGGTGAAGGCCACGGCGGAAAGGCCGAATTCCACGGAGACTTTGCCCAGATCCCAGGAATACAGGGTGGTGACCCCCAGGTTGGCCATGGTGAGCAGGACGGCCAGGCAGACAATGGCCCACAGCGCTTTATGTCGGATACCCTCGGTGCAGGTGGCTAGGGCCAGGAACCAGATATTACGCACATGCATGGTCGGCCTCCTCAATTACTCGGACAAACCGTTCTTCCAGGCTTCCACCTCCGCGAAGAAAATCCCCCAGCCCACCGCTATAGAGCAAGACCCCTTTGTGGATGACGGCGATGCGGTCGCATAACGCCTCGATGTCGCTCAGGATGTGGGAGCTGAAGAAGATGGTCTTGCCTTCCTGTTTCAGTTCGGCGATAAGGCTTTTGATCTGATAGCGGCCCAGCGGGTCTAACCCGCTCATGGGCTCGTCAAAGATCAACACCTCCGGGTCGTGGATCAGGGCGTTGGCCATGCCCAGCCGCTGTTTCATGCCCTTGGAAAACCCACCCACTCTACGATTCGTCGCCTCGGTCAGGGTCATGCGCTCAAGCAACATGGGGATGCGTTGGTTAATCACCTGCCGGGTCATGCCGCTCAACCGAGCGGAGAGTAGCAAGGTTTCAATGGCAGTGAGGTGGTCGTAAAAGACTGGGACTTCAGAGAGATAGCCGATCTGATGGCGAAATTCATCATGGCCCACGGTGTTACCCAGGACGTGCAGACTGCCATTGTCCGGTTTTAAAAACCGCAACAGCAGCTTGATGGTTGTGGATTTTCCTGCGCCGTTGGGACCGAGAAAGCCGAACACCTCGCCCTGGGCAATGGTGAGGGAGAGGTTGTGGAGCGCCTGGTTCTTTTTGCGACCGGAGCCGAAGCACTTGTCGAGGCCGATGATTTCGATGGCGGGAATGGTCATGCTCGTTTCCGGGGGTATTCTGAAGCAGAAAATGAAACAGCCCCGGCCGAATTACCGGTCGGGGCTGCAAGAAAGCACAAGATGCGCGGTGGTTACTGCACCTGCTGCCAGTTTGCGGCAGCTGTTCCAGCGGGGACACCGCCGCCAACTACATTGTTGAGATCGTTGCCAGCGGTTGAAGCAGCTGGGGGGGTCGCCAACAGGCCAGCGCCCGCTGCGACAGCAGTATTCGCCCAGGTAGCATTGGTGACGCTGTACAGAACATTGGGCGCATCGGAGTCAGATCCGTAGGCGGTATCCCCTTTGTCTGCGCGGGTGAGAACCAGGTTGTTGCATCCACCGCTGGGGCAAGTGCCGGCAGCGGCCACATCTTCAAAAGTAAAAAGGGTCATGTTGCTACCCAGCCCCAGGGGAACGCTCATTTGTTTCAGCGTAACACCATGAAGACCGCTGATTCTGCCTCCGGCGACAGTAGCTGTCGCACCAATGGCGAGAAGGGGGTCAATATTTGAGACAGACTGAGCCGCGCCGACATTTGCGTCCACCAGCATCGCTGCAGCAAGTTCAGAATGTCCATAACAACCGAGCTCGGCGTTCAGGTCGGCCTGACTGTTGACCGCCATCTTGTTGAGGGCCTTGGCGTTGGCGTTGAAGGAACGCGTCCGGTAGGCCGCGAACTGCGGGATGGCGATGGCCGCCAGGATGCCGATGATCGCGACAACGATCATCAACTCCACCAGGGTGAAGCCTTTTTCCGATTGTTTGTTTCTCAAGGTCTGCAGCATGTGTTCTCCTCCGTGTTGATATGAAATGGATCAAGCGTTGCCCAAATGCCTCTTTGATGGTAGCAAAACAAAAAGACAGAAGCAAGTTTTGCATTTCGTGTGCCAACCCCTATCTCTGTGGGGGGAATTTTTGCGGGATTTATATTTTTATCAAGAAATCTGGTATGCTGGACCAGGTTATTCTGTTTTTCACGGCATCAGGTGCAGGGTGCTGATGGGGAGGCAAGGGTGACGATAATTGTCAATTTTTTAAAAGATTGTCATTTTTTGACGGTTCCGGAAATGGGTTCCTGTAATGTAACGTAAAGCATGTCTTCCCGGCGAAAGCCGGGAACCAGGAAAAAACGCTGGATTCCGGCTTCCGCCAGAATGACGACAGAAAGCACAAGGTATTTCTGTGACTGACTTAAGGAAGCATGCCCCGTGCGAAGCCTGAAGATACAAACCGCCCTTACCTTTTTTGTGCTGCTCATCGTAGGCATGCTTCTTGTGGAGCTTGTTGCCATGCAGCTTTGGCGGCGTGATGCCCTTCGGGGTGATCGGGAGCAGGCTGAGCTATTGCTGGATGCCATGTCCGCAGGTGTTTTTTCGGGGGCAGAAAAGGGCGGTGGCGGAGTTGGCCTGGAATTGCCCGCATCGGATGGGGCAGCCTTGTGTCTTGGAACGCTGGATGCGGAGGGCAGGGTAGTGGTTTCGCCGCAATGCGGCTTTGCCCAACCCCTTGAGGAAGGGTTGCGTCTTGCCGCGGCAAGCGGGGAGAGTTACCGTCGGCTGGTGTCGTCGAAAGATCGGGAGCAACCTGGGGGAATCATGCTCATGGTGCGGCCGATCAAGGCCAAGACTGATGCCGAAACATCTTCCGGCGCGGTCGGCATGATCCGGTCCATGGCCCCCATCGAGGCACGGTTGCGGGATGGAGGAATCACCATCCTGGGGTATGTGCTTGTCAACGGTGTGCTTCTGGCGGCGCTGGGGTTGTTCCGGATCATTAAACTGGTGGTGCGACCCTTGGAGAACCTTGCCGAACAGGCGGATCTCTATTCGGCGCAGCATGAGTTTTTGCCCTCTTCCGGCCGTCGTCGCAATGAATTCGGGCGGTTGGAGTCCAGCCTGCACCGGATGGTGGCCAAACTGGAACAGGATCGTGAGGATTTGCGGACCACAGTGCATTCCCTGGAACAGGCCAACACCCAACTGGAAAAGACCCGTCAGGAAATGGTGCGCGCCGAAAAACAGGCATCCACCGGGCGCTTGGCGGCCGGGCTTGCCCATGAGATAGGCAATCCCCTCGGGGTGATGCAAGGTTATCTGGAACTGCTGCGTCAGGAAACCCTTGACCCCGGAGAGAGGAAGGATTTTCTGGACAGAACCGAGCAGGAACTGGGCCGGGTCAACCGTCTCATCCGTCAGCTCCTCGATTTCGCCCGGCCAACGCTTGGCAATCGTGTCCCGGTGCATGGGCAGCAACTTGTCCAACAGACCGTGGAGATGTTCCGCGAACGTGGCAAGGGCGGGATTATTTACAATGCGACTCTTGCTGCCGAACAGGACCTGGTGGAGGTCGACCCGGACGGCCTGCGCCAGGTCTTGGTCAACTGTCTGCTCAATGCCGAGGATGCACTCCTTGCCGGGCCTGATGCTGAAAATAGCGGCAGGATTGAGGTGTTCTGCGAGAATCGTCTTGCCAAAAACGGCACGTCCGTCCTGCGGGTGACGGTGCGGGATAACGGAGCAGGGATCGAATCGGAGCATCTGGCCGAGGTATTTGAGCCGTTTTTCACCACCAAGGAGGTGGGAAAGGGAACCGGCCTGGGGCTTTCCGTTTCCGCAGGGATCATCGCCGGTTTCGGAGGCGAGATGGGTGTTGTCAGTCAGCCGGGACAAGGCACGGAGATATGGTTCAGTCTGCCGCTTTCGGCCCAGGCTCCAGTCGGGAATGAAAATTGTGTTCAACAATAGGAACAAAGCGAAATGGAAGAACCACAGCGGCTGCTGATTATTGATGATGAGGCAAACATGCGGCATATGCTTTCCCTGCTTACCGGCAAGGCCGGCTATGTTGTGATTCTGGCGGAAAACGGCAAGGAAGGGCTGGAGGTCTTGGCCCGGCAGGAAGTTGATCTCATCCTGTGCGACCTGAAGATGCCGCAGCTCAATGGGTTGGAATTTCTGACCAAGGTACAAGAGCTGGGTGTTGATGCGCCCATTGTCATGATGTCGGCCTTTGCGGCCATCGAAGATGCCGTGGAGGCCATGAAAGCAGGGGCCTACGACTTTATTACCAAGCCTTTCAAGGCTGATGAGGTGCTTCTTGTTCTGGAGCGTGCCGGAGAGCACCTGAAGCTGCGTCGGGAAAACACACTGCTGCGCCGCCGGATAGACGATCTGGAAGGATCGTACGGACTGGAAGGTTTGGTGGCCAAAAGCTCTGTCATGCTCGGTTTCATCAAGACTGCGGTCAAGGCGGCGCGTTACGACACCACGGTGCTCGTCACCGGTGAGTCCGGCACCGGCAAGGAGTTGGTGGCGCGGGGCATTCATCGGGAAAGCGGCCGGGCCGGGAAACCGTTTTTGGCCGTCAACTGCGGCGGCATGCCGGAGAGCCTGCTGGAAAGCGAGTTGTTCGGCTATGTGAAAGGGGCGTTCACCGGCGCGGATAAAAACCGGAACGGCATATTTCAGGAAGCGGATGGGGGCACGCTTTTTTTGGACGAGATCGGCGAACTCCCCTTTGATGCGCAGGTGAAGCTGCTGCGGGTTCTGCAGGAACGGGAAGTTCGGCCGGTGGGCGGGGCGCGAACCATACCTGTGGATGTGCGGGTTCTTGCCGCCACCTCCCGCGACCTGGAAGAAGAGGTGAAGACTGGGCGCTTTCGGGAGGATTTGTTTTATCGCTTAAACGTCATCCGGCTGCATGTTCCGCCGCTGCGCGAGCGGCTTGAGGATATCCCCTCGCTCTGTGTTCATCTTCTCGGCAGAATCGCCGACAAATTCGGCAAGGAAAGGCTCGAGCTGGCTCCCGCTTCTTTGAAAATCTTGTTGCGCCATCATTGGCCGGGCAATGTCCGCGAACTGGAAAATGCCTTGGAGCGTGGCGCAGTGCTTGCCGAGGACAATATGATCCTGCCGGAGCATCTGCCGGAGAGCTTGGCCGGGCTGGCGGAGTTGCAGCAGCCGAACATCGCCGCGGCGATGGCCACGCTTTCACTCAAGGAAGGCCAGCGGGAGCTGGAAAAGGTGCTGATCGCCCGCGCGCTGGAAGCAACGGGGGGGAATAAGACCAAGGCGGGTCAGATTCTTGAGATAAGCTATCCGTCATTGCTCAGCAAGATGAAGGAATATGGGCTGTAGTAAAAAAAGTTTACAATTTTCTTTCCGTTGGGCGATGTGCTATAAAAAAAGTTAACAGTTGATTCTCGCCATTATAGCTATTCTGAAATGCCATCCTGTTCCGCAACTGCCTTCTCACGGACATATGAGCGCAGGGTTATCGGCGAGCAATTTGTTGTGGCACGATCTTGGCATAAATATAAACTACCGTCTCTCTAAAAAGTGAGGCGCCTTCGGGAAAGAGGGAGCAACAATGCACCGGACGCAGATCAAAAGCAAGGCAGGATTTACCCTGGTGGAACTGATGATCGTTATCGCGATCATCGGCATTGTTGCTGCGATCGCGATTCCCAACTACTTCCGTCAGCAGCCTTTCAGGCAGCTCAATGCTGCCGGGCGGGAGATATATGCCAACCTGCAGTTGGTCAAGGCGGAGGCAGTTCGGCGCAACGCCAATGTGGTGATGGAGTTTCTTCCCGGTTCGCCGTTCACTTCTTTTCGAGTTTTTGTAGATAATGGCGCCGGAGCTGGCGGGGTCGCCGGGGACAGGAGCCTGAACGGAACGGAGCAGGTGTTGGTTCAGCCGGTTGCACTTCCGCAAGGGGTGTTGGGGACGCAGAATTTTGCCGCGAATCCTCTGGGCAACGGAGCGATAGGTTTTTCCTCCCGGGTTTTACCTACGGGCATGGGGATGGTTACCCTGAATATCGATGCAAATGGCGATGGGGTTGCCGATTTGATCGGCGGCCAGGCAACCTTCAGAACGATCACGGTAACCATCGCCGGTGCAGTGAGGTTTGACGATAATGTAGGCAGGCGTTGATAGGAATGAATATGAGAACGAATCGTAGACTGGGCGAGGCAGGTTTTACTCTGGTGGAAATGTTGATCGCTGTTGCGATATCAGGCATCTTGGTGGTCGCTATCTACACGGCCTACGTTGTCCAGCAGAAAAGTTATGTGGTCCAGGAGCAGGTAGCGGAAACCCAGGAGAACCTCCGGGCTGCCATGTTCCGCTTGCTGTCGGAAATTCGGATGGCAGGGTGTGATCCCACCCAAAAATCCGGAGCCGGAATTCTCCAGGCCACCAGGACCAGTTTTCGCTTTACTTCGGATTTAGGAGGTGCAGCGCCCAACACAAACGAGGCAGACGGGATAATCGGAGCACCAGGCACTAACGAGGATATTACCTTTGGCATGCCAGCTACCGACGATGCAGACGGCAACGGGATTGCTGACGGAGGTGTCGTCGGCGCCGATTGGAGCGTCCCCGGAACGCTTGGCAGAAATACCGGAGGCGGGTTGCAGCCGGCGGCCGAGTTGATCGATGCTCTGGAGTTTAATTATATCCTTGCCGATGGCACCTCCACAATCGCTCCGGGAACCCTCAATGATATCCGGGCGGTGCAGGTTTCACTGCTTGCCCGTGGTGCCCGGCCTGATCCTGATGGAAAATTTTTTGATAATGCCACGTATAGGACGGCATCCGGCGCAGTCTGGACGCCAGGCGATACCAATGGCGATGGTGTACGTGAGGTGCGGGATAATTTCCGCCGCCGATTTGTCATCGTCACCATACAACTCCGAAATTTAGGGTTATAGATATGCGTTTTCCTGCGAACGAGAAAGGATTCACCCTGATCGAGGCCATGGTGGCCATGGTGGTGTTGGCCATAGGTATTCTTGGCGTAGTAATTATGCAAACCAGGGCTGTCAGCGCCAATGCTTCCGCCTTCAGTCGCACCAGCGGCACTGGTGTGGGAATATCCGTCCTGGAAACACTTCAGCAAATGCCCTTCAACGATCCAAACCTGCAGCAAACCCATGCCGCTGCTAACCTGCTCCCGAATACCGCCGCTGCAGCCATGGCGGATGCGCAGGTTCGTCGCTTGAATGCGGTCACATTGGCTACCATGTCGCCCATGTTGACCAATGTCTATCGGGTTAGTGGTCCGGTGGCAAATCCTGTCCTGACAACTATTGGCGCCGGAGCAAGCGCGGGGAGTCACACCTATCAGGTTGCCTGGGCGGTTTTTGACAATGCTCTCCCTGGCGGAGAGGTTCCTTCCAAGATTATCCGGGTGTATCAGGTATGGACAGCCGCCATGGGCGGGGGAACCTCCATAATGACCACCGTTAAATACAATAATATAGCTCTGTAAGCGTGGGGAAATGATGCTGAAACAGCGGGATGTATCCAAGGATGAGAGAGTTTGCCGGAACAATGAGGCTGGATTTATCCTGGTTGCGGCCATGGTCGTGTTGCTGGCCTTGACCATGTTTGGCATCTGGGCCATCAGGACATCCACCCTTGAACTGGATATAGCGGGCAGCATGCAGCGGGCCGAAAAAGGATTTAATGTTTCTGAAGGCTCGGTTGCGATTGAGGCGGCCAATGTCGGTTTTACCACGCAAGCTTATTATGAGGTGAAGGACCCCAGCCAGACGAATACGCCCCTTGTCCCCGCAACAGAAGCAGAGTTTGACCCCGGCGGTGATACCTCGGCCGCGCCGGCAGCAGTCAGTCAAACCGATCCCGAGACCTGGCCGATGCAGAATCTGTTGCGTGATGCTGCGGATGACGAATTTGACTACCGTTATCTGGTGACCTACCTCTATGCCGACGTGCCGCCAAAGGGCTACGACGCCGCCTCCTTTTCCGGATATATGTTTCGGATAGAGGGGCAGAGCATGGAGGGGAATGTGGGTTCGTTGGTGATTGAGGTGGGTGGGACCAAGGTTGGTCCGAAGGCTGCGTTGTGAGCCAAGCTTGGCGCGTGTTTCTTACGGAGGATCGGATATGACGACTATGGGTTTGCTGTTGAAACAAAAAAAGGCTTTTCTCGCATTGCTAGCGGTGGTCCTTGTCTTTGATCCCATGTCGGTCTGCCAGGCCAGGGACACAGATATCTACGCGGTAAACGCAAAACAGAACTGCTACATCCTTTTGGATAACTCAGGGTCCATGGCATATGGGGTGTATGAGCACAACATCGACTATGGCAAGATGTATTTGTATCTGGCGGGCCTTGCCGGGGTAACGGACCCAACCAACTTGCCCAATATCAATCCAACGCCGTTTCCGAAAAACAAAATCTATCTGATCAAAGGACCGATCAGGGTGGCGGTTAAGAATGGGGTGACTTTTGCGGGTGACCCGGGAAGCCCATACCTGAACTGGGATTTCGCAAACATTGTTGACACCTTTACTCTTATTGACGATCGTGGCGATCTTTTGGCAGCAGGAGGAGGAACGCAACGCATTACGCTGGATGCTGCCCAGAATATCCTGTTAGACGGGAGCGCCTTGCCCTTTACGCTGGGGCGCAAGGTACACGACTACTCTACCTTGTATGACGGCACGGTTGTCGACAAGGGATTTGGCGGTCTGCTCAACGCTCCGGGCTACCATTTCAGCGGGTATGAGGACACCGATACAGCTGTTTTTAATAATCCTGTGGAAGATGGTGATGCAAGCACCTGGTTTTTTGTGACCGGTAACTGGATAAACATGCAGGCTGTATATAACCTGAAAGATGCATCGGGTTTGGTGTGGAATAGATTTGATGTCCCCTTGGCGGACATTAACAGCGAGTGGCTGATTTTGGCTAAAAATATCGATTATCCTGTGGGAAATGTCAAGTACGCGGCCAACCTGAACAACCAACTGACCACGACAATCAAACAGTCCGGCGCTCTGAAGATTCAGGTGCATTTTTCCTATTACGATGTGCGGAATAAAGATAACGTAAAGCTTTACGACGCAACGGATACTCTGAAGGCGACGTATGGAGAGTTTACTGATGCGGACGGATTTTGGGGGCCGGTCATTGATGGAGATACCGTTACCATCAAGATGTCTTCGGATAATAAAACAACAACCGTCGGTTACGGCTATCAAATTGACGAAATTCGTTATGTCGATAAATTGAGTGGCGATGCAGGCGCCTATCGTATGCAGAGCCGGCTGGATGTGGCCAAAGAAGCATTGCTCTATGTCATAAGTGAATTCCTTGGTCGGATGAATTGGGGCTTTGCCACATTTAAAAACGGAGATGGCGCCCAGATTATGTCGGCTCTTAACCCCAACGATACCGATGATGCAAATCGCGCCGCCATTTCGGGACATGTGGCCGGGGTTACTGCTGGGGGAGGAACTCCGCTTGGGGAAGCTCTGCAGGACGTTTTTCAAGAAGGGTACTATATCAAGAGAAATGCGCTGAATAACCTGTTGTGTCGCAAGAACTATGTCATTGTTGTGACCGATGGCTATCCGTCCGTTGACACCATGTGGCAGAGAATCCCGGATGTTGCTGCCTTTTCCGATTTTGATGGGGACGGTTGGACCGCTGATCCTTCCCAATACAGCCCGCCGCCGCCAAACTACTACGATGACGTGGCGCACTGGATGTATACTCACAGTTGGCTGGATAAAACCGTGGTTGCCGACCCGGCCAACTCTTTTGTCAACGTCATGACCCACCATATCGGATTCAGCCTTGATCAACCCCTGCTTGAGGATGCGGCCGGGGAATCCGGCGGCGACTACATAACCGCCTTCAATAAACAGCAACTGATTGCAGCCTTTTACTCCCTGGCTCTGAAAATGTCGGGGGCGATTTCTTTTACCGCTCCTGTTGTTTCCGTGGATGCGGTAAATAAGATCCAGAGCGGTGACGACCTTTACATGGGTCTCTTTTTGCCCAAGGCTAATTCCTATTGGGTCGGAAACCTTAAAAAATTCAAACTCGGCGACGGGAGCGCTGATCGGCCCGACCTCTGGATGATCTATGACAAATTGAATCATCCGGCCATAGACAGCTCCGGTGTATTTCTTGACAATACTTACGGGCATTGGGGTAATGATACGGATAACAACGATCATGACAGCTATGGAGCTGCCGATGTACAGGAAGATGGCGCCGGTGATGTGATGCTGGATGATCTCAATGTATATTTTCAAGCAGGCAAGAGCGGCACCCCTGCCGCATATTGGAGCCGCCCTATCTATACATACAAAGGCGGTGCGATGGCCAAATTTGATCGCAACACAATAAGTGCGGTGGATTTGGCCGTGGCAGACAACGCAACCCGTGACAAACTTGTGAATTTTGTGCACGGTTATACCCATGACGCCGATGCTGTAACCGGCGCGCCGTTGGCCTTAAAAGACTGGCCTTTGGGACCCATTGTTCATTCCCGTCCGGTGGTCCTCGATTATTACGATACGACACAGGCCAACCTCCCATTGCAGAAGCGTTATGTTGCAGTTGGCGCCAACGATGGCATGCTGCATGTGTTTGTCGACCAAGACAACACGAAAACAATTGTGGAAGGTCAGGAGGTGTTTTCCTTCATTCCGGAAGATATTTTGCCGCGTTTGCAGAATATTCAGGCCACGATGGGACTTTATGATTCAGTGGATGGCCCCATAACCCTTTATCATCGTGATAAAAACCCCAAATATCTTATTTTTGGTGAACGGAGGGGCGGCGGAACTTATTGGTGCCTCGATGTCTCTAATCCGGATGCTACGCAATGGACGGTGGCATGGCAGTATACCAACTCCGAGTTGAAGGAATCCTGGTCTGATGTGAAGTTGGCCACAATCCAGGTCGGGGTTAATGCAAGTACTGGTCAGCGGACGTACCGGGATGTCGCAATTTTTACAGGCGGTTACGATCCTCTGGAGGATAATTTCCCCGAGCCATTTCTCGACGTGAATAATGATGGTTTTCCTGGAACTGTTTCCGCTGACGGCTCTTTGGTTACTGACAACAGTGAGTGGTTTAAGACCAATGCAACACAGGATGTGTATAACGACGATAAATACAACGTTTATAATCCTGGAATCGATACCCAGGGGCGTGGAATATTTGTGGTGGACATAGATAATCCCGCCACGGAGGTTTCCGATCCTTCCGATGCGACGGGTACACGGAAAATTTTGCCATTTTCCGTGACGTATTCAGGAGCCACATTCACAGTGGTTCGTTCTGGTCTTACTTACACCGGCAGCACCGGTGGCGGAACAAACGCGGCCATGAAGTATTGTTTTCCTGCTTCGCCAGCCGTGGTTGTTGGTCCGGAAACGTACAGATATAAAGGTTCTGATGGCAACCCTGTCAAAGCAAGCGAGGCTGATGTGTTGCTTGCCGTGTATGCTGCCGATATTTATGCAAATATGTTTAAGCTGGACTTCAAGTTTGTTGTTGAGAACAGTGGAACAGCTTCATCTCCTCAGTGGAAGGTAAAATCTGCGTCTTGGCAGGACACCTTGGTGTTTAAGGGGAACCCTGGCAGTACCAGTGTCAGTGGCGCACTCGGCGGGACAGACAATCTTGTTGATCAGGGTCGGAAGATTTTTTATCCTCCTGCGGTGTCCTGGGGTGGTGCAGGAAGTTATTTCGATTATCGTAATTACCAATTCGAAACATGGAAGTTTGTCGGAGCGGACAGGCTGGCTTCTCTCTTTGTTGGTACGGGCGATCGGGAACATCCCAAATATGCCATGGTCAACGACCGATTTTACAGCATCTATGATGATTCATCCGTTTCGGCGACGCTTTATGTTCCACCGGTTCTCGATAGCGCCGCGACAGCACTCCTGACTACCTGTCAGCTTTATGGTTTTTATTGTCCGGACCTGATGTATGGCACAGTGAGTAAGACAGCTGCTGTTTCAGGTGTTCCGTACACGGAAAAGGATCTTCTGAATGTGACATGTGATGACCTTGGGTCGGGGACGGCCATACCCTTGACCGATAAACTCGCCTTGAAGGGGCTGTTGCTTGATGATGCAAAATACTTCAGTACGCTACTCAGTGCTGATGCTCTAGAAGAAGGACGGGTCCACGAGAATGACGCTAAGGGCTGGTACATCATTCTTTCGAAGCAAGGCGACGCGACCTATTGCGCGAGTTACACTTATCCTACCACTCTTCTCACTACGGATATTAACGCGCGGGACAACCATATCGGGGAAAAAATTCTGAGTCAGGCAACGCTTTACTACAAAATCCTTTATTTTACTTCCTATCAGCCTGCATACAGTAATGCGTGTAATCCTTCCGGCAACGGATTCAGTTATGCGCTTGATTACACAACAGGTGCGGCTGCATTGAATTTGAATCCTGCTGATGATGCGCTGGATGTGTCAGACAGATACAGAAAGTATGTGGGTATCCATGGTATCCCCTCTGGCTTCGCCATTATTACCCGTGAGGGGCATGCCGCGGCCATGGCCAGCATGGGCGGAGCTATTATCGGACCAGGTGAATTGGATGGTGACCCCGGATATGAAATTCCGAGCAGTGGGTCTGGGTTGGAATTGTACTATTGGCGTGAGGGCGGCAGTCTGTTGCCGTAAAGGGAATTCACGGAAAATCGGCAACAATGCAAGCCATGAGGCACAAATATAAAGGGGCATGAAAATGAAGATTGGAAAAAGATCCTTGTCGTGTCTGTCGGCAGTTTTCATGGCGGCTGTCATGATGATATCACCAGTTTTTGCTGGTTTGAATGTGCAACTCGAGGTAGTTTCTGGCAAGGTTGTTAATATTCAGGCGAATCGGACAGTAACGCTTGATGATGGAAAAATCTACTATCCTGGCACAAACACAGTCAATCTTGCCGGGGTAAAAGCGGGAGATGTCCTCACATTGAAATATTATATCCAGACAGAAACGAAGAGGATTTTTGTGGAGTATGCCTTGGGTCGGGACTCTTTGGCCAGACCACCTAGAATTGAGCAGCCTGCGCCGGTTCCGAATTACTAAATGTAGTCACCTGTTTCCGGGCAACCATTTTTTGTGTGGCAGACAGGTGTTTTACTGTTTTTTGAGTCTGGCTAATGTGAGCATATGGCACATTGGCCAGATGTTTGTTTAGGAAACCAGCCGAATGACTACCACGCTAAATGACGAAAAATATATTCTGGAGTTGCTCCGGCAGAACAGGTTGCTCTCTTCTGAGCAACGCTCTTTAGTCGAAAACCGCAAAGCCCAGCAGCGTCAGCTTTTGCTTCGGCAGCACAGCGCCCGGCGCAAGACGGATACCGGCAGGGAACAGGACGAGAGCCTGAGCTTTGTTGATATTATCGTTTCGCTGAACCTGGAGTTGCCCGGGAAAAAAGGGCAGGTTCTCACTGAGGAGCTGATTTTTCGTGCTGTGGCCAAGGATCTTGGGCTGCCGTTTAAAAAGCTCGATCCCCTTGAGCTGGACCTGAAAACCGTAACCAAGACCATCCCTCGCACCTTTGCCTTTAGGCATCTTCTGCTGCCGTTTTCCATCGCCAATGGGGTGCTTGAGGTTGCCATTTGCAACCCGGACAACAAAACCGTGTTGGGCGAAATTGAGCGCGCGAACCAGCTCACGGTCAAGCCGTATCTGGCAACCAAGAGCGATGTCCGGAAAACCTTGGCCGAGTTCTTCGGCTTTCAGTCCTCCATCACCGCAGCGGAAAGTCATCTGGCTCGTCCCTTGGTGGATCTGGGCAATCTCGAGCAGTATGTGCGCATTTCCTCCACCGAAGAGGCCGCTTCTTCGGACCAGCATGTGACCTCGGCAGTGGACCATATGTTCAACTATGCCTTTGAGCAGCGAGCCAGCGATATCCATATCGAGCCCAAGCGGGAGCAGAGCCTGGTCCGGTTGCGCATCGACGGGGTGCTGCATACCATTTACAAGCTGCCCAAGGTGGTCCATGCCGCGGTGGTTTCCCGGATCAAATCACTTGCCCGGCTGGATATCGCCGAGAAAAGACGGCCTCAGGACGGCCGGATCAAGGTGGATCGCTCCGGCCAGGAGGCGGAAATCCGGGTATCCACTGTGCCGGTGGCCTTTGGCGAAAAGGCGGTGCTGCGAATCCTCGATCCGGAGATTCTTTTTCAGGATGTGGAAAAAATCGGCTTTTCCGAGCGGGATCTGGGGGTGTACCAGAGCTTTATGTCCGCGCCCCATGGGATTTTCCTCGTTACCGGTCCCACGGGCAGTGGCAAGTCCACCACCCTGTACTCGACCCTCAAGCAGATCGCCACTCCGGAAAAGAATGTGGTCACTGTGGAGGATCCGGTGGAGATGGTGCATGAGGAATTCAACCAGATCCCGGTGCAGCCGCTGCTGGATGTGACTTTTTCAACCATCTTGCGCAATATCCTGCGCCAGGACCCGGACATCATCATGATCGGTGAGATCCGTGATCTGGATACGGCGGTCAATGCCATTCAGGCAGCGCTCACCGGGCATCTCGTATTTTCCACCCTGCATACCAACGATGCCGTTGCTTCGATCAGCCGATTGCTGGATCTGGGCGTGCAGCCCTTTATGGTCGGCTCCACCCTGTTGGGGTCCATGGCCCAGCGTCTGGTCCGGCGGATCTGTCCCCATTGCAACGAAACGTATCGCATGTCCGCCGACGAACTGCGCGGTTTCGGGTTGCCGGTGACCGAGGATGGCGAGATAGAGCTACGGCGGGGCAAGGGGTGTCAGCAATGTCGGGGTACCGGCTATCTTGGGAGGAGCGGCATTTTCGAAATCTTCGTGATGAGCGACAAAATCCGCAAACAGATCAGCGGCGGCAGTTCTGAAACGGAGATCCGGCAGACCGCCATGGAGGAGGGCATGACCACGCTCAAGGAGGATGCCTGGCGCAAGGTGAAAAGCGGCATCACCACCCCGGAGGAGGCCTTGCGGGTTACCGGGGCGGATTAGCGGCAAACGCCCGCCCCTCGCTTTTTCAGGCAGGATGTATTATAGTGTAGGTATCAATCCCCTTGTTCCTCCGGAGCAAGGGTTTTTTTCTTGATGTTTTATGGATACGAATCCGCAGGTGAACATGTGGCTGTGAAGGTTGTCTGCACCAATAAAAAAGCCTATCACGATTATACCATTGAGTCGGAGGTCGAGGCAGGCATGCAATTATTGGGCTCGGAGGTGAAGTCTCTCCGGGCCGGCAAGGCGAACCTGCGCGACGGCTATGCCAGGATCAAAAACGAAGAGATTTTTCTCCTGCATGTGCATATCTCGCCATACAGCCACGCCACCTATGATGCACCGGACCCTGTTCGGGAGCGCAAACTGCTGCTCAATAAGCGCGAGATCCTCAAGCTTATTGGCAAGACCCAGGAAAGAGGGTATTCTTTGATTCCCCTCAAGATGTATTTTAACGAGCGGGGCAAGGCCAAGGTTGTCCTCGGGTTGGCCAAAGGCAAGAAGCTCTACGACAAGCGGGAATCGCTGAAGAAGAAAGATACGGACCGCGAGATTGATCGGGCCATGCTCAAATATAGATAGAGTGTTCGGGTATTTTTATCGTAACATCGCGTCATTCCGGCGAAAGCCGGAATCCAGATTCTTTAGATAATAATAGAAAGACTGGCCACCGGTTTTCACCGGTGTGACGACATATGGTGGTGTCATCTTTATGATGACTTTAGTTCAATGCTAATTCAAACATGGGGGCGAAACGGGTTCGACGGGGATATGTAAGCTCAGGTTGCATGCCGAGGTTTCTACCAACCTCGTAAAATAGGTAGAGCAAAATATAGTCGCAGACGACTATTCTTACGCTGTAGCAGCT
>Ga0180009_10003607_pt1 | contig 17522 bp, 18 predicted proteins | sample OS_PC_MetaG_FD_123537 | JGI IMG/M metagenome (GOLD analysis project Ga0180009, IMG submission 123537) | Groundwater microbial communities from the Aspo Hard Rock Laboratory (HRL) deep subsurface site, Sweden - OS_PC_MetaG | ecosystem: Environmental > Aquatic > Deep subsurface > Groundwater... | reverse complement strand
TGCAAACTATTGTGGTCTGGTGAAAGTGAGAGTCCGGATGACACAGGAGATTCCTTTAATATGGGCACCACGCCTACAGGCGAGGAGGCAGCAGATGACACTGGAGGCTTTGGAGGTGAGGGCGGCTTACAGGGCGAGGAGGAAAAGGTGTGTTCTAATAGTTTTAAATTTTGCGATGTTGGTTCAAATTGGCAAGCAGCAGGAATTAAAAATGTAAATATTCAATTTTTAACTATAGGTAACATAATAGGTATTCAGAATATTTTTTTTAATGAACTATATTTTGGTTTTCCAAAAGAATCTTCTTTGGTTGGAGGATTTTTAACTAACAACAATGCACGCTCTCTTGCTCAAGAAATTATGACGGAAGCTGAAGCTTTAACCGATTTGTTTTACAGTATAAATCCTAATTCTACTGCATCTCAGCTGAGATCATATTTTTACAATAAATTGGGAGAATTATTGAGAAATAAAGGCGGTGAAATTAGCACTACTGCTCCATTAAAATGGGATTGTGAGTTAATTGAACATAGAACATATTTCGTTTTTGAATCTTTAGAATGTAACTGATGGAAAATGATTTGATAAATTTGGCTTATACCTTTTACCCAAAAGGGGTTTATGGCTTAGATGAAGACTACAATAAAACAAAAGAGATTTTTAAATTGAGAAATCATTGTAAATCAGTTATAGAAAGTAAATACGAAATATGGATAGAAATTTTAAGAAAAATTGAAAGCCGTTTCAAGGGTTCAATGAATGTTTTTGATACAACTAATTTTTTTATTAGCAAGCCGTCTTTTTCGTGTGAATTAATTTATTCCACAGATGATAAAAAAGTTATCTTGGAAATCTTTCGAAGTTTTTTAATTCCTTACTTTTATATATCGGAGAATACATATTATGAAAACAGTTTGATAAACCATACGATTAATTCTTTTACAAATTTTCCAACGTTTATTTCAGAAAGTGTAAAATTGATAGCGCATGAATCTACACTAATCCCAAGCGAACTGCTTTGTAAAGTGGTGCCAAATGTTTCTTTTGACACCATAGGTTTTGGGGATTTTGTTTTACAACACGCCTTTTTTAACAAAGAAAAACTTTAACATGAAAAGAATGAATTTATTCATCCCGAGCATATTGGCTTTTTTATCAACAAGTTTATTCTTCAGAACTTTTGAATTTTTTAATTTAAATATTGGAAGTTTATGGGTTAACGTGAGATTTTACTACGTAATTTTAATAGGCTTTTTATTGACTTATCTTATAAGCCTTAGTAAGTTGTTTCGTGTATTTTTGGGTTTTGTATTGTTTCTCTATTTTTTTTCTTTTCTAGTTGAGAAAAATAGATTAGATTCAATTCCAGTATTTGTACTTTTAGTTTATTTAATTTTTGCTTTAATTAATAATTACCTCTTCCAAAGGTGGTTTTCCAAAAGATACGACTAACTAATAAGCTTAAACAGAGGAGCAAATTGTTAATAATTTGACAGGTGAAGCAGATTGCGTTTATCAAAAACTTTTAAACTCCAGCAAGGGCTTTGCAAATGCTATTAGAAAGTTTGATGGGGAGTTTCCTGTTTAACATTTAAAAATTGAAACTGTTACAACATTGCTAAATAATATAGCTGATATAATTTTAGAAAAAATACAGCCCTGTTTTTTTAAACAAAAAAACCGAGAAGTAACTCGTTCGTTTTCAAGTAACCACTTGTATTTTTTCTGCTGATGCCGAACGCTTATTCTCTGTATTTTTTCATACCGGCTGCCACCCTGATTTCCATGTGATTTTCCTTGGGTGGAATCGGACAAGAATACTTTTCATTGTAGGCACAATACGGGTTGTAGGCCTTGTTAAAATCCAAATATATTTCAGCCGATTTGGGTGTTTCCAAATCTAAATAACGGCCGCCGCCATAAGTTTCCTTCCCGTTAGTCAGGTCTGTAAAGGGAATAAAAAGCAGGTTTCGCTCCTCCGCCGCTGCCATAAAATCAATATTTTGGTAAACATTCAGCACAAAATTTTTGCCTTCCAAAGAAAAAGAAACATGACCGTATTTTATATAGATAGGTGTTCTGTCTGTAGTCGTTTTCATCATAAAAGGAGCTTCGGCGGGCGTTCGGGTAAATTTGGCGGTCACCAAAAATGCGGCTTCAATAGGGAAATAAGGTAAACCTTTAAAGCTGTACAAATCAACCGCGGGCAAAGGGGTTTTTTCTTTGTTATAGAAATCCTTGTTTATTTTTTTTCTGTACTCTTTGTTGTCTTCAATGAGATTTTTGGGCTGTGCAACAACGAATTGCAATACGAGCAACAAAGCAAATGTCAATATTTTCTTCATGGGTGTCAATTTATCTTTGGGCAATCAAACAAAAGTTTTACAAAAATACAACGATTTATTTGTTTCAATTTCAAAATTAATGCCAAAAGCTCATGTGAATTTGCGTAAGTTTGAAGCCGTTTTCCCCCTATGTACAAAGCCGTCATTCAACACTATACCGGATCCTTTAAGGGTTTTACCAAAGAAGTTTGGTACTTGGCGCTCATCACACTCATCAATCGGGCAGGCACCATGGTGTTGCCTTTTTTGACCAAATACCTTCGCGAAGACCTCAATTTTTCACTCACCCAAGCCGGTTGGATTATGGTCGCCTTTGGATTGGGTTCTATGTTGGGATCGTATTTGGGCGGAAAGTTTACAGATTTGTTTGGCTTTTACAAAGTGATGGTTTGGAGCATGTTGCTTTCCGGCCTTTTCTTCTTCGGCTTAGAGGCCATCACCAATTTCTGGTCATTTTGTCTCGGTATTTTTATATTGATGAGCGTTGCCGATATGTTTCGTCCGGCCATGTTTGTTTCTCTAAAAACATACAGCAAACCCGAAAACCGGACCCGCTCGCTCACGCTGGTACGTCTGGCCATCAATTTAGGTTTTTCACTAGGCCCGGCAATTGGGGGTTTTATCATTATTACTGTCGGATATTCCGGATTGTTTTGGATAGATGGTGCTACTTGCATCCTATCAATTTTGCTGTTTATGTGGTTGGTCAAAGAGAAGAAACCGATCACGACTGCCAATATTCATCCAAAAGCACCCAGTTTTTCCATTCTAAAAGATGACCCCAATTATTTTATTTTCTTGGTTGCTTGTTTTTTAATGGGCATGACGTTCTTCCAACTTTTCACCACCATTCCGCTCTTTCATCACGATGCTTTTGGGTTGTCTGAATGGCATATAGGACTGTTGCTATCGCTCAACGGTTTCTTGGTTTTTATTTTTGAAATGCCGCTGGTGCATCAGCTGGAAAACAAAAGAATCAACGCACTAAAACTTTTGCAATGGAGCTTGGTCATGATGAGTCTCAGCTTCTTAGTTTTTTTAGTTTCTGAACATTATTGGGTGCTCATTTTATCCGTTTGTCTGATGAGTTTTTCAGAAATGTTGGGCTTTCCGTACTCCAATTCATTAGCCATCAAAAGTGCCCGCGAAGGCATGGAAGGCCGTTATATGGCACTCTATACCATGTCTTTTTCCGCTGCCCATATCCTCAGTGCCAAAACCGGTATGGAGATCATTGATGCGTTTGGATACCGCGTAAACTGGATTTTTATGGCTGCGTTGAGTCTTTTAGGATTGTTCCTCTTACAAAATCTCAGAAAAAAAGATTTCTAAAGCGGGAACATTCCAGTATCACTTTTAAAATTTTATCTTTGCAAGCATAAACGTATTCTTAATTGCTTCTGGTTTGGTAAAAATTGGCGACATACTTTTGGGCGATTTCCCGTTGTTACTGGCTCCCATGGAAGATGTCAGCGACCCGCCCTTTCGCGCGCTTTGCAAAGAACAAGGTGCCGACCTTATGTACACCGAATTTATCTCCTCTGAAGGCCTTATACGCGATGCTGCAAAAAGCATCATGAAGCTCGACATCTACGAACAAGAACGGCCGGTGGGCATACAGATTTTTGGTGCCGAGCTCGATTCCATGCTACAAGCCGTTGATATTGTTGAAAAAACCAAGCCGGATATTATAGACATCAACTTTGGCTGTCCGGTAAAAAAAGTAGTCAGCAAAGGTGCAGGTTCCGGTATTTTGAAAGATATTCCCCTGATGGTCCAACTCACCGAAGCCATCGTCAAAAGAACCAAAATTCCGGTGACGGTAAAAACCCGTTTGGGTTGGGACGCAGATACTGTCAAGATTGTTGAAGTCGCAGAACGCCTGCAAGATGTCGGGATTCAAGCCATTTCCATACACGGCCGAACGCGTGCACAAATGTACAAAGGTGAAGCCGATTGGAGACCCATTGCGGCTGTTAAAAACAACCCGCGTATGTATATTCCGGTTTTTGGCAACGGCGATGTGGACAGCCCGGAACGGGCAATGGAAATGCGTGATGTGTACGGATTGGATGGCGCCATGATTGGACGTGCAAGCATAGGTTATCCATGGTTTTTCAGAGAAGTCAAACACTTTTTCAAGACCGGCGAGCACCTACCCCCGCCTACACTTACAGAACGCGTGCAAGTGGCACGAAGGCACTTAGAAATGGCCATCCGATGGAAAGGTGAAAAACTGGGCGTTTTTGAAACGCGGCGGCACTATACAAACTATTTTAAGGGCATACCACACTTCAAAGATTACAGACAAAGACTCGTAACCTCAGACGAGGCAAATGACGTTTTTGCCGCTTTAGACGACATAGAAAGCACCTTCTCCGATCTCGTCTTTGTTTCATGACCTCGAAAATTCTTTACATTTAAGCAGTTGTCATACAACTTTAGCGCTTTTTCGAAGAGATAAAAGACAACTGACAATCCATCTAAGGTGAAAAAACGCCCTAAAGTCTGTTATGATAAAAACAAGAAAAAGGGTACTGTTCTGAGATATATTTGTTTAAATTGTATTTTTGCAAAAACAAACAATGCAAAACATAAAAACCACCACCCGATCCAGAGCACAGGAATCTACAAACGCCATAGAACGCATGTACATCACCATGCGGCATCTCTTCAATCGTGGTTTCTATAAACCGATGGGGATATCCGGGGAAACGCTCCGCGAAGCTTTACTGCAATTGAGACCTGAAATTTACGGTTCCATAGCGGAAGAAAAAACAGAAATTAACGGGCTGCTCTACGTGATAGACCGATTGCCCGATGGCATAGAAGCCTGTAGATTTATAAACCTGACATCTTCCGAAGGCTTAGAGCTGTCCCACTTTAAAGTGATAATACCGCCCAAGCGAAGACGCAACTGTTATCGCATAGACGATGACCAAATGAATATTGAGATTACACGAGGCCGTTCTGATATTTACGACATCCTAACACACCTCACCTTTCTCTTTGTAGAATCGCACAAAATAGCCAACCGCATCCTGATCAGTGAACAGGGACAAACTAGCCGCGATTGGCAAAAAATTGAAGCTGTTGCTACCCGGAAAAAGAAATTGACACTCGAGGAATGTGAAATTACACTCGCACATTTGGCCAACATCATGGGGCGCACTTTCCAAGAAGTAAAAACAGCCCATCAACTTTTTGCAACAGAAAAAAATCCGGATCGCTTGCTCTTCATTATGTATTGGCTCGGAAAACTGGGAATAGAGGAAGTCATAGACGGTGAAAAACGCACCATTACTTTTAGTCCGATTTTGCGCGAAAGACTCGGACATCACATACATGGTGAAATTTGGGCTAACAATATCAAAAAAACATTACTCTCCAAAGACTTACTTCACAAACCTCTACACATCATCAGTGCAAATATGCATTCGGTGATGAACTCCATTTTTGCCAAAGAAGCCTTGGCAGCACTTTATGCTAAAAAAGGCCATTTTGGTGTTTATGAAGAACTCAGCCTACCCAATCAGCAAGTTTTGCGGCAAAAGGTAGAAAAATTGGCATCCTCTAGAGGCATGATCTCTGTACCCGACACATCCGGCACCAACATAGATGTTCAAATTTTTGATACCTCACAAATAGATTTCAGCAAGACCGATTTTGACTTTTCAGTATTTGAAAACGAAACCGACAAACCCGTATTGATTGTGATGGACTACGCATTCGGCGAACAAGCATTCGAAACGATAGACGAACTTTTAAAACCCTATTACAACGCAGAAAAGAAACATTTTATGAATGTAAAATCTGTTTCGATTATGGGCAAAGCAGGAATCTTGGACGGCGACAAAGGCGATATCATGATTCCAAAGGCACATGTTTTTGAAGGAACAGCCGACAATTATCCCTTTCAAAACCTTTTGAGCAAAGCAGATTTTGAAGATTGTGGTATTCCGGTTTGCGAAGGTACCATGATCAGTGTTTTGGGGACTTCTTTGCAAAACCGAGACATCCTCAAGTTTTTTCAAGAAAGTACTTGGAATGTGATTGGCCTTGAGATGGAAGGCGCCCACTACCAAAAAGCCATCCAATCGGCATCGAAAATACGGCGGAGTATCTCCAAAAATGTGATTGTCCGTTACGCCTACTACGCCTCAGATAATCCTTTGGAAACAGGAAGCACATTGGCCTCCGGCGGATTGGGCACTACCGGTGTAAAACCGACCTATTTGATTACAGAAAAAATTCTTCAACAGATTTTTTTGAATGTTAAAAAGCGGAATAAACGCAAGAAATTGATTGACACCCCGCAAGATGTTTAAAAAACGGATTTTAATCACCGGAGGAGCGGGTTTTATAGGTGCCAATTTTTTGGAACACTACACCCGGCAACATCCCGATTGGCTGTTTGTCAACTTGGACAAACTGACCTATGCCGGCACACTTGACAACCTGAGGGATGTTTTGCCGCTGAAAAACCATCTCTTTGTGGAAGGCGACATTTGCGACAGAAACTTGGTTGAAAACCTATTTGACAAACACAAAATCACCGGGGTGATCCATTTCGCAGCCGAGTCGCATGTGGACAATTCCATCAAAAACCCCGATGCTTTTATCCAAACCAATGTTTATGGAACCTTCACATTACTTGATGTGGCAAAAAAATACTGGTTAGATAGTCCACAAGTGTTTAAAAATGGGTTTGAAAACAACAGATTTCACCATATTTCAACTGATGAAGTCTATGGAAGTTTAGGCCCGAAAGGGTTGTTTACGGAAACCACTTCCTACGCGCCCAACAGCCCTTATAGCGCATCCAAAGCTTCGTCCGACATGTTGGTACGAAGCTATTTCCACACTTATGGTTTGCCTGTGTTAACCACCAACTGCTCCAACAATTACGGCCCCAAGCAACATCCGGAAAAGCTGATCCCTACCATCATTCGCAAGGCACTTTCGGGTGAAAACATTCCCATTTACGGCGATGGGCAAAACATCCGCGACTGGCTGTACGTAGCAGACCACTGCAAAGGCATCGCCTTGGTTTTTGAAAAAGGAAAAACGGGCGAAACCTACAACATTGGCGGGCGCAACGAGCGGACAAACCTGTATATTGCGCAGCACATTTGCGCGCTTTTAGACCGCCTCAAACCGAAGAAAGCCGGAAGCTACCAAGACCAAATTACCTTTGTAAAAGACCGCGCCGGCCATGATTTCCGGTATGCCATCGATGCGGGTAAAATAGAAAGCGAATTGGGCTGGAAAGCTGCCGAAAACTTTGAAAGCGGAATTGAGAAAACCGTGCAATGGTATATTCAAAACATTATTGAAAACAAAGCACTATGAAAGGCATCATCCTTGCCGGCGGCTCCGGAACGCGTTTGCATCCACTTACTTTGACCGTGAGCAAACAACTCATGCCCATCTATGACAAACCGATGATCTATTATCCGGTTGCCACCCTGATGGGTGCTGGGATTAGGGAAATCCTCATCATTTCCACGCCTACTGATTTGCCGTTGTTTGAAAAATTGCTCGGTGACGGAAGCCAATTGGGTTGTCGCTTTTCCTACGCCGAACAAGCACAACCAAACGGATTGGCCGAAGCTTTTGTCATCGGGGCAGATTTTATCGGGAACGACCCGGTAGCTTTGATCTTGGGCGACAACATTTTTTACGGTTCCGGCTTTGACAAACTTTTGCAACAAGCCGCCAATCCTGTGGGCGGACATGTTTTTGCCTATCATGTGCAAGACCCGGGCCGCTATGGTGTGGTGACATTTGACAAAAACGGCTTGGTCACTTCCATAGAGGAAAAACCTGAAAACCCGAAGTCAAATTTTGCAATTCCGGGTATTTATTTTTATGACAATGAGGTGGTTTCCATCGCGCAAAACATCCAGCCGAGTGCGCGCGGCGAGTTGGAAATCACGGACATTAACAAAGTATATTTGAATCGCGGCAAACTGCATGTCAGCATCTTGGACCGGGGCACAGCTTGGCTCGATACAGGCACTTTCGAATCGCTCATGCAAGCCGCACAGTTTGTTCAGGTCATCGAAAAACGGCAAGGTTTAAAAATAGGTGCCATCGAAGAAACGGCTTATAAAATGGGCTTTATTGACGGCGCACAGTTGCTGAAACTCGCCGAACCGCTTGTGAAAAGTGGCTATGGCGTGTATCTTCGCAACCTTATTCAGACCAACGAATGATGAAGGTTAAACACACTTCTTTGGAGGGTTGCTTGATTATAGAACCCAAAGTTTTCAGGGACCATCGTGGCTATTTTTTAGAAAGTTTTAATCAAAACGATTTTCAAAAAACCACAGGTTTAGACACTAGTTTTATTCAAGACAACCAATCTTTTTCAAATTACGGAACAGTACGCGGACTGCATTATCAAACAGGCGATTGGGCGCAATCCAAATTGATACGTGTCATTTCGGGTGAAATATTGGATGTGGCTTTGGATATACGTCCGAGCTCCAAAACCTTTGGCAAGCATTTTTCGTTGGTTTTGTCAGGGGAAAACTTTTTGCAATTCTACATCCCGAAAGGTTTTGCGCACGGTTTTTCGGTATTGAGTGCATCTGCGGTGGTTGCCTACAAATGTGATCAATATTACCATCAAGCCGCAGAAAGAGGCATTCGTTATAGCGACCCAACACTGGCCATCGACTGGAAAATTCCAACCGAAAAGATGGTTGTTTCGGACAAAGATTTGTCGTTACCGGGTTTTGAAAAGTCCTTGAAATGAAACGCACCCTCATCACCGGCGCAGACGGGCAACTCGGGCAATGCCTTCGGAAAGTTGTTTCTGATTCATCAAATCACGTGTTTTTGTTTGAAAACCGTGCCACGCTCGACATCACCGACAAGGAAGCGGTTTTTGCTTACTTTCACAAATACAGTCCGGATTTTTGCATCAACACGGCGGCTTACACGCAGGTAGATTTGGCCGAAATTCATCGGGAAGAAGCCTATCAAATCAATGTGGGAGGTGTTAAAAATCTTGTGGAATCCTGTCACAGATTTGATGTAAAACTCATCCAACTTTCTACGGATTTTGTGTTTGACGGCACCCAAAAAACTCCTTATCTCGAAACCGACTTGCCCAATCCGCAAAGCTATTACGGACAAACCAAGCTGGAAGCCGAAGCTTGGATACAACAGCATTTAGATGCACACTACATCCTTCGCACTTCTTGGTTGTACAGCGAATTTGGCCGAAATTTTATGAAAACCATGCTCCGTTTGGCAAGTGAAAAGAAAAAAATACGCGTGGTGAACGACCAATTCGGAAGTCCAACCTCGGGGGACGATTTGGCAAAGGCCATCCTAAAAATTATTGCTTCCGATAAAGACCACTACGGTTTGTATCATTTCAGCAACTCGGGCGAAACGACCTGGTACGGTTTTGCACAAGAAATTTTTGAACAGCGCAAACTCAGTGTAAACACAGAAGCAATTGGTTCGGCTGATTTTCCATCAGCCGCTGCAAGACCAAAATACAGTGTATTGAATTCAACAAAATTTGCAAAAACTTTTTCATTTGAGCTTCGTTCATGGCAAAATGCCCTCTCAGATGTCAAAAAATCTTTATAAATTTTTGTTAGGTCGATTGTATTGTCATTTTGCTAAAAAAATTAGTACATTTCGGCTTTACTAAACTGCGCTAAAGAAGCCCATATGCCAAAAAGAATACTCATCACCGGCGCAGCCGGGTTTTTAGGGTCGCATCTTTGCGATCGGTTTATCAAAGAAGGTTTTCACGTCATTGGAATGGACAACCTAATTACGGGCGATTTGCGAAACATTGCGCATTTGTTTCATTTGGCGCATTTTGAATTCTTTCACCACGATGTCAGCAAATTTGTGTATGTGCCCGGAAAACTTGATTACATCTTGCATTTTGCCTCACCTGCCAGCCCAATAGATTATCTTAAAATCCCGATTCAAACGCTCAAAGTAGGTTCGCTTGGCACGCACAATTTGTTGGGGTTGGCCAAAGAGAAAAAATCGACCATTTTGATAGCATCTACTTCTGAGGTATATGGCGACCCTTTGGTACATCCGCAAAACGAGGATTATTACGGCAACGTAAACACTATCGGGCCGCGCGGGGTGTATGACGAAGCCAAGCGTTTTCAGGAATCTATCACCATGGCGTACCATCGTTTTCACGGGTTAGACACGCGCATCGTGCGCATTTTTAACACCTACGGGCCACGGATGCGCCTCAACGATGGCCGGGTCATTCCCGCTTTTATGGGGCAAGCCTTGCGCGGCGAAGATTTGACCGTTTTTGGCGATGGCAAACAAACGCGTTCTTTTTGTTTTGTGGACGATCAAGTAGAAGGCATTTATAGGTTGTTGATGAGTAACTATCACGAGCCGGTCAACATTGGCAACCCGGATGAAATCACCATTTTGGAATTTGCAGAAGAAATCATCAAGCTGACCGGCACCCACCAGAAAATAGTTTTCAAAGAACTGCCGCAAGACGACCCTTTGCAGCGCCAACCTGACATTACGCGTGCCAAAAAATTGTTGGGATGGTCGCCTAAAGTAGGCCGGGAAGAAGGTATGAAAATCACTTTTGACTATTTTAAGTCTTTATCCAAAGAAGATTTGTTCAAACACGAGCACAAAGATTTTTCGAAATACAACAACTTGTAAACGATGAATTTTGTAAAAGGAAGATATTCGTGGATTATCAGACCCATCTTAATTATATTGGATATGGGAGTGATTGTCACGGGGGTAATTTTCTGTTTTACGGATCAAATAAATTATACTTACTTCCTCACTTTTGAGCTTTCGAGTTGGATTTTAATTGCCTATTCATTGGCCTTTTACGAGGTGTATCGGTTTACTTCGGTTTTAAAGATTGGTTCCTTGCTCAGCAAGCAGTTTTTGCTTTTTACCGTAGGTACCTTTGCCTATTTCGGCATTTTTAACGAACAAGAAAATCCGTTTGTCTCTACCCTTATTTTTTTAGGTTTGGTGATGCTAAGTGTTACCGTTATAAAATTGGGCACCTATTATTTGTTACGGAAATACCGGGAAAAATTTGATGGTAACACAAGGAATGTACTCGTATTTGGGAAGTCTGAAGCGGCAATACAGCTTCGAAATTTTTTTGAAAAGAAAAAATATTTGGGTTACAAACTCATGAAAGTAAACGAGAGTGGAGAGTACTTGCATCCGGTTGATTTTATTAAATCGATTCGAGAGGTTCCTATAGATGAGATATACTGTGCCTTGGACGATTTGAACGATGAAGACATCAATGAGTTTATTCAATTTGCTGATGCGAATTACTGCAACCTTAAGTTTATTCCCACTTCGCAAAAACTCTTCACCAAAAGATTGAAGACAGACTACTACGAATACCAACCCGTTCTCTCGTTGCCCAAGCCCTCCATTAATATTACCATAAACGCCGTTTCCAAAAGGATATTCGACATTGTATTTTCGTTGTTTGTGATTTTGGGGATTCTTTCATGGATGACACCTTTGTTGGCTATTCTGATTTACATAGACTCTAAAGGCCCCGTATTTTACAAACACAAAAGACACGGCCTTAACTATAAAGAATTCTGGTGTTATAAGTTTAGAACGTTGAAAAAATCGGGGGATGAACAATTGAAACAGGTTACTAAAAACGACGTGCGCGTCACCCGAATTGGTCGGTTTCTCAGAAAGACAAGTTTGGATGAATTCCCTCAATTTATCAATGTGCTTTTGGGTGATATGTCGGTGGTGGGACCGCGTCCGCATATGATTGAATACACCAAATCGTACTCAAAAAAGCTGGATAAACTCAATTTCGTATTTCGCCATTCTGTAAAGCCGGGCATCACAGGTTTGGCGCAAGTGAAAGGTTATCGGGGCGAAATTTCTGCTAACGAGGATTTGATAAACCGTTTTAAGTATGATGTTTTTTATATAGAAAACTGGTCTTTGTTGCTCGACCTGAAAATTATTTTTCTCACGATTTTGAATATACTGAAAGGAGAAGCCAAGGCTTATTGATTTCTTTTTTTTACAAAATTCACATTTCGCTGTAAACCCTCAAATTTAGTTCTTTTGACAGCCGATTTTCTAAAAAAATCTTGAAAGACGTCATAAGTGATTTCTTCCCAATCTGTTTTGGTCATTTTTAGCATTTCGGGGTGCGGATTTAAGAGAGGCTCGTTGTGGGGTTTGGAAAATCGGTTCCACGGACACACGTCTTGACAAATATCGCACCCGAAAATCCAGTCGTCAAATTGGCCGGAAAAGGATGTAGGAATGGCTTCTTTCAGCTCTATGGTAAAGTATGAAATACATTTGCTGCCATCTACAACGTAAGGTGTTGCGATGGCGTGCGTAGGACAAGCATCGATGCAGGCGGTACAGCTTCCGCAATGGTCGGTGGTGGGTGCATCGTATGTCAACGGTATATCTATAATGAGTTCGGCAATGAAGAAAAAGGAACCTGCTTTTTTGCTGAGCAGGTTGCTGTGTTTTCCTATCCAGCCCAAGCCACTTTTGGCTGCCCAGGCTTTGTCTAGCACGGGTGCCGAATCTACAAAGGCACGGCCGTTGACCTGCCCTATTTCTGTTTGTATAAATTGCATCAGCGATTTGAGTTTCGCTTTGATGACGTGGTGGTAATCTTGGCCGTAAGCGTATTTTGAAATTTTATAGGTGTCTTGGGCTTGTGTTTGAGCGGGATAATAGTTGAGTAACAAGGATATCACAGATTGGGCACCATCTACCAGCAAGCGCGGATCTAGCCGCTTGTCGAAATGGTTTTCCATGTAAGCCATTTGCCCGTGGTGTTTTTGGGACAGCCATTTTTCCAAACGCGGGGCTTCTTCTTCGAGAAATTGTGCTTTGGAAATGCCACAAGACATGAAGCCGAGGCGTTGGGCTTCGGTTTTGATGTGGCGTGTAAGTTCTTGTGTATTGATTTTTTTTTGTAAAAGTACGAAGTTTGCTGAAATAAGGACAGGCCCTTAGCCCCGATTGGAGCGGCATCCTTTTTTGCCCTTTGGCAAAAAAGATATAGCGGAAAGCGGGAAATAGCTTCTAAAAAAAGTTAGAAACTGGCTTTGAATTGCTCGAGCATGCGCACGTCATTTTCAAAAAACATGCGAATATCGCCTACTTGATAGAGGAGCATGGCGATGCGCTCGATGCCCATGCCAAAGGCGAAACCCGAATATTCAGACGGGTCTATCTCGCAATTTTTTAACACATTTGGATCTACCATGCCACAGCCCATGATTTCGAGCCAGCCTGTTCCTTTGGTGATGCGATAGTCTGTCTCGGTTTTGAGACCCCAATAGATATCGACTTCGGCACTGGGTTCTGTGAATGGGAAATAGGATGGTCGCAGGCGAATTTTGGATTTGCCAAACATCTCTTTGGTGAAGTAGAGCAGCGTTTGTTTGAGGTCGGCAAAGGAGACGTTTTTGTCTATGTAGAGGCCTTCTATTTGGTGAAATATGCAGTGTGAGCGTGCAGAAATGTCTTCGTTTCTAAAAACGCGTCCGGGCGATATGGTTCGGATGGGTGGCTTGTGGTTTTCCATATATCGGACTTGTACGGAGGATGTATGGGTGCGCAAGAGCCAATCGGGATTTGTTTGGAGAAAGAAGGTGTCTTGCATGTCTCTGGCGGGGTGATATTCCGGGAGGTTGAGTGCGGTGAAGTTGTGCCAGTCGTCTTCCATTTCGGGTCCCTCGGATATATTGAACCCAACGCGGAGAAAAACATCTATAATTTGTTTCCGCACGATGGAAATCGGGTGTCTTGCGCCGATGGGAACGGGCGTGCCCGGTCTTGACAAATCATGATAGTTGGCTGTTTCTACCGGCTTGTTGTCTATGGATTCGCGCAGCAAACGCAGTTTCTCTTCAACGGTGTTTTTGAGTTGGTTGAGGGCTTGCCCAAATGCTTTTTTTTCATGGGGCGGCACTGTTTTGAAGTGGTTGAAAAGATCGGTAAGTATGCCTTTTTTGCTGAGGAATTTAATTCTGAATTGTTCTATTTCTTCGGCGGAATCCGAAGAAAAGGCTGTGGCTTCTTTCGTGTATTTTTTTATATGGTCCAGCATGCGTCTCTCTTGTAAAATGACTTAATGGCTTTTAAAAGTATTGAAACAGGTTAGGTAAAAAATGTTTTCTAATCACTTTTTTCTTGAGCCTTGCAAAAATAGGGAATTTATCTAAGTTGGAAAGTTAGTTGCGTAGGTTTAGTTTTTTGGACAATTTTTTTAACGGATTTTGGGTGTTTTCAGCGTATTGTTGTCTGTTTCGGAAAATGTCGATGGCTTTGTACACCGCTTGGCGAAACGAACTGTGGTCGGCTAGGTTTTTGCCGGCGATGTCAAAACCGGTGCCGTGGTCGGGCGAGGTACGCACATGCGAGAGGCCGGCTGTGAAGTTGACACCATTGCCAAAAGCCAATGTTTTGAAAGGAATCAGGCCTTGGTCGTGATAAGCAGCGAGTATGGCGTCGAACTGCAAATACGCGCCGGAACCGAAGAAGCTATCGGCGGCATAAGGTCCATAGACGAGGTGATTTTTTTGATGCATCTCCCTGATAACGGGTTTGAGTAATGTTTCGTCTTCTTGCCCGATTAAACCATTATCGCCACTGTGCGGATTGATGCCGAGCATGGCAATTTTGGGTTTGGAAATGCCGAAATCTTGAATGAGTGTGTTTTCTATCAATTGTATTTTTTCTTTGATAAGCGACTCATTCAAATGCTGTCCAACTTCGCTGACCGGGACATGGTCGGTGAGCAAACCTACTCTAAGTGCGTCTGAAATCATCAACATAAGACTTTGCCCTTGAAGCATTTTTGCTAAATAATCTGTATGACCGGGAAAATTAAATTTGTCTGATTGGATGGTTTTCTTATTGATAGGCGCAGTGACCAAGGCATCTATTTGATTGCTTTTTAGCGCATGGGTGGCCGCCTCAAGCGACTGGAAAGCAAAACTGCCAACTAGCGGGTCTTCTTTTCCAAATTGGATAGGCACCAAATCTTTCCAGACGTTGACGACGTTGAATTTGCCATCTACGGCTTCTTCGGGGTTGGAAATGCCGTGGATGAGCAACTCGAACTGAAAGTGTTTTTTGACAAATGACATGGCACGTGAAGAAGCAAAAATTACCGGGGTGCAAAGGTCAAACATCAGGGGTTCTTCGAAGGTTTTAAATATTACTTCGGCGCCAATTCCATTGAGATCTCCGACGGATATTCCTATTTTTACTTTTGGGTTTTGCGACATTTTTATGCTATTTATTGCTACCTTTGGGTTGCAAAGTTAATCAATATATCGGGACTATGTTTACAGGAATTATAGAGTGTTTGGGAATTGTAAAACAGATAGAAAAAGATGGGGGAAATTTGCATTTCACTATAGAAAGCTCGATTTCTAACCAATTAAAAGTAGACCAAAGCTTGGCGCACAATGGTGTTTGCCTGACTGTTGTCGCCTTGAGTGATGACCGTACTTCGCATACAGTGACGGCCATACAAGAAACTTTAGAAAAAAGTCACATGGGAAATTTGAAAGTCGGTGATTTTGTGAATTTGGAACGTGCCATGAAATTGGGCGATAGGCTGGATGGGCACATGGTACAAGGACATGTAGATCAAACGGCGGTGTGTACGCATGTCTCTGCTGCCAACGGTAGTTGGATATTCGGATTTCGTTTTGAAGATAGCGCGCAAAACTTGACTATTGAAAAGGGGTCTATCACTGTCAATGGCGTGAGTTTGACCGTAGTAAACTCAGGAATAAATACATTTGAAGTAGCTATCATTCCTTTCACTTACGAGCATACAAATTTTAAAAGTATTCGGAAAGGTAGCGTTGTAAATTTAGAATTTGACGTATTGGGGAAATATATATCAAAGCTATTAATGACTAGAGGCCTTTGATATTTTTTTTGAGATGAAACCTATCAGTAAAGCCAAAAAGAAGAGCACACCCCAGTAGCTATCGATAGGCAAGCCCGGGGGCGGGGGCGGTGTTGGCGGAGGCGGATTTATACCGCCTTTGGTTCCATCCTGCAATACCAATAAGACAGTCATCAAGATTTGCATAAACCTGACCGTTAGTTTAACACAGTCGGGGCAAATGTATATAATTATATTCTTATTTTAATAAAAAAAAGACGAACTAGTTGAATAATTCGACAAAAGGTAATGATTCTATAACCTCACAAAGATTAATGTAAGAAATAAGTAAAGCTAAAAATCTATCAAAAAGCCACTCTCCAAATGAAAGGTATTTACACCGCTGTTGGGTTTCTGCAAACCGGCGTTTGACAGATGTCTCATGCCGGCCCTCACATCAAAATAGGTTTCACCAAACATACGTATTCTAAGGCCTAAGGAACCTTGGGTGGCAAAAGCAATCCCTTGGGCAATTCGCTTATTATCCGAACCCAAATAAAAAGTTCCGAAAGTAAGCAAGCCATAGGCACTCAAATTTCTACCTAAAGGATATCTCGCTATTGCTCCCAAAGTTAGACCATACTCTACAACGTGGTTTTTGTCAACCACAGCTCTTGGTGCATCGGCAGGTCTATTCAAAGAACGGTCAAACAGTCTGTATTTTGCGGAATTGATTTGGGGTTCGATCAAGGCTTCATAGTAAAACTTTCTGCCTTTCTTGATAGGATAATTAATTTGAAGCTTGAAGGTATTTACTTCCCAAGAGTAATCTTTTTCTTTGAAAGGTGCTTGGTCGGCCCAACCATAAATGATTCCGTATCTAAATTTTGATTTGTCTAGTTTTGGAGATTCCTGTGCAATTAAATTATTGAATAAAAATAGAAGTGAGCTTATCGCAATCAATTTATTAAAACACATATAATAGGATACTTATAAATTTCACAGCTTATAAGTCGGTTTCTTATAACAGTCCTTATGCAAATTATGTTTATTTCTTCCAATCAAAATTCAAATAAAAAAAACACCTCAAATGTTAGTATTGAGATGGTCTTTTCCATGACACTTAGCTGCACGCTTCGCGGCTTTTCGGGACGAACTGCCCCGCATTTATAAAATCGGCAACAATATATTGATACCCATCTTTGAACAAAAGAGCTTGTAGGTTGTAAGAAAAGCTGTGGAAATTAATCCCGCTAAAAAGCAAG
>Ga0180009_10003606_pt1 | contig 17524 bp, 16 predicted proteins | sample OS_PC_MetaG_FD_123537 | JGI IMG/M metagenome (GOLD analysis project Ga0180009, IMG submission 123537) | Groundwater microbial communities from the Aspo Hard Rock Laboratory (HRL) deep subsurface site, Sweden - OS_PC_MetaG | ecosystem: Environmental > Aquatic > Deep subsurface > Groundwater... | reverse complement strand
TATAAAATTGATAAAATACCTTGACTTTAGGCACTCTAGATCACTTTAGGCACTTTAAACTTTTTCATAGGATGAAGAAACCAATTGTAATACGTAACCGTATTTAAGAATACGTGTACTTAGCCCTCTTAACATTTTATGAGTCGATTGAGACAAAGAAAGCGTGCTGAGTGCTATTGCGCCAACTCCTGAAATACCGCTTCCGCCGCTTCGATGGTTTCATCGATGGTATCATTTGAGTGGGCAGCGGATACAAACATGGCCTCAAACTGTGAGGGTGCCAGGTATATGCCCTTCTGAAGCATTTTCTGCCAATACGCCGCAAACCGTTCCAGGTTGCTGGTTTTTGCATCATCAATGTTCTTTACATCGATATCCGTAAAGAACAGTCCCATGACCGAACCCACCCGGTCCATGGACACCGGAATTCCGGACTTTTGTGCCGCACCCTTTAGACCGTCGGCAAGTCGGGCGCTTTTCTCTTCGAGGGCTTCGTAAAAGCCGGGTTTTTTGAGCTCTTTTAGGGTCGCGATGCCGGCGGCCATAGCAACCGGATTACCCGACAGGGTGCCGGCCTGATAGACTGAACCCTGGGGGGCGATTTTCTCCATGATTTCCCGACGACCCCCGTAAGCCCCCACAGGAAGCCCGCCACCGATAATCTTGCCTAAAGTGGTCAAATCCGGAGAGATCCCGTAGCGGGACTGGGCTCCGCCCAGCGCCACCCGAAAACCGGTGATGACTTCATCAAAAATAAGAAGAGATCCGTTACGGGTGGTCTGCTCGCGGAGGGTTTCAAGAAATCCCTCAACCGGGGCCACCAGTCCCATATTGCCGGCAACAGGCTCAACAATCACGCAGGCGATTTTTTCGCCGTCTCTTTCCATCACGGATTTGAATCCATCGCTGTCATTAAACGGCAAAGACAGGGTGTGGGAAACAAATGAGTCGGGAACACCCGGACTTCCGGGAATACTCAGGGTGGCGACACCGGAACCGGCTTCCACCAGCAGGGAATCGGCATGGCCGTGATAGCATCCATCAAATTTAATGATGGTATCCCGGCCGGTGGCGCCCCGGGCCAGCCGGATGGCACTCATGGTGGCCTCGGTGCCGGAATTGACCATCCGTACCAGTTCTACAGTCGGAACCGATTCAACGACAAGTTCCGCAAGCTCGATTTCAAGGTCCGTGGGTGCTCCGAAGCTTGTCCCCCGAGACAGCACCGATTGAATGGCTTCAATAACTTGAGGATGCCGGTGCCCGAGGATCATGGGTCCCCATGATCCCACGTAATCGATGTAACGGTTGCCGTCTGCATCACACACCATGCTTCCATCCGCCCGTTGGATAAAAACCGGATCGGCTCCCACCGATTTACAGGCACGCACCGGACTGTTGACGCCGCCGGGAATAACACCCTGGGCCTTTTGAAACAGATTAAGAGATTTTTCGTGGATCATCATCCGACATTCCTTTCTTTTGCTTTGATAAAATCGGTTGACATACCCTATAATAGTAATGAAAAAACCTAACCCGGACAAGCCGGAAAAGTTACAAGTGAACTAAGGTTTGAAGTGCCTAAAGTTAAGGTATCGCTTTGCTCTATCTTTTTTCATAAAAAGGATAGAATTCCACAACTTTAGGCATTTTAGGCACTTTTAATTTTAGGCACTTCTTTGTGCAGTTTATTATTGCATTCAAAAATATTCTGCCAAAAAAAGCACAAAAATAATTATTAAGGCACTATCAGACAGCCGAAGACGGGTCAAGCAGGGTTTATCGAAATAGGATTTGCATGAAATATTGAGGTAAGTTTTGGTTCAAAAAATGAAGGCAATGATTCGGTTCTCAAAGTTTTTGGCGTATGTTTTGGGTCGGCATCCTGAAGAATTCGGGCTGGTGCCTGATCCGGCAGGGTACGTAAAGATAAAGGAGTTGCTCAAAGCCCTTGGCGAAGAGGAAGGATTTCGGAATGTTCGGAAATCTCATTTGGATGAGATCCTCATCTCACTTCCGGAACCCCCCATCGAAATTGAAGGACCGTTGATTCGGGCCAAAAATAGAGAGGTCTTGCCCAAGCCGGTAAAAACCACGACACTGCCCAAACACCTTTATACGTGTATCCGAAAGAGAGCGCACCCCCATATTTTGGAAAACGGTATCACCCCTACGGGAATCCCTTATGTGGTCATGTCCGATTCTAAGGAAATGGCGGAACGCATGGGAAAGCGAATCGATCCGGAACCGGTTCTCCTTACCGTGCAATCGGAAAAATCAACGGAAAGAAACGTTCAATTTTACAGGATGGGAGACAACCTTTTTCTGGCCGATACCATCCCCTGCGGATGTTTTATTGCACCTCCGCTCCCCAAACAACCGACTGTCATGAAAGCCAAGGAAACGGATATGGAAAAGAAACGGGATCCCCAACCCGGTAGTTATCCGATCGCGCCGAAGCATATAGAATCAAGAGGAAAACACAAGGGGAAAAAGAAGGATATTTCCTGGAAACAGGAATTGCGGAACTTAAGACGGCAAAAGCAGAGACGACGATAGAACGGCAGTATTATCAGTCGATTCGAGGAGATAAAACCGTTTGACATCCCCGCCCAAAATTGGTAGAGGGCATATGGCTTGGGCCGTTAGCTCAACCAGGCAGAGCACCTGACTCTTAATCAGTAGGTTGTTGGTTCGATTCCAACACGGCCCACCAGGGAGATTATGGGTTAGCTCATTGAAAGGGCTAACCCTTTTTTATGAAACCGATGGTTGGAAGGCCGTGGTTGAGGATCAATTTAATATTGACTTATGATCATTAATCGTATTAAGTTATCAATTTATGTAATTTTGAATTGAGGGCTTCCTTGCTCAGAAAACAGAACTGGGCTTCATAGCCAAAAGGAGGGAAAATGAAACGGTACGAAACTTTTATCATTGTAGATCCGGATGTCTCGGACGAAGATCGAAATCAATTTTTGGAGCGGTTGAAAGAGGTAATTTCCGACCGACAGGGCACATTGGTTTTGGTTGATGAATGGGGATCCCGGAAACTTGCCTATGAAATCAAGAAGAAACCCCGAGGGTACTATGTGAGGCTCGATTATTGTGGGACCGGTGCTCTCGTGGATGAACTGGAACGTCTGTTTCGGATCGACGATCGGATCATGAAATACATGACCGTTCTCCTGTCTGATTGGGTGGATATGGAACAGATCCAAGAAGAGATTGCAAAGGCAGAGGCCGAAGCTGCCCAGGCAGCTGCCCAGAAAAAAGACTCGGTTACTCCGGATGCACCTAAAACCGCAACGGAAGAAAAGCCGGAAAAAGACTCGATTGCTCCGGATGCACCTGAAACCGTAACGGAAGAAAAGCCGGAAAAAGACTCGATTGCTCCGGATGCACCTGAAACCGTAACGGAAGAAAAGCCGGAAAAAACCCAAACCGAAACCAAAACAGAGGAGTCTGAATAATGGCAGCCAGGGTCCCATCTTTAAAAAAGAGCAACGGAACTAAAAAAAGAAGATTCTATCATCGCCGAAAAGTCTGCCGTTTTTGTGCAGACAGCAGCCTGGTGATCGATTATAAACAGATTAAGACCCTCCGATATTTTATCACGGAACGCGGGAAGATCATACCCAAGCGGATCTCCGGGACGTGTTCAAAGCATCAGCGGGCCTTAACCCGAGCCATTAAGCGCTCCAGGACCATTGCGCTACTACCATATGTCGGCTCTTTAGAATACTAGTAAACATAAGCAGGCTGCCTCAAAGGGAGATGAGGAACGTGCCCTTTGCACAACATGGGGGGATATCGAGGGATGTACTGACAGGTATTTCCATTACCTGCATCATCTTTGCGGTATCCGTATACATGCCGATCTTCGGTTTTTTCTGTTCGCTGTTTATCCCCTTGCCGATTCTTTTCTACCGTTCGAAGCTCGGAAGAAAAACAGGGGCCATCATCCCCGTCGCAGCCGGCGTGATCATGATGATGGTACTGGGTCGGTTTTCCATCGATTTGCTGTTCTTTTTTGAATTGATGCTGCTGGGCTTCATCCTCAGTGAGTTGATGGAGATAGACCTTTCTATTGAAAAGACGGTACTCTTTGCATGCGGTGCGATCCTGGCTTCGGCCATAGTGGGCTTGGTATTCTACAGCCAGATCATCCAAAAGGGGTTGACGGATGTGGCGGCCGAGTATGTGACTAAAAATCTTCAGTTGACACTTCTGCTATACGAGAGCATGGGGATGTCGGAAGAAAACATTCAGTTGATTGCAAGTTCATTAGAGCATATCCAATATGTACTGCTCCGCATTATTCCGGCACTGGCCATTGCCTCCACCCTATTTGTGGCCTGGACCAGCCTGCTGATATCAAGACCGCTGCTGAAATCCCGCGGCCTTTATTATCCGGACTTCGGACCATTGAATTTATGGAAGCCGCCGGAGCATTTGGTGTGGGGAGTAATCGGATGCGGACTGGTACTGTTGATTCCCAGTGGATCAGTAAAATTGATCGGTCTAAACGGGCTCATCATGCTGATGGCGGTATATTTCTTTACCGGAATTGCCATCGTTTCTTTCTATTTTGAGAGAAAACGATTCCCGCGGCTGCTTCGAATCTTTTTGTACAGCCTTATCGCCTTGCAGCAATTTGTGCTGATTCTTGTCATCGGGCTTGGCTTTTTCGATGTTTGGTTAAACTTCAGAAAAATAAAACCGCCGAATACTCAACAATCATGAGGTCTCGTTCAACAAGACGGATTCAAGAAGGTTTGGCGGACAGATTAGCGGAGGAATAAAGATGAGAGTCATATTAAAAGAAACCATTGAAGCATTGGGCATTGTGGGCAGTACGGTGAGAGTTGCCGACGGATATGCCCGCAATTACCTTTTACCTCAGGACAAAGCAGTGCCGGACACGCCCCAGAACCGGAAAATGCTTGAGCAGCAGAAAGCCAAATTTGAGCTTCAGATCGCAAAAGAACGCGAACAGGCTGAAGAAATGGCCAAAAGGCTTGAAGGGGTTTCCTGCACCGTTAAAGCCAAAGTCAGCGAGGAAGATAAATTGTACGGTTCGGTTACGGTTCGGGACATTATGGACGCCCTAGCCAAACAGGAAGTGCATGTGGAAAAGCGGATGCTCCTGTTGAAGGAGCCCATCAAGACAATCGGCACATTCAAAATACCCATCCGGGTGTATAAAGGGGTTGAACCTGAAATTACGGTTGACGTGGTTGCCGAATGATCGATATATTTACCGATAATGCCCGAAGAAATTTTCGGAAACTTACTATAAAACCCTTGAAACCCACTCGGACCTGAATGGCGGACGGTCGCTTAAAGACGGAGAACGCATCTCCATTTTATCACCTTCCTCCTCAAAATCTTGAGGCGGAAGAGTCGATACTCAGTGCCATCCTCATCGACAACAGCAGTTTGTACGATATTGTGGAGGTCCTTTCCCCCGAAGATTTCTATAAATCGGCGCATTCGAAGATATATTCCGCCGTTTTGGATCTATTCACTAAAAATGAACCCATCGACCTAGTGACTCTTGCCAATCAGCTGCAATCCGACGGGCGGCTGGAAGCGGCCGGCGGCGCTACGTATCTGGCATCCCTGGTGGAATCCATCCCTTTGGCGGTTAATGCCAAACATTATGCGAAAATCATCCATGACAAGGCGTCGCTGAGGCGTCTCATTGAAAAGGCCCATCAAATCGCAAAGTATTGCTTTGACAACAAGGGGGAGGTGGATGATGTCATCGATTTCGCCGAAAATGCCATATTTGAAATATCGGAGGATAAGTTACGGCCTTCTTTTTTTCCCATCAAGGATCTCATCGAGAAGAATATCGATGCCATTGAAGAGCGCCAGGGCAATAAAGCCCTGCTAACCGGAGTTCCCACCGGATTTGCCCGCTTGGACAGTCTGACCGCAGGATTTCAGAACTCGGATCTCATCATTCTGGCCGGCCGTCCCAGCATGGGAAAAACCGCGTTTGCATTGAATATCGCTCGAAATGCCGCCATCGATGCCAATACCCCAATTGCTGTTTTTTCTCTTGAGATGTCCAAAGAGCAACTGTCCATGCGAATGCTCTGCGCCGAAGCCAGTGTGGATTCGGCACGACTCCGCAGCGGGTTTTTCAGCAAAAAGGACTGGATGAACCTTACCGATGCCGCCGGTATTCTTTCCGAAGCCTCCATCTATATTGACGACTCTCCGGACCTCTCCGCACTGGAAATCAGGGCAAAATCGAGACGGTTGAAAATGGACAAAGATATCGGTCTCGTTGTTGTCGATTATCTGCAGCTGATGAGAGGACGGCATTCCGCTGAAAGAAGGGATCTTGAAATTTCAGATATCTCCCGTTCTTTGAAGGCCCTGGCGAAAGAACTGGAAATTCCGGTATTGGCCTTATCCCAGCTCAACCGGAAACTTGAGGAACGCAGCGACAAGCGCCCCCAGTTATCCGATTTGAGGGAATCCGGTGCCCTGGAACAGGATGCCGATGTGGTGGCGTTCATCTATAGAGATGAAGTATACAACCGGGATGAAAACAATCCTAAAAAGGGAACCGCTGAAATATTGCTGAGAAAACAGCGAAACGGCCCCACCGGCGATGTGGCGCTGAAATTTTTCGATACATATACTCGATTTGAAGATCTGGACACGGGTCATATGAACCAGTTCGAGTAGGAGGTTTCCGCTACCTAACCGTATGAAGAAACTTTTTGGAAATACCGGTGGCCTCAAGGCGAATCATGTCCGCCGGCTTGAAAATCTTTACAGACGTCGCATTCCCGCCCAATATTTAATCACCCCGGAACTGGCTCGAGATGTGAGCCGATTGTCACATGAAATCCATCGACAAATCGGACTGCTGATTAATCGCTCCGGCAAAATCGTTCATGTCCTCATCGGCGACCATCAAAAGATCATGATACCGGATTTAAGCGAATTTCGCACCGCACCCGGCCGGCTCAAAGGCCTCCGGTGTATTCACACCCATCTGAAAAACGACCCGCTGACCCAGGACGATCTCACCGACTTGGCGTTGTTGCAGCTGGATATGATGGCCGCCATCGGTGTCGCCCAAGATGGACTGCCTCGTAAGATTTATGCCGGGCACATCATGCCCAGCAGCGAGAATGGAAACCCTTACCAAGAGATGCCGCCCATGGATTCGGGCCACCTGGATATGGGATACCTGGAATTCATCCAAGCACTGGAGACCGAGTTGGCCCATGTGCAGGTCACACACAAGTCGGCTTCCGACAAAGAGAAGGCGCTGCTCATCAGTGTGACCACCGCCCTCAAGCCCGTGGCAATGGATTCTTTGGCAGAACTCAAAGAGCTGGCCGTCTCCAGCGGGATCCATGTGGTGGATACCGTATTGCAGCAGCGAAAGCAGGTGGATTCAAGATTTTTACTGGGACGCGGCAAACTTCAGGAAATATCGGTTACCGCCTTACAGAACGGGACCGATCTGCTTATTTTCGATCAGGAACTCAATCCATCGCAAATCCGTTCCATTACCGATCAGATCGATTTGAAAATCATCGACCGAACCCAATTGATCCTGGATATCTTTGCGCAACGGGCACAATCCAGGGAAGGAAAACTCCAGGTGGAGCTGGCGCAGCTTAAGTATCTTCTACCGCGGCTGGTGGCAAAAAATACCGCCATGTCCAGGCTGACCGGGGGTATCGGCGGGCGAGGGCCGGGAGAAACCAAACTGGAGATCAATCGCCGTCGTGCTCGTGACCGCATTGCCATGTTGGAAAAGGAGTTGTCTTTTGTCCGTAAACACCGGGGCCGGCAACGTGCAAAACGGAACAAAAAAGAACTCCCCATCATTTCCATCATCGGGTATACCAACGCCGGCAAATCGACCTTGCTCAATACACTCACCAAAAGCAACGTGCTGGCCGAAAACCGCCTGTTCGTCACATTGGATCCCACCAGCCGCCGGTTAAAATTCCCAAGGGACATGGAAGTCATTATTACGGACACCGTCGGGTTTATTAAGAATCTTCCCAAGGACTTAATGGTTGCCTTCAGAGCAACCCTTGAAGAACTTGAAAACGCGGATCTCCTGTTGCATGTGGTGGACATCAGCAACCCTCGATTTCCCGAGCAGGTGGAATCGGTGGAAACCATCGTATCGGAGCTTCAGCTCCAGGCCATCCCCATTGCCCGGGTTTTGAACAAAGCGGATTTGGTGGACAAAGAACACACCCATAATATCAGCAGAGTATGGGATGGTATTTGTGTCTGTGCTAAAGATACACATACGTTGGGGCCTTTGATTCAAAAAATGGCGACCCTGATCAGTCCGGTATGGGAGCAGCGGCTAAATCGATATTCCGGGGCTTCGGCTGCGAAATCCCAATCGCGGGATGAACAAATGACGCGGGATGAACGGTTTTAAGTTGACTTCAAGCGAAAAACCGAATAATAATTCATCCCTTATGGATTTGGAGCAGGTTCAAAAAATCGGTATAGCCGCCGCATATCAGGGTGCTGAAGTGCTTCGTTCCCGTTTCGGCAGCATGTTCAAGGTCAGTAAAAAAGGAAGAATCGACCTTGTTACCGAAGCAGATACCGAGGCGGAACATGCCATCATTGAAACCATCACTTCATCCTTTCCGGATCATTCCATTCTGGCAGAAGAAAGCGGCTTGAATAAAGGGTCATCACCCCTTCAGTGGATCATCGATCCATTGGACGGCACCACCAATTTTGTGCACGGGCTACCGCTTTATGCCGTATCCATTGCTTTTGCCATTGATGGTGAAGTGGTGTTCGGAATCGTCCTGAGCCCGCCTGCAGAAGAACTTTTCATGGCTGTTTCCGGTAAAGGCGCCACTCTAAACGGCTGTCCTGTTTCGGTGTCCAGCGAAGCGGTTCTATCCGAGAGTCTGCTGGTAACCGGATTTCCATACAGTATTGAAGAAGATTTTAAACCGGTCAGCGAACGATTTGTCAAGTGTTTGAAAGCCGCCCAAGGGGTAAGACGACTCGGATCGGCCGCCCTGGACCTTTGTTATGTGGCGTGCGGCAGATTCACAGGGTTTTGGGAACAGAACATTCAGCCATGGGATACCGCCGCCGGTTTTCTTTTAGTCCAGGAGGCCGGGGGGAGAGTGACCGATTATTCGGATCAACCGTATACCATCGGAAAGCGGGAGATTCTCGCAACAAACGGCATGATCCATCAGGAGATGTTATCGTTGTTATCGTCAGAGGATTCGGCATGAAAATAGAGTCTGTGGGAAGCGGTTCGATATCAGTGGACCATCGAGATGCCTGTTTGGGAGAGTTTGACGGCAAGGATCGGATCTGCAGATCCCTCTGTGCGCTTCGACTCCGATGTGCCATCGAAAAGGAGCAGAACCTCCGAATGGAACTGCTGGAGGAATTGGTTTCCGTGGAGCAGCTGCTCACCCGAATTCAATAGCCGTTTTTTTATTACGCCCATGCCCGCGTTATGGGCTCAATGGCACAATCGACGCCCCCCACCCCCAATATCATAAATCTCCGACACCCACCGAAATCCATTGCCCCTAATTCTTTCCCGAATCTCCCATATCCAGTTTTTTGCCCAGATACAGAACCTGCTCCCTCAAAGAACCGCTCTGTTTGATTCCTTTCTCAATGACGCCGATGGAATGCAATGCCGTGGCATGGTAGCGATTAAAACTTCGACCGATGGCCTGCAACGGTTGATCCGTGTATTTACGGGATAGATAGATGGCAACCTGTCTCGGCCGAACGATGGACTGTTTGCGGGAATTGGACACCAGATCGTTAATGGTAATTTTATAATGCCTGCAAATCAGGTTTTTGATAACTTCGATGGTAATGCTCTGTTTTCGTCGGGCGATATTCTTAACGACACTCTCGGCCAGTTTGACGGTGACGGGTTGTCCCATCAGGGAAGCCTTGGCCGCCACACCGATAAGGCCGCTTTCCAATTGCCGTACGTTTTCAGAGAGCTCCCCCGCCAGATACTGGGTCACCTCTTCGGGCAAGTCGTAGCCGTTTTCCTTGGATTTTTTCTGGAGAATCCGAATGCGGGTCCGAAAATTCGGAGGTTCAATGGTAGAAATCAGGCTGCACAATAGACGGCTCTTTAATTGATCCTGCATTTTGGGGATATCCACCGGCAGGTAGCAACTGGTAAAGATGAGGCGTTTATCCGCATTCAATAAACAGTCGAGCGTTAACGCCAGTTCGATCTGGGTTTTTTCCTTGCCGGTGAGAAAGTGGATATCTTCCAATAACAGCACATCGCAATGCTTGCGATATTTTTCCTTGAACTTGTCAATGTTATTATTTCGAAAAGAACCGATCATTTCATTGGTAAAATCCTCTGCTGTAATGTAGTAAACCCGCTCATCGGGATGCTGGTTCAGGATGTGATGACCCACGGCCTGGGATAGATGGCTCTTTCCCATCCCCGGTCTGGATAGAAGGAAAAGGGTGTTTTGTTGAACCTGCTTTTTGGAAGCCAGTGAGAGCGCAGCGGAATAGGCGAAATCGTTGTTCCCGCCCACAACGAATTGATCGAACGTAAAATCCCGCCGCAGGATACGACCCGAATGGGGCCGGACATTCAACTGGGGAATCGGTATCTGACGAACCTCGTCTGATGACGGATTATTTCTACTCTTTTTCCGTTCACATACTTCAACAGATAGTTTACAATCCTTTCCCAGCGCCTGGGCCATCTCCTTTTCGATCAGGGTGCTGTAGTGATTGTTTACCCGTTTTCTTGAAAACAGATTCGGGGTTTCAAGGACAAGATGATAATCAGAGAAGGATCGCATATGAAGGGGTTCAATCCACATCCGAAAACTGTGACCCGGAATCTGTTTTTTAATTGCCGCTTTTGCCTGCTCCCAAACCATCTCCATTGATCGCTTCTCTTCCGCTCAGATGTACATTTCGGCACGCTTGTGTGTGATGGGAAAAATTTGACTGAATTCAACCGTCTGGAATGATTATTGCATCTTGGTCACACCGCAACTGAACCAGTATGGGCCCTGAATATGTGAAGTCCCCCCCATGTGTCAAATCGGAAGAACACTGTTGAGCGCATTTTTGACAGTAAGTTTTCAACAAATCTTATTGGTTCGTAATCATTATATTTATTAGATGGGCCGTCACCAAATACTTCTAAATACGGACTTTTTTCGACAACAGTTTTTTCCTAACTATATTAGGTAGATTCATGGTTATTGTCAGGATTTCAACAATTCATCCGTTGTCTAATATCTTCTCATTTCTCTTATTTCCTCCTATTTTCAATGAATATTGTGTCGATTGTCAATTATCGAATATTCTTCCGGTTTGGAAAATCGTTTATTGAATTGAATTGAAAAAAAGAGAGGGGCCGAGTAATATAGAAGGTAAAAGACTCGCACGCACCCATATGAATAAACCGAGAGCGGATGGGAGCCCAAGGAACATCGACCCTCTCATGACCTGTCACTGGTGCTTTGTCTTATTTCCATGTGCGAAACTTGAGCAAAAATTTTAATTTCCAATAGTGAAAGGAATTGATCCTGAAAGAGACGAAAAATATTATTATACGGGGTGCGCGTCAGCACAATTTGAAAAACATCGATGTCGACATCCCTCGAAACCGGTTGGTGGTAATCACGGGGTTATCCGGATCCGGAAAGTCCACCCTCGCTTTTGACACCTTGTATGCGGAAGGGCAACGCCGGTATGTGGAATCCCTTTCAACCTATGCCCGGCAGTTTTTGGAACGCCTGGACAAGCCGGACGTGGATTCCATTGACGGCCTTTCTCCTGCCATCGCCATTGAACAGAAAACCGCAAGTCACAACCCCCGCTCCACGGTGGGTACCGTCACCGAGATATACGATTACCTCCGACTATTGTTTGCCCGGGTAGGAACGCCCCACTGTCATCAATGCGGCAAACCCATCGCATCCCAGACCGTGGATCAGATTGTCGATTCCATCCTGTCGATTCCACAAGGATCTAAAATCCTGATTATAGCTCCCCTTGTCTCCGACCAGAAAGGTTCCCATGAGAAACTATTTGTCCGGCTGAAAAGGGAAGGATTCGCTCGGGTCCGAATCGATGGCGACATTTTTGAAATCGAAACCGTTGGCAAACTCGACGAGAAGAAAACCCATAGCATCGATGTGGTAGTGGATCGCTTGGTTATCAAAGAATCCATCAAAAACCGGTTGGCCGATTCTTTGGAACTGGCCCTCTCCCTCTCGGAAGGGCGGGTCGCCATTGATATTCTGGGGAAAGAACCGATTCTGTTCAGTGAAAAAGCGGCATGCATAAATTGCGGTATCAGTTATCCGGATTTTGCTCCCGCCAATTTCTCATTTAATTCTCCCCAAGGCGCATGCCTGAAATGTGACGGTTTGGGCACCTCCAGCGAATTCGATCCCCGCCTCATCGTTCCGAACACCCAGCTGTCCCTGCGTGAAGGAGCGGTCTCTCCGTGGGCCAACCGGAACTCCGTCTATTTTATGGAATTTCTCGATGCCCTCACCAGGCATTACAATGTCGATATCTTCACACCCTATAATGACCTTCCCGAATCTTTTAAGAATATTCTATTATACGGATCCGGCGAAGAGGAGATCCCATTTTATTATGAACGCAACAACCGCCGCATTACCTATAAAAAATCGTACGACGGCATAATTCCAATACTGAAACGACGGTATATGGAAACCGACTCATTCCAATCCCGGGAAGAAATAAAAGATTATATGAACTTCCGTCCCTGTTCCGACTGCAGGGGCACTCGGCTCAACAAAGAGAGCCGGGCGGTTACAGTCGGCTCACGCGCCATATTCGAAATTACCGCGTTTTCGGTGGCAAAGGCCCATGAATTTTTCCAGGACATGGAACTTGAGGGTAAAAAAGAAATTATTGCCGGGAGGATCCGAAAAGAGATACTCGACCGACTGCGTTTCTTAGAAAATGTCGGTCTTTCTTATCTCACCCTGGACCGTGCCGCATACACGCTTTCCGGAGGGGAGAGTCAGCGAATCCGGCTGGCCACCCAGATCGGCTCAAAATTAACCGGGGTTCTCTACGTGCTCGATGAACCGAGCATCGGACTGCATCATCGGGACAATGCCGCCTTGTTTCAGGCGCTCCTTCAGATGCGGGATCTCGGGAACACGGTTCTCGTGGTAGAACATGACGAAGCAACCATAAAGGGATCCGATCATGTCATCGATATGGGGCCGGGGGCCGGAATTCATGGCGGATATGTGGTGTTTTCCGGTACACCCGGGGATTTGCTGGAAGATAAAGACTCATTGACCGGGCATTACCTGTCAGGAAGGAAGCGCATCGAGATCCCCGCCAAACGGCGTAAAGGAAATGGGCACGCCGTCATTGTTCACGGAGCCTCCGCCAACAATCTCAAGCAGATCGATGTTCGATTTCCGCTCGGCTGTTTCATTTGTGTCACCGGTGTTTCCGGATCGGGAAAATCGACCCTGGTACTGGAAACCCTCTACAATGCCATGGTGCAGCGCCTTTATCGGGCCCGGGTTCAGTCCGGTTCGTTTGTCCGGATTGAGGGATTAGAGCATGTGGATAAAGTCGTTCACATCGACCAGTCGCCCATCGGCAGAACCCCGCGATCCAATCCGGGAACCTATACCGGGGCATTCACCTATATTCGGGAACGCTTCTCGAGGACTCCGGATGCCCGTAAACGGGGATACAGCCCGGGTCGATTCAGCTTCAATGTAAAGGGGGGGAGGTGTGAAGCGTGCAAGGGGGACGGCATTGTGAAGATCGGCATGCATTTTCTGCCGGATATTTACGTGGCCTGTGATGTTTGTCATGGAAAACGGTACAACCGGGAGACATTGGAAGTCCGCTATAAAGGAAAGAATATAACCGAAGTGCTCGACATGACCGTAAACCAGGCGCTTCTGTTCTTTGCTCACATCGGAAATATCCACCTGAAACTGGAAACATTGGCGGATGTGGGCATCGGTTATGTTCGATTGGGACAGCCGGCAACCACATTATCCGGGGGAGAGGCTCAGCGGGTAAAGCTGGCCCGCGAGTTGAGCAAAAAAGCAACCGGCCGAACCGTCTATGTCTTAGATGAACCCACCACCGGTTTGCATTCGGATGATATCCATAAATTATTAACGGTTCTCGGAAGGATAGTAGATGCCGGGAACACCGTTCTGGTGATCGAACACAACATGGATGTCATTAAGACAGCGGATCACATTATCGATCTCGGACCCGAAGGAGGTGACGACGGGGGTTATGTCTTGGGGTACGGGACTCCCGAAGAGATCTCGGCAAATCCCGCATCCCATACCGGACATTTTCTTAAGATGGCATTAGAACGTTGATGAATTTGGTGGATGCTAAGAACAGGGCCGTGCCTTTTAGATGGCACGGTCCCTGCTTATAACTTTCTATTGCCCAAGCAACTTGATCATCATTTCCAGTTTCGGTGCTTTTCCCAGGAGCATAAAGGCGATTACCAGAGTATAGATACACAGCGATTCGATCAATGCCAGACCGATAATCATGGTAACCGTTACCTTTCCCGAAGACTCGGGATTTCTTGCGATACCTTCAACCGCAGATTTCAGTCCCAAACTTTGTGCAATACCACAAACTGCGGCAGCGATCGTGATTCCGAACCCGGCCGCTGTGACACAGGCAGTGAAATATTTTAACACATGTTCTTCCATACTCAGACTCCTCCTTTTATCAGTTAATCAATGGTCTTTAAAATGATATGGTTATTCACCACGTATTCCGCTGATGCGGATTAATGGGCGTGTTCCATTGCACCCGTGAAATACATGATTGAGAGCATAAAAAATACAAACGCCTGGACAAAGGCAACAAAAATCCCCATTGCCATGATGGGCAACGGTACAAAAAATGCGCCGGCCAGACCGAAAAAAATCGCCAATACCAGTTCATGGCCGCTCATGTTGCCGAAAAGCCGCATGGAAAGCGATAAAACCCTGGAAAAGTGGCTGATCAGCTCGATGGGCAGCATAATCGGAATCAGCCACCATACGGGGCCGATAAAGTGTTTATAATATTTGACGCCGTGATACTTGATACCGATAATATGCGTAAAGCAAAATATAACGATGGCACATGATAGTGTCGTATTATAACTTGCCGTGGGCGGGAAAAAACCCGGGATAAGCCCGGTCAGATTGCATGCAAAAATGTATAAAAACACCGTGCCCAGAACCGGAAAGAACCAGCGTCCTTCCTCTCCGGTAATATCAATCATGAAATTTTCAAGCCCTTCAAGAATAATTTCGAAAAAATTTTGTGTCTTGGTTGGAATGATGTTCAGATTCTTAACAGCGACGCTTCCGGAAACGATGAGCAGGACCATCACGAGCCATGAATAGAGCACGTGTGGGTACTCGTGGGCAAAATGCCCGAGGCCGATCCATTCAAAAAATTTGACGAGAAAAAGATAGGGATGTTCCAACTTATATTGCCTCCTCGAAAAGGATTTTCTTAAGCTCAGACAACGATGCCATAAAGATACTCATCACCACCACCGAAAGGCCGATCAACAGACCGCCCGGATCGACATAGTTCTTTGAAATCAGTATATATATTACGATGATACTGGATACAAATCTCAAGTAATGCTTCGCAAAAACCGATTTGGCGGAAGAAAGATGCGGTGGGGGAGTCAGGTTTTTCCTGAGTGAGCGGTACATGAAATGAAAATTGACGGTTACAATAAGACCGCCGGCAAGGATACCCAATGCAAAACTTAATTTTGCAATAATACCGCCTGCTATACACGCGACCAAAAGCAATATCCAGTTTGATCGTGTAACAAATCTAAGAATTCGAAATTGGATATTCATGATCAATATCTTTCATTTTTTCCAGGCATGTTACAATTTTCTTATTTTCTTTATCATCAGCGCGATGTTTCTGAACCCGGCGGCAATGCCCAGGGCAAGAAAAATGAGGGTCGCCCAGGGTGTCGAATGAAAAACATTTTCATCCAGGTAGCTTCCGATATAAAAACAGATGATTATCGGAAGCGCTACCTGAAAGCCGATACTGCTGTAATACGCCATCTCTTTGAGATAGCGTGTTGTTTCCCTTTTCATAGCCCGATCGTGGCTTTGTAACCCGCACTGAAGTGGTTTCAAGCCGGTAAGCCCCTATCATACGATCTGGGGCAAGTCAACGGTAAATTATTCACCCTGATATCACTACATCAGCAATTACAGGACGATGCGGTCCGACTGAAATACCGGACCGTCCCGGCAGACATGAACAAATTTCTCCTTATCGCCTTGCTGCACCACAGCACACCCGAGGCACACCCCGATCCCACAGGCCATGGTGGTTTCCATGGAAATCTGACACGGTATTGAATAATGTTCTGCAATGCCCGCCACACATTTTAGCATTGCAACGGGTCCGCAGGCATAGATAACGTCCGGGACCCGTCGGTTCACCGCAGTTTCCAGGGGATGGGTGACATAGCACTGATCTCCTTCGGAGCCGTCATCGGTTGTGGTGTGGACGGTCATGCCCATTTCGGCGAATTTCTCTTTGCATAAAAGATCTGCTTTGGATTTACCGCCCAGAAACAGTATGGCCCGGGACAGGTTCAACCCTTTCTTAAGAAGATCGTCCGATAGGAAAAGAAGGGGAGCGATACCGATTCCCCCGCCAGCCAGAAAAATGGTATCATGGGTGTCGGCTACCGCAAATCCGTTTCCCAAGGGACCCAGCATGTCGAGCCGGTCCCCTTCCCGGCAACTCGAAAGAATCTTCGTTCCTTCCCCCACCACTTTATACAGCAGCTCAATTCCGATTATGCGCTCATTCCGGTTAACCAATCGGTGAATTGAAAACGGCCGTCGAAGTAAAGGGTTTTTACCATCCCCTAAGCGAAGCATGACAAATTGTCCGGGAACCGAAGCCCCGTATCCCTCATTGGTTCGAATCCCCATATGGAAACAGGCCGAACCGAGGGGTCTGTTCCAAAGAACCTGCACTGTTTCTTGAAAGGTCGATGGCATTTCCGCATCCCCTGCTATCCGGTATCTATGCAATCATCTGCAGCAGCATCCATACCACGGCGGATGTGTAGGCCGCAATGGTTTATACCCGCAAGAACGGCAAAGTTGCCATTAGTCCAAGCAAGTAAAAGCAATTCTCTTCCACAGATATCGGGTTGAAATCCCAAATCCCAATACCCAAATGACAAACAATATCCAAATTCAAAAATCCAATGACCGAAACATGCTGATGACTGATCCGATTTCTTGTGACCGTTATGAATGTTTTGAATTTTGGATTTTGGTCATTGGAATTTATTTGGTATTTGCTTGTCCGCCATCTTTCTGGCGGGGTGCTTGGTGCTTGGAATTTTCAAGATTGCGATCAGACAATGAATTTACACACTAGGGTCGTGAACCGTTTAGCGGTGGGGGGAAACAAATATTCAGTCCAT
>Ga0180009_10003605_pt1 | contig 17525 bp, 16 predicted proteins | sample OS_PC_MetaG_FD_123537 | JGI IMG/M metagenome (GOLD analysis project Ga0180009, IMG submission 123537) | Groundwater microbial communities from the Aspo Hard Rock Laboratory (HRL) deep subsurface site, Sweden - OS_PC_MetaG | ecosystem: Environmental > Aquatic > Deep subsurface > Groundwater... | reverse complement strand
TTTTTTTTAGATGTCAATGAAATTTATTTAATTCAAGATAAGATAAGAAATGTATCTTATCTTTAACTGCGATGGGTTATTTAGCTTTTTTTTAGATGTCAATGAAATTTATTTAATTCAAGAGGAGGTAATTATGTATCTAAAGACCAAAGAAGAGGTTCTTAAATTAACCAAGGAGAGGGATGTGAAGTTCATCCGCCTCTGGTTTACGGATGTTTTGGGGCAACTGAAGAGTTTTGCTATTACTGATGTAGAACTCGAAAGGGCATTAGAGCAGGGGATGGGGTTTGATGGCTCATCTATCACAGGGTATCAGGATATTGAGGAGAGCGATATGATTGCTATGCCTGACCCGTCCACATTCCAAATCCTCCCCTGGAGGCCAAGTGAGAAGGCAGTAGCCAGAATGTTCTGTGATGTGCTTCTTCCAGGTGGTAAAGCCTATGAGGGAGACCCAAGGTATGCCTTAAAGAAGGCATTGGAAAGGGCAAAAGATATGGGCTTTGACCACTATTACATTGGCCCTGAGCTTGAGTATTTCTACTTCAGCTCATCTGATGGCACTGAGGTGCTAGACAGGGGTGGCTATTTTGACCTGACGACCCTTGATGCCGCCTCAGACCTTAGACGAGAAACCATATTGGCTTTAGAGGCTATGGGAATTCACATAGAATATAGCCACCATGAGGTTGCCCCAAGTCAGCACGAAATAGATATGCGTTATGCTGATGCCTTACAAATGGCGGATAATGTGATGACTTATCGCTTAGTGGTTAAGGAGATAGCTCAGAAATATGGTGTCTATGCTACATTTATACCTAAACCAATCTTTGGACAAAATGGCAGTGGTATGCACACCCATCAGTCGCTTTTCAAAGGAGACAAAAACGCCTTCTTTGACTCAAACGATAAATACCACCTGAGTGATACGGCTAAAATGTTCATTGCCGGACAATTAAAACATGCCAGGGAGATGAGTTGTGTCTTTGCCCAATGGGTGAATTCTTACAAGAGGCTTGTCCCGGGCTATGAGGCACCTGTCTATATTGCCTGGTCTCAGAGGAACAGGTCAGCCTTAATCAGGATACCTGTCTATCATCCAGGCAAAGAATATGCCACCAGGTGCGAACTAAGATGTCCTGACCCAGCCTGTAACCCATATCTTACCTTTGCGGTTATACTCAATGCCGGTTTAGATGGGATTGAGAAAGGATATAATTTGCCAGAGCCAATGGATAAAAATCTGTATCACCTGACAGATACCCAAAGAAGGGAGGCAGGGATTGAAATGCTACCCGGCAGTCTTGGAGAAGCTATTTCTTTGACAGAAAATAGTGAGCTGGTTCACAAAACATTAGGTGAGCATATCTTCCCGAGATTCATTGAACTGAAGAAAAAGGAATGGGAGGAATATCGTATCCAGGTTACCGAGTATGAATTAAACAAGTATCTGCCGATACTGTAGGAAGCGTTCAACTGTCAACAATAGGGGCGGACAGAGAATTCGCCCCTATATTTTACGCGGAGGTGTTATTGTGAGTAGAAAGATTGCATTATGGTGTCTTGCAATTTTGGGTATTAGCATGTTGCTACCGGATATCCTGTTTGCTCAGGCAACCATGGAAAATGTGGTTAATGTACAAAAGTATGAGCGTTCGATTCACATTTTAGCCATGTTGTTAGTAGGATTCGGTTTTTTGATGGTCTTTGTCCGTCGATATGGTTACTCAAGCATCACGGCAACCTATTTGTCGGTAAGCATAGCCATACCACTTTATTTCCTTATCAAAGGATGGGGTATAATGGGGGAGGTATATCATTCGGATCAAATAGAGACCTTGCTGTTTGCAGAGTTTGCCGCAGCCAGCTTGTTAATTGCTATTGGTGCGCCCTTAGGAAGATTAAAGATGCCTCAATATATCTTATCTGCCCTTCTCTTTATTCCGGCTTATATCCTGAATGAATGGATTGTCATGGGAGGAGCATTCGGGCTGGTTGGCGGTTTTATGGATACGGCAGGGTCAATAACCATACATGCCTTTGGGGCTTATTTTGGCTTGGGTATGATTATAAGAATGACCACCAGAAAAGAATTTGAGATGGAAATTCCATCAGTAAAAACCAGTAATCAGTTCTCCTTGTTGGGAAGTATGGTTCTATGGATGTTCTGGCCTTCCTTCTGTTCGGCAATGGTAGAGCCATCTTTAGTTCCATTAACAGCTATAAATACTATAATAGCTTTGTGCGGGGCAACAATAGCGACATATTTGTTTTCGGTTATGCTGCGTAATGGAAAGATAGAAGTGGCTGATATGGCTAATGCTGCCTTAGCCGGTGGTGTAGCTATTGGGGCAACTTGTGCAAATATTACTCCAGCCTATGCTTTCCTGGTTGGGCTTATTGGCGGAGCAATAAGTGTTGTTGGCTACACTATCATTCAACCTGCACTTCAAAAAACGATCAAGGGAATTGATACCTGCGGGGTTCACAATCTCCACGGTATGCCCGGAATCTTTGGGGGGCTGGTAGCTGTTCTTTTTGTCTCCAGTAAAGGGAATCAGGTTTTAGGGATTGTAATTACAGTAGCAATAGCCCTCATTGCTGGACTCATTACTGGTCAGATGTTGACTGTGTTGGGAAGAAAGACAAATCCTTATGATGATGTTGAGGAGTTTGCTTTATCGAAGGACTAAAAAACGATATTTAAGGTAAGCGTTCAGCTATCAGCAGTCAGCCTTCAGCTTTTATAAGGCATTACGGCATAAAAAGGGGGTAGCACCCCTGGCACAGGAAGACATAAAAGAGTAGAAACGCTTCCTTTTGCCTTGATCTTATGGTCTTTGCTGATTGTTGATAGCTGACGGCTGAATGCTTACCAAATCAGGAGGATAACTTGGAAATTGTTGCTTTTTGTTGCCATAATTCTAATATATCTGCTACACGGAAGAGTAAAGATACCTCTATTAAGGTGAGCCTACTTCCATGTTCAAGTAAGATAGAGGTAGGGCATCTGCTTTCAACCTTTGAGAGCGGGGCAGATGGGGTGATGGTGATTGGCTGTCAGGGGGGTAAGTGCCAGTTCGTCGATGGAAGTGTTCTGGCTAAAGGAAGGGTTTTGTACACAAAAAGGCTCCTGAATGAAATTGGGCTTGGAGAAGAGAAAATTGAGTTCTTCACCCTCTCAAACGGCGAAGGATTCCTTGAGGCAGTAGAGATAATGAAAGAGAGGGTGTAACTATTTAGGAATACAGAATTCAGGAGTCAGAATTCAGAATAGCTCCAGAGTAAGCCTCTAATAACTTGCTGACTTCTAAGTTTTGAAAACTATATGCAGGTGTTCTCATTCTGAATTCTGTATTCTGTATTCTGTATTCTTGCTACCTGAGTAGTTACGAGAGGGTAAGAAGATAATGCCTAAAAAATATCATATTAAACCAAAACCAACTCCGAACAGGTTTGTCCCACCGGGGAAATATGTCATTATTGAGCAGGACCAATACTGCCTTCATTGTCCAACGAATGCCTGTGTCAAAAAGGATTGTCCTTATGATGTTTATACAGAACGCAGGTTTGATTCTGCCCAATTAAAGGACATCATTGATTATCTCTGTAAAGGGTGCTTTCGCTGTATTCAGGGCTGTAAAAATAACGCCATTACAAGGACGCTCAACCCTGAATATCTTGTCTTAGGTGATGAATACTGGACGCCTGAAATAATCACCTCTACCTATAATCAGGCAGAGACAGGTAAAGTTCCGGTTTCCGGTGCCGGCTATGGCGGTCCATTTACCGGTCCCGGATTTGATTCGATGTGGACGGATATGAGTGAGATTGTCCGTCCTACAAGGGATGGAATTCATGGTCGGGAATATATCGCGACCACTATTGATTTGGGGAAAAAACTTCCCTTTTTGAAATTTGACGAGGAAAGGGGACTGATTTCTGAGCCCCCTACCCTCATTGAGCTACCTATGCCTGTTATTTTTAACCCGCTTCCCTTTGGAGTGTTAAGTCAGGAGATATTATTAGCCCAAGCCCAAGCCGCCAAAATTCTTGATACCTTTATGATTGTTAATAGCATCGACTTAAGCCCCGAAATCCTTCGCTACCAAAATCATCTTGTTCCCTTGATAAATGAAGTAGCTGAGGATAAGATACGGGGTTTCGTAATGGTGGAATTTCCCGACCAGGATGATGTTTTGGCTCTTGTCCAGGCTGCCCGGGCTATAAATCCAAAGATTGTTACCATGATTAGGTTAAAATTTGATAAAGGGGTAGTGGCTCGGGTGTTGGAGTTAACGAAGGGTGGTGCTGAGGTAATCCACCTCTGTGCCGATGAGCAGGGTAAGGAATCAGACGCCACAAACCCGCGTTTTATCAAGGAAATGATTCGACAGGTTCACTTGAGTTTAGTTGAACAATCACTGCGGGATAGGGTAACCCTGATTGTCTCCGGTGGTATTGCTGAGGCATCGCATTTAGCCAAGGCAATCATCTGCGGCACAGATGGCGTGGCTATTGATTTACCGTTGTTGGTGGCTTTAGAATGCCGACTTTGTAAAAATTGCAAGGAAGGTCTTCCCTGCCCGGTGAAGCTCGAAACTATTGATGCGCAGTGGGCTACAAAGCGCATGGTTAATCTTATGAATGCCTGGCATTCACAACTAATTGAGGTTATGGGTGCTATGGGTATCCGTGAGGTAAGGCGACTTCGGGGAGAAATAGGTCGGGCGATGAATTTTACCGATTTGGAGGAAGAAACTTGGAAATAAAAGATACACCAATACAGAATACAGAATTCAGAATACAGAATTCAGAATCCCGAACCCCGAACCCCGAACCCCGAGTTAAATACACCCTGTCAAGGTTTAGAAACCCAATCTCAAAGTATATCCTGAAACGGAGTTCGAGCTGTATTAAATGTGGGACATGTGTCAAGGTGTGCCAGTTTGGGGTTCATAAGATTTATTCCGCTGGTCCATCAAGACCGAAAGAGGCTTTGTGTATTGGTGAAGATTGTCAAATTCGAAATTCGAAATTCGAAATTCGAAATTGTATAAATAGCTGTCCTCAGAATGCCCTAACCTTAAAGTCTAATCCAGCCTTTTGTGCCCTCGGTGATTATCGCTGGACACCGGATTTAATCCTTTCTACCTGGCATCAGGCAGAAACCGGTAAACTACCCCCGGCTCACTTAGAGTATAAAACAGGGGCTTCAGCAGGAGGGTTTGACAAATTAGAGCTCGTTTTTCCAAAAGAGGTAGAGGAAATTTCGGATAAAGATGTATCTACCACTATTTCCCTCAATTGTTGGGATGAGAAAAGACCAAAGGTGGAAATTGATGTCCCCTGGTATGGTGGTGGGATGTCCTTTGGTTCAACTGCCTTAAATGTTATGGTTGCCCGGGCAAAAGCAGCCCTGTCGGCAAATACCTTTATCTGTACCGGTGAAGGTGGCTATCCGGATGCCCTTATTCCTTACGCTGACCACATCATCACTCAGATAGCTACCGGTTTATTTGGCGTGCGTGAGGAAACTATCCAGCGGGTACGAATCGTGGAATTTAAATATGCTCAGGGTGCTAAACCGGGTCTGGGAGGACATCTGTTGGGTGAGAAGGTTACACCTGAAGTAGCTAAAATGCGTGAGGCAGTAGTAGGAAGTTCACTCTTTTCTCCTTTTCCATTCCATTCGGTTTATTCAATAGAGGACCATAAAAAGCATGTGGACTGGATACGAGAGGTGAACCCAAAGGGTCTTGTCTCGGTCAAGGTTTCAACACCAACAGATGTGGATATGGTGGCTGTGGGTATCTACTTTGCCGGTGCACATATTATTCATATAGATGGAAGTTATGGCGGCACAGGAGCGGCTCCAAATATCGCCAAGAAGAATATCGCTATGCCCATAGAATACGCTATCCCAAAGGTGCATAAGTTCTTATGTGAAGAAGGGATACGGGATAAGATAACCTTGATAGCCTCAGGTGGTATTCGCACCGCTTATGATGTAGCTAAAGCCATTGCATTAGGTGCTGATGGTTGTGTTATCGGAACAGCCGAACTCATTGCCTTAGAATGCGTAAAATGCGGGAATTGTGAATCCGGTAGAGGTTGTGTTAGAGGAATCGCCACCACAGACCCAGAATTTTCCAAAATGATAGATATTGATTGGGCAACTCAACGACTTATTAACCTTTACTCCTCCTGGCGAACACAACTTGTCCGAATTCTAAAAAAATTAGGTATGAAAAGTATAAGGGAATTGGTTGGCAGAAGGGACTGCCTCATGCATTTGGATTATGAAAAATAGCACGCGGATGACACGGATGCTGCAGATTTGCACAGATTAAAATATAAAAAATCCGTGAATATCCGTTTCATCAGCGTTATCTGTGTGCTATTCCAAATGGAGAAAGAAAGTGATAGAAAGAATTATTGAGTCACGGAGAAAATTAATCGAGGGATTATCATTTCCATCTGGTAAAAAGGAAGAAGAGGGTGGCTGTGGTGTTACCGGGTTTGTCTGCTCTATTCCTGTTGCCGGCAAACACATATTTGAGCCTTCCATCCAGATGCATAATCGTGGAAATGGCAAGGGTGGCGGGATTGCCGCAGTTGGGCTTGACTCAGAACAATTAGGGGTCAGTCAACAAATACTCGATGACCATTACCTCCTTCAAATAGCATTGTTGGATACTGATGCAAGGGGTGAGGTTGAAAAAAATTGTATTACCCCATTCTTTGATATTGCCCAGGCGGGAGTGAGTGAGACATTGGAGGATGAGCTTCAGATTGGGCTTGAGGTTAAACCACCTGATGTATGTCGGTATTTTGTCCGGGTAAAAGAAGATGTGCTGGCAAAGTTTATTGAGGAGCCTTTCGGACAGGGACAAGCCCTGTCTCTACAAGGTATGGATGTCCGAGCGGCTGAGGATGAATTTATCTACCAAAACACCTATCGACTCAACACCAAATTTTATGCGGCATTAGGTGAGAAAAAGGCGTTTGTCCTCTCACATGGACGGAATATGATGATTTTAAAGATTGTTGGGTATGCCGAGCAGGTAGTTCAATATTACCGTATGGATGATTTTAAAGCCCATATCTGGATTGCCCACCAGCGGTATCCAACCAAAGGTCGGGTCTGGCATCCTGGCGGTGCACATCCATTTATAGGATTAAATGAGGCATTGGTGCATAATGGTGACTTTGCTAATTATTATTCGGTATCTGAATACCTGAGGCAGAGAAATATCTACCCTTTATTTCTGACAGATACAGAGGTTTCAGTGCTTATGTTTGACCTTTTGAACCGTGGCTACCGCTACCCTCTCGAATACATTATCGAGGCATTAGCACCAACTACAGAACTTGATTTTGACCAATTGCCACAAGAAAAACAACGGATTTATCGCGCCATACAATCAACTCATATTCATGGTTCACCTGATGGACCCTGGTTTTTTATCATTGCCCGTAATGAACCGTCCAAAAAACAGTTTCAGCTAATCGGTATCACCGATACCTCTATGTTAAGGCCACAGGTTTTTGCCCTGCAGGAGGGAGAAGTGAATATCGGAATTATTGCTTCAGAAAAGCAGGCTATTGATGCTACCTTGCAGTCATTAGCCGGCGAGGATAAAAGATTTTGCCCAATAGCGGATAAATATTGGAATGCCAGGGGCGGTAGTCATACTGACGGTGGGGCATTCATCTTTACCCTCGAAGATGACCATGAGCAAAAGAGGCTTACCTGTACCGATAAGTTTGGTCGGCTAATTACCACCACAGCAAGAAGTGAGAATAGGAAAGTGGAAAGTGGAAAGTATCCCCCGCTGGCTGGGGTAAGGGGGGTGGAAAATGAGAAATGGGAAGTAGTGCGGGATAATCTCGCACAATGGGATACCGATACCCTCATTGAGTGTTGCCGGATAATGGCGCAGAAATCAACCCAAAATGACGAACTAAAGGCAGAGATAATAGAGGGCTTAACCCTGCTCAATAACAGGAGATACGATACAGGGAATAAAAAACGGGGTGTGGTATTACACATTATCAGGCAAGCCCTGCATGAGATATTTAACACCACCCCACTAATCGGTACAGGAGACATTTACCATTTGATTGATTGGGATAATCGGCATAATCTGTGTGAGCCAAAGAAAGACTGCGGCATTTTGGTTCTGAATGCCAATGGTTTCCCACCGGAAGGGGATGAATGTGATGCCCGGCTTATTGTTGAGGCTTACAAATCAGGCTGGAAAAGATTTATTGTTTATGGTTCTAAGGGGCAGAGATTTTGTGGATGTGGTTTGGGAGCAAATACCAAAGGAGTGCGGATTGATGCCTATGATTCCTCTGGTGATTACCTTGCCTCAGGCATAGATGGGCTGGAGATTTATGTCCATGACAATGCCCAGGACCAATTGGGACAGATTATGAAATCCGGGAAACTTGTGGTTTATGGTGATGTAGGCCAAACATTTATGTATGGTGCCAAGGGTGGTGAGGTATATATTCTGGGAAATGGTGCCGGAAGACCGTTAATCAATGCGGTTGGCAGACCACGAGTGGTTATAAACGGCACCTGTCTTGATTTCCTGGCAGAGTCATTTATGGCTGGTGACCCCTTAAATGGCGGTGGATTTGTTATTCTAAACGGTATGGAATTTGACGACGAAGGTCATCTCAAAGAACAACCCACCCCGTATCCCGGCTCAAATCTCTTCTCCCTTGCTTCAGGCGGTGCCATTTATGCCCGCGACCCACACCATAAAATAGTAGCCGACCAGCTAAATGGTGGTGAATTTGCTAAACTTACCCCTCCGGATTGGGAACTTATCCTGCCTTATTTGCAAGAAAATGAACGGTTATTCGGCATATCCATTGAAAAAGACCTCCTTACCGTAGATGGGGTAGCGAAAAACCCTGAAGAGATATATCGCAAGATCAGAGCCGTAAAACTTGCGGTGCTTACTGAGGTTGAGGAGGAGGACTAATTAATAATTGATAATTGTATCTGGTGGTTTATGGAATTTAGTGAATTGGTAAAAAAGTTTTCTCCACGAATAAAGCAATTAGCCGCCAGGATGCCTACTTTCTCCCAATCTATTGACCAAGATGACCTTTATCAGGAAATACTATTTTCTCTATGGGAAAGATGGAGAAAAGGAGAGTTTGATGACAAAACCGATGGTTATATCAGGGTAGTTGCTACTTTACTCTAAAGAACTATCTGCGTAAGTTTAGAGAAAAGGTAAAATTGGTAAGTCTGCAAGAACCATTGGAAGAAAATGGCATCCTCTTAGAGGAGCTTATCTCTGACCAAAAACCCTTAATCACCGAAAAATGGGACGATGCCATCTTTATCCAGCAGATGAAGGAAAAGGAACTAACCCGCAGGGAGAAAGAAGTGGCTGAACTTCTCTCACAAGATTATACCTTAAGGGATATAGGCATGAAACTAAGTATCTCACATGTTCGGGTACTTAAGATTAAAGAAAATATAGGTAAGAAATTTAAGAAGGGGTTATTTTAACCTGACAGCAGAAAGCGGTTTTAGTTGTTGGTGTAAGCAAGACAAAAGTTTGATAAACTTCAAAACTCTCTCAAATACGCTTCAGTCCCTCCTTGTCAGGTGTGGCGATTTGTTAGTCTGCTAAGTGTATATAAGTGAATATTTTTCTGGTGATTCAATGGATTCTCTCTCTAAATCCACATCTAAATCCGGCCAGTAAAGATGATGTGGTTGTGGCAATTCAACATTCAGAATAGATGAAATATTCGCATTTTTAAACCAAGGAAAGTCTGAAAATGGTAAAAAATATTCGTTCTGATGAACCATCAGCCAAAATCCATATTTAGAGATGTTTAGCACCTCAACTGGGGAAGTGCTTTTTCCAGTTATCTTTGATTTCATCTTTTCTCTCCTCGATAATTTTTTGTATATCACGAAGCTCTTTTTGAGATAAACCATAATTCTGAACTAACGAAATAGAGGGCTCTAACCAAAACTTAGCCTCACCGTTACTAGAAGATACATGAATATGTACTCTTTCCTCTTCACGAGAAAAGAAAAAGAATCGATAACCTTTATGACGAAAAACAGTTGGACTCATAACAATATTATATCCTTTTAGAGCCTAACATTATTTATTATCTTCCATAAATAATTTAATCCATTTATAGCATAATCTAATAGCTTTGCCAAGCCAAAATTAACTGGATAAATTTTGGTATAGGAGGGGGTTACCAAAAAGGATAATTTCTTACTTTAATATAACAGTGGGTGAAATTCTCACAAACTATTCAATAAGGAGGTGCAGAAATGCAAGTAAAAACAAAAGAGGATGTCTTTAAGTTAGTTAAAGACAAGTCGAGTAGACATCTTTTTAACCTCATGGTTGTTAATGCCCCTCACAGAACCGTGCTTGAAGTTTTCCCTCACACGGCTCTTCGGTGATACATCCTCAAACTGAGGATAGGTTAGGATACGAGTGATATATCTTTGGTCTTTGGTCGTGGTAGTGAGTTATACTTCATGAAGCTTAGGAATTGTTTCCAGTTGTAACTCTTCTTTTCGCTTCGCCTGTTAATCCACTTATGAGCAAGTTTTATGGTTTCCCGATAGAATGCTTGCATTTCCTGTATGTTTCCACTTATTCCATAATAGTGATAGTGTCCCACAAGCTTCATTTTCAATACATTCCACCAGTCTACCAACCTTTCCTGATTGCGAACCTTCATCATCCACTGGTTCAACTCTTTTATCTTATGTCTGAACTTGCTCTTTGCTGTCTTTCGCCCTAACTTAAACTTACCTGTCCTCGTCTTGTCGCAGTAGTGTGTAAATCCCAAGAAGTCAAATGTTTCAAGCGACTTCCCTTTCTGTTTAGCTTCCATCCATTGATAACGACCAAACTTTATTGTCTTACTCTTGTCTTTGGCTATCTTGAGACCAAACTTATTCAACCTCTCTTCCAATGCTTTTCCAAATGCCTCTGCTTCCTCTTTTATTTGGAAGCATACTACAAAGTCATCTGCATATCTAATAAGTTGAACGAAGCCTTTTGCCTCTTTCTTTACCACCTTCTCAAACCACACGACCCACTTCGTGGGTGCCCCGATACATAATGAAGGTAGACATTAGCCAGAAGCGGGCTTATTATTCTACCTTGCGGTGTCCCTTTCTCCGTTTGGAAATATTTCCCTTCTTCCATCACCCCTTGACACTAACCCCATCTACTCCAGCAGCTTTATTCCTCTCAAGCTCCCTGAAGCACTCTGCAAGAAAATCCTCTCCTATAAGGTGTATCCAGAGAAGTAAACTTCTCATCAGGATTTTCTTTAGCCCACTTAAGTTATCAACAACAGTTTTGTGCCCACCATTGTTCCACCTCTGTGTATCGTAGGTGTTTCCCTATTGTTGCATTGCATCACCGCTAACTCCTTCCCTCCACAAGCGTTACCTTGCTCCATCAGTACTACGAGTTAGTCTTAACTACACAAAGTATATTTCCGCAGTTCCTTACCGTTTATAGGGAGGTAGCACCTCTGGCACTTGTTACCGCCTATACCAGAGGGCTTTTGAGAGCTTCCCTCTAATAAATACTCTGGTTCTCCAGAGTTTCACTTAGCTCCTTTTGATAGCTTGCAACGGTCGCAAGACCACGCCTGAGTTCTCATCACCTCGCCTTCCAGTAACTATTGAACTATCACTTTTGAATGCCTCTGATAGCACGCAACTACTACGGTCTATAGTGATTTGCCTTCTCCCTGCTTTTATGGTAATGAGACTTCTGTCTGCTCCTCAATTAACAGTTTCGACCTCCGACACTATAGATATTTCGGGGCTCAATCCCTTCAACTTTCGCTTGCAGCCCGCTACCTCCCTCCTCCCAGCTTCACACAGTTTGTTACCTCCCTATGTGTGGGATTTGGTGTTGAGCTGGTGGCTAACCTTTACTCAAGCCAGACTTCCTGCCTGTGTATATCACGCAGACAAGTCACTGGCAAGACCTAAGCAACTTGCTCGGCACACCCGTAACAGCCTGCCGAAATCCTTTTCGTGCTTTCGTGATTATATTTTGTTTCTCCAAAGTCCTCAGTGTCTCCAAAGGTTAAATTTACTTTAGGGGATAGAGTGTTACAAATTTCATATTGACTAATCAACCAATTTGTGATATACTCCTAATTAGTTAAACTAATTTGGAGATTATACCGATATGGAAAGAATAAAAAGAATCTTAGATATAAAGTTACCCAAGGGACAGTCTGCATTTTTGTGGGGACCCAGAAAAACAGGTAAGACTATGTACTTAAAAACTATGTTTCCTGAAGCAATAGTGTATGATTTCTTAAAGACAGATTTGTTCCTTGAATTTTCCAAAAATCCTGCTTTATTGCGTGAGCGATTGTTAGCTAAAGATGAGAGTATCTTTAAGTTTCCTATAATTTTAGATGAAGTACAAAAGGTACCTCAAATTTTAGATGAAGTTCACTGGTTGATTGAAAATAAAGGGTTAAATTTTATTCTTTGTGGCTCAAGTGCAAGGAAATTAAAGAGAGGACAGGCTAATCTATTAGGTGGCAGGGCATGGCGTTATCAAATGTTTCCCTTTGTTACGGCAGAGATTGAGGGTATGGATTTGCTGAGGATTTTAAATCATGGAATGATTCCTATTCACTATTTACAAGATGATAATAGTTGCAAGAAATCTTTAATCGCCTATATCCAGGATTACTTAAAGGAAGAGGTTTTCAATGAGGGATTGGTACGGAATATCCCGGCTTTTTCCAGATTTTTCGATGCTGTCGGTTATTCTCATGGAGAACTTACAAATTATTCCAATATTGCTCGTGAGTGTGGGGTTAGCTCTAAAACAGTTAAAGAATATTATCAAATTCTGGTAGATACCTTATTGGGTACGATGATTGAACCTTTTAAGAGACGACAGGGTCGGCAGATTATCAGCAGCTTGCCAAAATTTTATTTGTTTGATGTAGGTGTAGCAGGCATTTTGACAAAACGGCACTTAGTAGAAGAAAAGGGTGAGGCATTTGGGAAAGCCTTTGAGCATTTTATATTTATGGAATTAGTTGCTTATAAATCGTATAATGAGTTAGATTTTGAGATTAATTTCTGGAGAACCAAGTCTGGCTTGGAGGTTGACTTTGTTCTTGGGGGTGGGGAAATAGCTATAGAAGTTAAAGGCACAAGTAGATTAGATAATAGAGAATTGAGAGCATTAATTGCATTTTCTGAGGAATACTCTCCCAGAAAGACTATACTTATTTGTAATGAGAAAGAAGAGAGGAAATCAGGCAATATACGGATTATGCCCTGGTGTAAATTTTTGGGCGAACTATGGGAAGGGAAGATTATATGCAATCCGATAAATAACTTGACATAATGGTTGTAGGGACAGGCTCTGTCCCTGAAGGCAAACAGACTTCCGAGTAGACTTCCGAAGTTTTCAAAACTTCGGAAGTCTAAGGGTCTCCTTTCGCAAGTAATGTCAACTTAATTAACGGATTGCATATGTTTAGACAATAAGAGAGATATTAGACAAAATGCCTTTAAGCAGGTGAATAATATGAGGATTAACTGGTTGTTTTTGATAGCAATATGTAATAGTATAGTAATTGGTTGTGTATGCAATGAAACGAGTTATCAAGGGGGTAAAAAAATGGCAGGTATTATAAGTAAAGAGGCAGCACCTCTGTCGAAGGCAGCACCTTTGGCAAAGGTATTGCTTGTTATTGCCTCTAATAATTTCCGGGATGAAGAGTTTCTTCAGCCAAAACAGGTTATTGAGGCAAAAGGGTATATAGTGACTGTTGCGTCTTCCTCTCTGCATGTTTCTAAGGGTGTGCTTGGAGCAACAGTTACGCCTGACATTCTCCTAAGTGAGGCAAACAAAGGCAGCAAATTATGACGCTATTGTCTTTGTTGGAGGAGGAGGTTCCTCAGAATATTGGAATAATCCTGCAGCACACAAGATAGCTAAAGAAATGGCTGTCATGGGCAAGGTTGTAGGTGCCATTTGTATCGCTCCGGTAATTTTAGCCAATGCCGGGATTCTTAATGGGAAAAAAGCAACAGTATTCCCTTCTGAGATAGAAAGACTTAAGGCTAAGGGTGCTATATATACCTGTGCCGGGGTAGAAATTGATGGTAGGATAATTACAGCCAATGGACCACAGTCTGCTGCTTTGTTTGGTGAGGCAATTGTGGCTGCATTGTTGCAAAGGTAGTAACTGCTCAATAACCTGTGGATTTTGCAAGCCACAATTAACAATAGGTAAACGCTTACAAGGAAAAGAGTCACAAAGGGTGTATAATCTTAGGGAAAATAATTGTAACAATAACAAGACAAGGGTGCATTTCTTAGGATTTACACCCTTTGTGACTCTTTTCCTGTATTCTGTATTTTGACTCCTAACTCCTGTATTCTTGTTGCCTGAGTAGTTCAATCTCATGGAATTGCTACAGGATATTGAGCAATTACAACAATACAGCTGTTGTATCGGAAGTTCACCCCAAGCAGCAAAAAATAACTTGTCATAACCTATTGTTTTTCAAGAGGTTTCTGCTGTTTTGCCAGTTTTTTTCTTGTGACTACAAGTACATCTTTATGTGGCAATACGGATGGCAAGCGGACATCCAATCTTTTTAATAATTCCTGTGAAGTTTCCCTGGGTATTGGAATCTTCAGGCAACCCCCTTGTCCATTTACCTCTACTTCCATGGAACAAAGTGTTGTTAATTGCTTAATCCCTTCTTCAACGGTTAAATCTAATCCTTTCCATTTATTCTGTAATGCCCGAATAATCATATAGGCTAACATTACCACCAAGACATGTCCTCGTGTATTCCTTTCTGTTTGTACGAATACAGGCCGTATCTCCAAGTGTCCTGTCTTGCATGTCCGAAATGCCGACTCCACCATACTTAAATCCTTATATCGTGCATGTATTATCTCTTTGTTGGCTGATTCCTTGGGTAAGCTTGTCTTGATAACATAACATCCATTCAAAAAGGATTCCTCTTTTAAGGCTTCTTCATCTATTATTAATCTTAATTTCCGCTCATCTGCCTCTATTTTTACCCATTTATTTATATTAAGCAATGCTATTTTCTTATTTATCCGTTCCATGGCTTTTGATACCTTTGCCCGAGAATGTTCTTCCAGATATTTATTTATCTTTTCTACAATTCCACCTATCTTCTTTTGTTTACTTTGTCGATTTTCGCTTATCTCTTCTGCCCGCAACGGATTTCGTCTTAATATGTACCGCACCCCTTCCTCTTCTATCTCACACAGATTAACATCAAAAATCGACACCTGTATTAGTCCTCTCTTTATTAACCCTTCAATCTGTACCCTTGTCAGAGCTGTAATATAGTGAAATCCTTCCGGCAATTTGTCTATCTGTGTCTTCTTTATCATCCCTCGATCACCAACAAATGTTACTGCCTTACACCCAAACCGTTCCACTGCCTTTTGAACTTGCGATTGAAATGTTTCCGTATCATTGGTATTTCCTCTAAATACCTCTGTCGAAACAGGTTCCCCTAACTCATCGCATAATAATCCAATTACTATCTGCTTTTTTCCCTTCTTCTTGTCCCGATTATATCCATAATCTGCCAGAGCATTCTTCTCCCCTTCTATACACCCCCCAATGGGGGAAAACTGGGGGAAACTGGGGACAGCGCCTATTTATTGCAATAAATAGGCGCTGTCCCCAGTTTGAGTTTCTGGGAGGAGCATTCGGGCTGGTTGACAGTTTTATGGATACGGCAGGGTCAATAACCATACATGCTTTTGGGGCTTATTTTGGCTTGGGTATGATTATAAGAATGACCACCAGAAAAGAATTTGAGATGGAAATTCCATCAGTAAAGACCAGCAATCAGTTCTCTTTGTTGGGGAGTATGGTTCTATGGATATTCTGGCCTTCCTTCTGTTCGGCAATGGTAGAGCCATCTTTAGTCCCCTTAACAGCCATAAACACCATAATAGCTTTATGTGGGGCAACAATAGCCACCTATTTATTCTCATGTTTGCTCCGCAATGGAAAGGTTGAAGTGGCTGATATGGCTAATGCTGCCTTAGCCGGTGGTGTGGCTATTGGGGCAACCTGTGCAAACATTACCCCAGCCTATGCTTTCCTGGTTGGAATTATCGGCGGAGCAATAAGTGTTATTGGCTACGCTATCATTCAGCCTGCACTTCAAAAAATGCTCAAGGGAATCGATACCTGCGGGGTTCACAATCTCCACGGTATGCCGGGAATCTTTGGAGGACTGGTAGCTGTTCTCTTTGTCGCAAGCAAAGGGAACCCAGGTTTTAGGGATTGTAATTACGGTAGCAATAGCACTCATTGCCGGACTCATTACCGGTCAGATGTTGACTGTGTTGGGAAGAAAGACAAATCCTTATGATGATGTTGAGGAGTTTGCTTTGGTGACGGAATAAAAAACAGTGGAATTGACAAACTGACATTCCGCCTTCAGCACGCGATAAAATATTCTATAAATATGGAAAAATATCAGCACCACATTGTTCACCCAGAATTGCTGTCGCTCTAAAACATAAGATGGTACATGCAGTGACAGTAAAATATTTGCCTTACCGGTTAGTGAGGTAATAAAGATAATGACCTGAGAGCGTGGAGAAAAACCAAAGGGTTGAGGCTGAAGAGCAATCTGGAGAGTAAGTATAGGGAATAGGGAATATTGACTATTCCCTATTCCAGCAATTCTAATTATGAGATTTTACAAAACAGATTCTAGTCCAGTGCCAAAAACAAGATACTTATCACTCCAATCAGGTAAGGAATAAATAAACAAGTAAGCGATTTAAATCCCCCTTAATCCCCCTTTGTTTGATAAAGGGGGATTAAGGGGGATTTCATGTTGCTTGAGAATATGTTTATAAGCGGAAATCAAAAATCCAGCCGTTCTGCAAGCAGGATCACAAATTGTTTCGCCCTTCTTCGGGTCAATTGCCGCCACAATAAAATCAATAATATGACGCAGAGTGCACTTAACCCACTGTTCAAGATTGTTACTTTGCCTAACCATTGTTAGCGGGTCATAATTAGAATTGCTGGCCCTATTCCCTAAAATATTGACAAATGCTTATTTATATGATAAATTTAAAATTGTGATTCATAGACATTTCATAGGAAGATATAATGAAATTTGCAGATAATATAGCCAACTGGATTAAAATTCAGGTAGAACAAGCCGGAGCAGAAGGTGTAATTGTAGGCTTGAGTGGTGGTATTGATTCTTCTGTAGTCGCTGCTCTATCAAGAAAAGCCGTGGGAGACAAAGTGCTGGGGTTAATAATGCCTTGTGAGGGGAGCCCCATGGATGAAGAAGATGCCCTCTTTGTTGCCTCACAATTCGGGATTAAGACAGAACGGATAGATTTAGAGGCTGTCTGTGGGAAGTTGCTGGAAGTATTACCTCTTGGTAACAAGTTGGCATCAGCTAATCTAAAACCAAG
>Ga0180009_10003604_pt1 | contig 17525 bp, 11 predicted proteins | sample OS_PC_MetaG_FD_123537 | JGI IMG/M metagenome (GOLD analysis project Ga0180009, IMG submission 123537) | Groundwater microbial communities from the Aspo Hard Rock Laboratory (HRL) deep subsurface site, Sweden - OS_PC_MetaG | ecosystem: Environmental > Aquatic > Deep subsurface > Groundwater... | reverse complement strand
TTTATGGAAAAGCAAATATTCTTGATTCCAAACATTTCATGTGCTCACTGTGTCCTGTCCATAAAAAACAAATTAAGTGAATTGGAGGGTATTAATACAGTAGAAGGAAATGCTGATGAAAAAAGTATTACTGTTGCATGGGAACTGCCTGCGACGCTGGAAAAGATTAAAAATACCCTAAAAAAAATTAACTATCCCGCAGTATAACAACTGAGGTAACAGTTCAGGCACAAAGGCCTGTAAGTAGTCGGGTAGTTAACCACTCGACCATTTTCCCACTCGACCACTTGACCACTCGACCACTTAACCACTCGACCAATATTGAACGGACAATATTTATGATTGAACAGAAAATTACCTTGCCCGTAATCGGCATGACGTGTGCCAACTGCGCCATGAATATTGAAAAAAGTTTAAAAAAAGTTCACGGTGTTAAAAATGCGAATGTCAATTTTGCTGCTGAGCAAGCACTGGTTGAATATATTCCTTCTATTACAAGCATAAATGATATAATCTCTGCCATAACTAAAGCCGGCTACGGCGCAGTACATCCGGACGACCTTATAGATGTAGAAGATGCAGAGCAAGCTGCCAGAAAAGCCGAAATTAAGAGCCAGACCCGCAAGTTCGCTGTTGGTGTTTTGTTTGCCTTACCACTCTTTCTATTAAGCATGGGAAGAGATTTTAATCTAATTGGAATGTGGAGCCATCAAACTTGGGTCAACTGGCTATTCCTATTCTTAGCCACTCCTGTACAATTTTATACTGGATGGGACTTTTACACTGGAGGGTTCAAAAGTCTTAAAAACCGAAGCGCAAACATGGATGTGCTTGTTGCTATGGGCTCATCGGTTGCATATTTTTATTCTTTTGCCATTCTAATCTTTCATTCACCAGGCGATCATGTATATTTTGAAACATCTGCAGTTATCATAACCCTCATAAAACTGGGCAAAATGCTCGAGTCCAGAACCAAGGGCAAGACAGGCGGAGCTATCCGCAAACTAATCGGTCTCCGGCCCAAAACAGCTACCATCATAGAAAAAGGGGTAGAAAAAGAGATCTCCTTAAACCTGGTAAAAAAGGATGACACAGTTATTGTCCGTCCTGGAGAAAGGATCCCGGTTGACGGAATTGTAATCGAAGGAAAATCAGCAGTAGATGAATCAATGCTCAGCGGTGAGCCATTGCCCGTTGACAAGAAGGCCGGTGAACAAGTCGTTGCCGGATCAATTAACGGAGAAGGGCTATTAAAATTTAAGGCTACCCGCGTTGGCAAGGAAACGGCTCTCGCCCAAATTATAAAGCTGGTTCAAGAAGCACAGGGTAGCAAGGCGCCCATACAGGCTATCGCTGACCGAATAGCCGCAATATTTGTTCCAACAGTAATAATTATAGCATTATTTACCTTTGCATTGTGGTGGGGAATTACAGGAGAGTTCGTCACAGCCATAATTAGACTTGTGGCTGTACTTGTAATAGCCTGTCCATGCGCCTTAGGGCTCGCTACACCAACCGCAATAATGGCAGGCACAGGTAAAGGAGCTGAAAGGGGAGTTCTGTTTAAAAACAGCGAAGCACTGGAAATGACAACCAAACTCAATATTATTGTGCTGGACAAAACCGGAACTATTACAATGGGAAAACCCGCTGTAGTTGATGTTATACCCTTTAATCCTGGCTGCGAGACCGTTGAAAACCTGCTAAAATTAGGAGCCTCTGTTGAAAAAGGATCAGAACACCCACTTGGAAAAGCTATAGTAAATGAAGCAGAAAAAAGAGGTATTAATTTACTGGAACCCAAAGATTTCAAAGCCTCGGGCGGTCTTGGCGTTGAAGCAAGAATCAATGGCATCCCTGTATTATTAGGAAAACCTAAATGGCTCCAGGAAATGGGAATCAATATTGATAAAGCCAGGGACAAGATAGATTTCCTTCAATCTGAAGGTAAAACTGTAATGGTTCTCATACAGAACAGTGAATTGTGCGGCTTAATTGCGGTATCCGATACCCTGAAGCCGGAATCAAAAAATGCGATTAGCCAGCTTCACAATCAAAATCTTTCTGTAGTAATGCTAACCGGTGACAATCTTCAAACAGCGCAAGCAATTGCTTCGGAAGTTAATATTGATAAAATTTTTGCGGAAGTACTTCCAGAAGAAAAAGCATCGAAGATAAAAGAGCTCCAGAAGAAAAAAAACAAAGTAGGTATGGTAGGAGATGGTATAAATGATGCGCCTGCTCTTGCCCAGGCAGATGTCGGCTTAGCTATAGGAACAGGTACTGATGTGGCAATTGAAACAGCTGATGTAATTCTTTCAAGCGGCAGTTTAAACGGTGTGCCCAGCGCCATCAGTATCAGCAAGGCAACCATGAATACAGTCAGGCAGAATCTCTTCTTCGCCTTTTTTTATAACATAATACTAATCCCAGTTGCCGCAGGAATTCTTTATCCTTTTGATATATTTCCAAACTTCTTGAGGCAACTGCATCCTATACTCGCAGCCTTGGCCATGGCACTAAGCAGTATCTCCGTTGTAACGAACAGCCTTCGTCTTTATAATGCAAAAATCAACTAATTGCGTGCAAGCAATTCCCTGGCAAGCTCAATATGGTCAGATGAGCCATAGCTGCTCTTTCTGTAAAAAACTACAGGTTTGCCGACATCTGCGCTATCTGCAATAGTAGTGTTTATTCTGATAACCGTATCAAAAAGCAAACTCGAACATCTGGCATCATTTTTAAGCCTGTCTATTATACTCTGGCTGATCCTGGTTCTCCTGTCAAAAAAGGTCGGAACGACTCCTGTAATCTTAAGATCAGGATTAATTTCTTCTTTTATTGCAAATATAGTATCAAAAAGTTCATCTAAAGCTGAATAAGAATAAGGTTGAGTTTGACATGGTACAAGGACTTCATTTGCAAAGGTTAGTACGTTTACTGTAAGAAGCGAAAGGCTCGGCGGTGTATCAATAAGTATAAAATCATACTCTCCTGCAATACCTTCAAGTGCTTCTTTTAACCTGTTTTCTCTTCCAACTACATCGACAAGTTCAACTTCAGCTCCTGCAAGATCTACATGAGAAGGAATCAAATCCAGCCCCTTCCATTTTGTCTTTAAAATAGCATCAAATGCGTTATCAGACCTTTCTTTAATTAAGTCATATGTGGTAAGCGTTTCTTCATTAACATCAACGCCAAGACCCTTGGTCGCATTAAACTGTGGATCCATATCAACGATAAGAACTTTTTTCCCTTCAAGTGAAAGTGCTGCTCCAAGATTTATAACCATTACTGTTTTTCCTACCCCGCCCTTTTCATTTGCTACAGCAATAATTCTGGTATTATTAGCTCCCATCTTAAAAACCTCCTTTTAGCTTTTTTGAAAATTTATTTAACATAATATGTTGTAAAATTTAATATTTTATGTTATATACCTAAAAAAGGGGAAAGGAAAAATGTCAGAAAAACATCCTGAATGTCCGCTCTATAATCCATTAAATTGTAAAGAGTATTACAATCCTAAACTCTGTGCATTTGTAAGGAAAGACAAAGTCTGTCTTAAAAAAAAGAAACCAAAAGCAAAAGCAAAAAAAATAGATGATTAAAATATCTGTGACAGTTCACGATTACTTTATCAGAAAATCAGGCATGACCTGCGGTGTCTGATAGAAGAAACGGATCTATACCTATCTTTCTTACCGTCTCATTCCACCTTGCATCAACCGGAATATCAAAAATAACATCCTCAAAAACAGGACATGTAAGCCATGCATTTTCCTTAATCTCTGATTCAAGTTGTCCAGGGCCCCAGCCGGCACACCCTAAAGAAATAATATATGATTTAGGCCCTATACCCATGGCTATTGCGTCTAAAATATCTCTGGTATTACTCATGGCAAGACAGGGGGTAACCATAAGGCAACCCTCCCAGTCAAAAGGAGGGCCATGCAGCACAAATATTTCACCTATATGGACAGGTCCGCCTAAATGTATTATTATATTTTCTGCTTCAGGGATATAATTCATTTTAAGCTCATCAAAAATTATTTTCCCAGACAGATCAGAATGGACGCGGTTTACAATAATACCCACAGCCCCATCAGAATTATGCTCAGAAATACAAGTCACAGTCTGGGAAAAATTCGGATCGTTAAGGGCCGGCATCGCTATTAGAAACTGTCCTTTAAGGTAAGACAGATCTCTATTTTCCATAGTTCCTCCATAACTGCTCAGGTTTTTAGGTTCACGGTTCACGGTTCACGGTTGAACTTTGAACCTGAGCAGTTACCAAAAATATTAAGCATCCTCACAATTTTCATTGAAATAATAATTTTTTCAATCTAATTTAGCTGTTAAAATATGTCCATAACTTTTTAATATTATATCATGAAAGAAGAATCAAACCATATTGCCAGAATGCGAAATGACGCTGTCAGCATCTTCCAAAAAGGCCTGCAGGCCGTTGAGCCAAGCGCTGCTATAAAAAAATACTGCCGGCTTGAAGATAACCGCCTTTTTATCGGAGACAATGTTTACGATCTTTCAAACTATGGAAACATCTTCGTAATCGGCGCAGGAAAAGCATCAGCGCCTATGGCTGCAGCTATAGAGGACATTCTTGGGAAAAGAATAACAAAAGGAATTATTAATGTTAAATATAAACATGTGGTTCATCTTGACCGAATCAAATTGATAGAAGCCGGACATCCGGTCCCCGATAAAAATGGACAAAATGGTGCAAGTGCTATCCTTGACCTCGCGCTTTCCGCTGAAAAGAATGATCTGGTAATTTGTCTGATTTCAGGAGGAGGATCTGCTCTACTTCCCTTGCCTTATGAAGGCCTGACATTAAAGGATAAGCAGGAAACCATAAAAGAACTTCTTTCTTGCGGTGCAAGTATTCATGAAATCAATGCAATACGAAAGCATACTTCCATGATAAAAGGCGGAAGGCTTGCGCTTGCGGCATATCCTGCCACTCTTGTTTCGCTTATACTTTCAGATGTAGTAGGGAATGATCTTGATGTTATTTCATCAGGACCCACCGTAGCGGATTCAAGTACCTACTTAGACTGTATCGAAATTTTTGAAAAATACAATATTATAAAAAAACTGCCTGAAAATATTGTAAACCATATCAAAGCCGGTGTTTCACGAAAAATCCCCGAATCACCAAAAGCTGGAAACCCCGCTTTTGAAAAAACACACAATCTTGTAATAGGAAGTAATATCGAAGCCATGCTGGCCGCAAAGATCCACGCTGAACACCTGGGATACAACACCATTGTACTCTCTTCCATGATTGAAGGTGAAACCAGAGAGGTAGCGAAAGTTCATGGCGCAATAGCAAAAGAAATAATCAAAAACAACAATCCCCTGCCCCCTCCGGCGTGTATACTTTCAGGAGGTGAAACAACAGTGACTTTAAAGGGAAAAGGTCTTGGCGGTAGAAATCAGGAATTTTCTCTTGCCGCAGCAATAGAAATTGCTGGCATGGACAGCGTTGTTGTTTTAAGCGGAGGCACAGACGGCACAGATGGGCCTACTGATGCTGCAGGAGCAATAGCTGATAATAATACTCTAAAAAGAGCCGGACATATGGGGATGGATCCTTACTCTTTTCTTGAGGACAATGATTCGTATCATTTTTTTAAAAAACTGGATGATCTGTTTATAACAGGCCCAACCAACACAAATGTCATGGATTTGAGGATATTGCTTGTAACTTAATCTTAGGGGGAAAAATACATCTTTTTTAAGCATATAAAGTAACTCTTAAAGATTCGCCTCTTAGCTCAAAGTCGGGCTCTTTGCCGTTATGCTCGATCATACCGCGAATGATTTTGCGTGATACACCCCGACCGCTGCCCTCAATATATTCCATATCGCGCAGATAATCGACAATTGTTTGATTACGGTGATAGCGGGCGCCGCTTTTCATCCGTTCGATGGTAATTGTATTTGGAAGATTTCCAGGACTGTCAATTTCCAACCGGTCAGGATAGAGCCAGATTCCAATATTCGTTCCGCCTATAGTATAATCTCTGTGTGCAACAGCATTGACAACAACTTCACGCAGAACCTCAGGGGGATAAGCATATTCAGTCACGCGTCTTGTGCCTTCAATTTTTTCTTTTGACCTTACCCTTAAAACAAAATTTACGGCCTGGTCAATTATGCCTTCTTCAGTAATAACTCCCGAGTTTTCACGCAACGAAATCAGGGGGCCGTTGATCTCTCTGCGAAAACGGCCCGCCACATCAGCGTCAGGAGAGTCGTATTCTACGGCGGTAATACCGCTTTGGGGGATTAATTTTTTAACTCTATCTTTTTTGCCGAATAAAATAAGCCCTGCCAGAGTGCAATTAACAGCGCCGAGTTCTTCAGAAAGTATCTGATTGTCAATCAAAAGCCGAAGCCATTTTGACTTATCGTCATAACCGATATCTCTGACCTGCCTGAAATACTCAACAAGCAGCGTTTCATTCAAATCTTCCGGTTTTGACCTTGGCACAGGCGTCACCTCAAAATGAATCATCCCGGAGCTTTGAAATAAACGCCTTAGTTCTTCTCTGTCTGTTTCCCGACAACTGGTTACATCACGAATATAGTAACGCTCCTTTGCATCCTTCCCCTTGCGTTTGGAATACGGCTTGGCGACACTCATCGGCACAGTAATCACGGCAACCCTCAGATTTTCTTCTACAGGCACCTCCTCATAATCAACAATAATATTCGGATGTGCCCACCCCTGAACAGCGTCTGATATCCATTTGCCGTATTCGGAGAACCTGCCTTGCAGCCCTGTTATTGTGCCGTCATCTTCAACTCCGAGCAGAATTTTCCCGCCCTTTGAATTTGCAAAGCAAACGACATACTCCGCGATTCTTTCCGCTTTAATGTCCGGTGTATCTGCTTTGAATTCCACAAAACTGGATTCGCCTTTATTGATAAGTTCCAAAAGTTCTATTTTGTCCATATCAGCTATTTCCTTTTACTCTTTCACTGGCAATATCACTATAAAATTTAGCGCTACTGTGCAGAACAGATCAGAACAGTTTGTTTCTTTTAAAATCAAAGAGTATTCTTCTTCTGTTAGATTAGCTCTATCAACATCATCTGTAAATATCCTTTTGCGTTTTATACCCCAGGCAATAATATGAAGCGCACCAAGTGCATCTATCCTTGATTGGCATGGCATGCAAATCAAGGATCATAGTTCAACTACCACGTCAACTTATAAACTAATGTACGCAAGTCCCTCGAATCCGTTTGCCCATTCTTTAAGAGACCACCCGGCAAGTAAGGATGGTGTCGACTCAGGATAAAGACGCGGCCACCATGCCAGTCCTATATTTTGTAAAACTTCTAATTAATTCCTCAAAACTTTTTGGCTTGAACCTATCGAAACTTTCCTCATCTACAAAAACATAATCGTATTTGATATTAGCTTGAATCTTGTTAATATCAACACACCACTGTTTCAACCTTTCCATCTTCAAAGGCACATCAAGGTCTTCAAGACCCTTGGTTTCAACAATAAAGACTTCTTTTGCTGATTTCTTGACGACAAAATCAGGATAGTAGTTGGATATATCACCCTTTGCGTTGACGTAATCAATCTTGAAGTGAACAGCCATATAGTTCTTCACATAGGAAATAATATCGTCGCAGTCTTCAAGATAAGCAGCAAACTGTAATTCCAGACTACTGTCTCCGATAATTTTATTAAAAATACTTTTCTTCGGTATGATATATCCCTGCTCTTTAACGACAAATGGCCGTGTCTTTCTCAACTTAATCGTATCATGGATTTTTGCGTCTCCCTTGTCCTGCACAGTCAAGGCGTTAATCTGCTTTTTAAATGTTTCCACCAGAGTTTTGCTTGCTTCCAGTTCGGACAGATTTCGCAAGGTGTTCAGGCTGTCAAGGTCAACCGGTTTTTCAAACAATTCATCCTGAATAAAATATTTTACTTTCCCGTACAGCACGTCATAGCCGCTTACCAGTCTTAAATCCTTCATGATAACCCGGGTGAAATAGCCCACCACAGAGCGGTAGTCGGTAACCGCTCCTGAATCCAGGATGGTTGTATGATTGATCTCGCCTGTAGTTATATCCTTAAATACAATCTCACGCTGTTCTTCGATGCTGAACGTCTTGTATTCTACTTTTTTATAGCCAAAATGCCCTGTGTCCAGACTGCTGAGATTCTTGTACTCCCGATATACCCTCGGGGTTAATACCGGAATCTCAATATCAAGATTGTCGATATCCTTTTTTGTATTTTCATTATCAATTTCAACGATAATCGGCGTTTTGGGCTTGGTGCCTTCACCCATTGCCCTACGTTCAAGCTCAACACCTTCGGACTGGATGGACTCCACGAAATCCATAAAAGCATCGGTTCCCACAACACTGACGTATTCCTCCGCATCATAGCCGGGATACATTTTTCGCAAGCCCCTGCCCAGGGTCTGCTCCGGTAAAATATTACTTTGGGCAGAATAGGGACGCAATCCCACGATAGTGGTCACGTTTTTCACATCCCGACCCTCTTTGAGCATCATAACCGAGACAATAGCCTTAAAAGGGCTGTCCCAGCTATCAATTTCATTGGACTGTTTGCGCAGCTTTTCAAGCTCCTCCTTCTTCTTGCCGCTTGTCGCCTCACTGATCTCACCGTTGTTTTTGGTATGAATCACCAGCACCGCATCTTTAAAATCAGGATAGGTAGCCTCCAGATATTCAGCCACATCATCACAGTTTCTGGTATCGTCAGTCATCACAAAGAGAATGGCTTTTTTGTCCATCTTTTCATGTTCTTTGTATGCTTTACGCCACTCCTCTATGCCGAGATTCAGGTAATCGGCATATTTTTCCGTGTATTTGGAACTTTGCCGCTCACTGAGTTTAGCACGGCTTGCGGAATCGGGAAGTACCGGGTGTTTGACCACATTCTGCGAAATGGCCTCTACCAGTGGATAATCCGAAATGGTCTGCACAAAAATTGCGCCATTGTTGTGCTTGGGTGTAGCAGTCATGTCCACTTGCAAGGAGAGAAACTTATCCTTGTGTTTCAGCCGATTGTGAATATCTTCAATCGACTTGAACCATGCCATTTTTGGATCATGAATATGGTGCGCCTCGTCATTCAGCACCACCAGTTCATCAATGTCGCGTACAATATCACTAAGATCGACTTTGGAATCCGTGGTAGCGCCTGTGGGACGCTTGCCCAGAAAATAATCCATGGTATCTTCATCATCGGCTGACGGCTCAATATTGTTGCCGGAATATACACGGTGGATATTGGTTAGAAATATATTGCCGGTCTTGCGGGTAACATTAACCTCATCCTGAATATGCAGAGTCAGTTGAAAATCATCGCGCCAGTTATGCCCTTCAAAACCGCCTGAATATCCATTAGGCGGCAGCACCGGGTCTTCAAAGAATATCCGCAACCCGTCAAAATCCGTTCTGATCCGATCCAGCACAATGATATTAGGCGTAATCAGCAGAAAGTTACGCGCCAGGTCCGAATCCGGCTCATAAAGTTTGTGAAAATAACACCACGCCAGAACCAGGCTCATCACCTTGGTCTTGCCGGTGCCGGTTGCCATTTTAATTACAAAACGAAGCCACGATTCATCAAACATATTTGGAGAAACAGCGCCGGATGAATCAAAACGCAGCAGGTCATATTTGTCCTTTACCTTAATCACATCGTAAAGGTAGATGATGCTTTCAACCGCCTCTTGCTGTGCAAAGTAGTATTCAAACTTCGCCATCGCGCCGCCTGATTTTGGCAGCATATGCTCTTGATTAAACCACCAGTTCAGCAGGGCAATACTGGTATCTGCCGCTCCTTCATAGCCGCTGTCCCGCCATGCCTTCACTTTTTTACGCAGTTCATGCACCAGAGGCGGCAGCAGCTTTTCATAGCTTGATTCCCGAAGAGCTTCATCCGCGGGGAACCAGCGGATATCCGGGTTGAGAATCGCATGCGGAGAATCGGGAAAATCAGGATGCAATGCCATTATTTACGACCTCCTATGGTCACTTCCACTATCTTCATGGTGTCGTTACCAAAAATATCCACCACTTTCACTGCAATCTTGCGCCGCCCCGGCGGGCATTCCTTGAACACGCTTTTGAACTCCAGGGACCGGTCTTTTTTGGTGCGGAAGGACTGCCACTCGTTTTCAAACACATAATCGCCTGTCCATACTTCTTCATAATCACCTGACTTCAGTTGAACCGGGTCTGTGCTGCCATCAAGATGTATCTGTGCATCGGGTTCTCTTTTTACCCGCACAATTTCCCGCTTGGATTCAAAGTCAAAATCCACGGCCCAGTAGTCGATCCAGTCTGTCCAATTCTGCGTCAATACCTCGCGGCTGACAATGCCGTTTTTGTCTTTGCTGATCTTGACCACCTGCCCCTTATCCACGATCACCTTGCTCTTGCCTTTCTTCAGGCTTTCATCAGCGCCTTTAGCATCCTGTGAATAAAAGACGGAAAAATCGGTCAGTTCTACGGCAATACTGTTCTTTTTAAAATGCGGCTTGACCTCAATAAACGAAACATCATGAAACACCACCTGATTCTTCTCTACTGCCCGCTTGTCAAACACATCTCGTGGAATGTATTTCATTGCAAGGTCAATCCCCTTGGTTTTGGCTTCGTCCAGGATATTGGGAAACAGCCCCATTTCAAACTCAAACCCAAGAATATCTACGCGGGTAATATGCTTCTGGCGGCATTCAAGAATGATTTCTTCCACAAACAAACGGGTAACAGGCAGATTCACAGGACCAACCGCTACCAAACGCCCGGCCTTTTTGCCCTGGAAGGTCTTGAACTGGCTGACTGCCTCGGCGCGGTAAGCATGGAGAATAAGATTGAGGAAATCTTTTTCTTTGGCTTCCAGTTGTTTTTGCTTTTCCTGTTCTCTGAGATTGGGGTTGACGCCGATATAGTGCTGGCGTTCATATTTTCCCAGATTTAGGATTTCAAAGGCACGCCAGGATTTGTCCTCTTTTTTAAGCTGCCGCCGCACACCGATCATGCGTTTTCTGGTTGTGTGGATAGCAAATTTGCCAAGGTCGGAGCCGATCCATTTTCGGTTCAGTTTTTCGGCCACAGCGAGAGTGGTGCCGGAGCCGCAGAAGAAGTCGGCGATGAGGTCGCCTTTGTTGGATGAGGCTTTTATGATGCGGTCGAGTAAGGCTTCGGGTTTTTGAGTAGGATAGCCTAAATTTTCGTTAGCCATTGGATTAATATGGAAAATATCATTCCACAAATTGTTCAACGGTATTCCCTTAAGTGAGGACAGATACTGTTTGTATTCTGGATTCTTAGACTTGTTTTCCCACCTAATCATTTTTTTTGATTCTAATTCTTTTAATTTCTTATCTGAATAGGTTGCCATATATTGCCAACGATATTTTCCGTGATCATCCTCATATTTAAATCTTGATAAGTATTCTTCTGAATAAGGGCGAAATTGTTTATTAAATATAGCATTTTTGTTTTTAGTGAAATATAGGATCGAATCGACATCATTACTTAGTTTATTCGCAATTCCTTTGCTACTGCCAGTATTTGTCGTCCGTTGCCAGATTATTTCATTTCTATAATTGCCAAACACCTCCTCAAGAACAAGCCGGATGTAACTATTCAATCTATAATCACAATGCACATAAATAGACCCATCATCCACCAGCAGATCCCGCATCAGCACCAGCCCTTCATAAATCATGGCGATAAAAGAATCCGCACCTTTGCCCCATGTATCCCTGTAGGCGATTTCTTCCAGTATCCCAGGCTTTTTGGTTAGTGTCTCGCCGCCGATTTCAATATCCATTGAAAAGTCCGCACCTACATCAAACGGCGGGTCAATATAAATCAGATTGATGCCGCCCTGGGCTTCGATTTCTTCTCTAAGCGGCCCGTTTTTCAGCGAGGATAAAATCAGCTTGTTATCGCCCCAGATCAGCTTGTTGTTCCAGCCCTTGATCTGCCGGCCGGTCTGCATGTCAAAAAGGTCCATCTGCAATTTGACGGCTTTCTCCTCGCGCGGCTCATCAACCTGCTCAATTACCTGAAACGGCAACACCACATTACAAACGTCACTGGTCTTGCCATTCCAGACCAACTCCACCTCCCGCTTATCCTCAAACAGCAAAAAACGATACTTCTCCGGCAGCGGCTTGCCTTCCTCCAGATACCGATTAATATCTCTTATCTCATTATCCGTCAGTTTCATCTGCTCGCCTTTTCAGTTCCTTCTTTTCTTTTTCTTCTCATCAATTTTGATCAGTGCATGTAATTGTTAAAAAATGTAACGGCGCGGGTCACGCTACACCAAGGCTCCCTGCCTTGTTGCTCACTGTGCACCAACTGGTTCAGCGTTTCTCCAGTCATGCTACCAAGAGTGGGTTTAAGTCGCCGGTTTCTTCAGGGCAGACATGTGCCTGATACACTTTTTATCAATCCACTTCACAAAGAGTGGCATCTTGGTGATGTTCGAGGAAATCAGGAACACCTTCCTTCTCGCTCGTGTAAGGGCGACAAGAAAATTGCAAATATCCTGATCAGACACTTTGCGCTTGTCCTTATGTCTTATGAAATACTGATCGTCAAAGTGTGTGATGAATACATAATCGGCATCCAGCCCCTTCGAACTCTGAATTGTCGTTGCCGTAATGGGAGTTTTTCTGATTCCCAGATTGGCTATTCTTGGTGCAAAAGACTTGATTTCTTCCTTCAAACAATCTCTCGCCATCTCGTAGGCATCAAAGCCGACTTTCTTCAGAAAGTCAACGAGTTCGGCTTCATCTTGCGATTGTCTTCCGTTTTTTACCGCTCGGAGAATCGTGAGCATTTTGGCCACTTCTCTTTTCAGATCAGCTTCAATCAACTCCGAAAAGTGTTTTGCGTCACTCTTGTTACTAACTTTCAGAAGAGCCTCAAAGTCTGAAGGTTCAAGAAGGGCCTTTGCAGCTATTCGCCAGCCGAGATTGCACTTCTTGTCTTCAAGGAGGAGCGTAAGACCATCCAATAAGGTCGGTTCGCCCTTATCCTTTTTGTCTACGAAACTGATGTCTTCAAAGCCCCTTTTTTTAAGGGCACCAACTATGGACCTGCATTGTTTCTTTGTTGGGGAAATGATCAGGACTGAGAATTTGTCCCTCACTTCTTCGGCGATCTCTAAGATTCGCGTGTTAATAAAATAAGGTATCTGTCGTGCAAACATCTGGCTGTAAATAAGCTGGGGATTGTCATCGCTAACCCCGTCCTTCTTTTCGTCATCGAAGTATCGGAATGGCTTGGTAATCCTGCTGGTGAGATAACCATCTCGTGTTGCACACGTGATTACATCATTGGTAGCCTCAACGATGACACGAACGCATCTCGAACAATAGGGCAAAACAAAGTGAGCATAGCCAGAAGCGGTGTCTCCATATCTCTGACGAATATGCTTGGAGCTCGCGCTTTTGAGCGATTCATACAACGCTTGATCGTCGTCTCCCGCAAGGAGAATCGGGCTATTCGTGGCAAGAAGATCTATAAGAGACACCTCTAAGGAGTTGAAGTCTTGAAATTCATCCACCACCACTTGTCCGAATACGGGTATTTTCTTGCTATTCTCTTCAAAATACTTAACCGCTGCGAACACGATGTCCGAATATCCATAGTGCCCATAGTAATTCTTGCGCATCTTGTAGAACGCTAAGAGTTCATTGTCATCGTCTCTGTTGTGGAATAGGTGGTCGAAATCAATCGCTTTGTTCAGTAGGATTCTCGCATCCTCCTTAATGACTTCGGAAAGTTTGGGGAAAATCTTGATGATTTTATTCGTAGCCTTTTTCAATGCACTGAGGGCAAAACCATGCAAAGTTTTAACCTCAGAAAGCCCGCACAGTTCCAAGGATAGGTCTTCGACAAGAGCGTTCACAAAGCTGAGTGTGAGGGTACTCTGCTTTCCTTCCAGAATGCTCTTGAACAGATATGTCTTGCCCGTTCCTGGCCCAGCAACGACTATCTTCTTGTTTGATGGAGAACGTAAAATCGCATTTACATGCTCCTGTCTTTCGCGCAAGGTAGTCGCATATCTGTCTTCTTCAACGGTCTTATCTTTGATCGACCCTTGGGCTTTGGTATTCATCCATTCTTTCTCTTGTGCCAAATGTTAAATGTTAAATGTTAAGAAATAAATCAGTGATATTTGATATTAACAGGTCGTTTCTTGATTATTGTAATATCTTAATATTGCACTGTTTTTAATGAAAAGGCAAGAATTATATAATCCTAAGCGAAATAGGGGAAGCGGGAATATTGGAACAGAAAAGAAGCCACAGAAAGTCTTGATGAACTCGCTGTTACGGCTGTCAGGGAGTGCGGTGGAATGCTCTGACTTTTACCCCCAAATTGAGCGATTTTTGAGTTTGCTGGAGATGCAAAGCGAAACGCTCAGCTTGGGTTTTACTTCAATTGAAAGCATACAGGGACTCTGACCCACATTTCAATATTTTCATTCCCTTTTATCGCGGGCTTAAATATCCACTCCCTGACAGATTCCTCCGCAGCACTGTCTAACACTTTATAACCACTGGACTTAAAAATCCTTAAGTCCCCTACCCTTCCGTTTCGGTCAACCAGTACCTCAAGGACTACAGTCCCCTGAAAGCCTCTTCTTCTGGCAATTAATGGATATTCAGGCGAGGGATTTTTATCATATATGGGTATGGCTTCCCTTGTAAGTTTAAGTTCTTGTGTACCTGAAACGTCCAGTGCTTGCTCAGCAGCGAAATCATCTGGTTTTTCCATTAATTCCGGCTCTATTTTGCCTGCTTTAGTATTAAGAGGAGACTTTTCAGCCTTTTTTTGCCTTTTTGGTTTTGCTGCGCGTTTTTTTGATGTACTCTTGCTAACAACCGGTTTCAATTCCGCTTTTACCGGCTGTCTGGCAATCAATGTCATGGTCATAATTCGGGATTTTGACCTTCCTGAATATTTGCCACTTATCCAATCAAATTCCATACACAGAAGAAGTCCATGTATTCCAACAGCTATTATCGCAGCAAACAGAATTCGTTTCACGGTTGCTGTTCAGCCTCCGATTGAAGAGAAATCCGGTTCAGGCCTGCCATCCTTATCTGATCTAAAACGCGGAATAACTTTTGATATGAAAGGGTTTGTTCAGCAAAAAGGAAAATGCCGGTATCCTTATCAATTTCAGCTTTTTTCTTTAAAAAAGCAGCCAGATTCTCAATTGAAATCAGTTTTTCATCAACATAAATCGTTCCATCTGTTCTCACTGTAACGGATAGTGTTGACTTTTTTTCGATTTCTGCGGTGGAAGAAGCAGGTAGCAAGACCGGCAATCCGCGATGCACAGCCATTGAAAGCATCGCATATATAAAAAACACTAAAAGCAGGAAAACAATGTCGATCAAAGGAAGCATTTCAATACGTACACTTTTATGTACATTCATGTTGAGCTTCATGTATTATCCTTCTTTTGTGCTATGGAAGGCTGGATTAATTTCTCATAGACTATTTCAAGGCTTGTAGCGTATTTTTCTATGTTAAGGGCAGCTTTTTCAATACGAGAATTGAAGAAATTGTATGGAAATACAGACAGAATCGCAATCCCAAGCCCAGATGCCGTGGTTATAAGAGCCTGCGCTATTCCTGCAGTAACAGCCTGAGGATGTTCTATTCCGGCTGAGCCCAGCGCCTCGAATGACATTATAATACCGATAACTGTTCCGAAAATACCGAGCAGAGGCGCAACGGTAATCATTGTATCCAGCACGCCCATATATCGACGTAACCTCCTGATCTCTTCTGCCGCCGCCGACTCCATGGCCTTGGTCATTGAAAATTCTCTGTGAACAATGCCTGTTACAAGTATTTTGATAATAAAATCTTTTGATCCTTTTGTCTTTATTCTCACCGACTCCCAATCTCCTGCTCTGCATAGTTCAAGGACCTCATCTATAAGAGAATAATCGCGATGCATATTTACACTTATCCAGAATAAAGACCTTTCTATTATTACAGTAAGAACAAGAATCGAACAGGCTAAAAGCGGATACATGACCGGCCCGCCGCTAATAAATATTTCCAGCATAATTTTTCTCCTTGGGCTTTTCTCAGAAAAAGTTCAAAAACACCGTTTTTCGTCATTCCGGCTAAAGCCGGGCACGTAGTGACACGTAGTGAAGCGGAAGTGCTAACCATTAGCGCTATCCAGTAAATTTAAATTCAATGCGTTCTGGATGCCGGATCGGGCCTGCCCCGTACCGGATACGGGGTCCGGCATGACGATTTCGAGACTTTTTACGAGTTCATCATACTTTAATTTAGATCTTTATGGTTCAAAAAGTCACCTTGATACCGCCATAAAAACCGATACCCGGTTCTCCATATTGATAAATTGACTGATAGTTCCGGTCGGTCAGATTCTCCACTCTTCCAAAAATCTGCAGCCATTCCATTACATCATAGGAAGCAGCAAGATTGTAGAGTGTATAAGCCGGCATCGATTCGCTGTTGTCTTCATTCCGATATCTTTTTCCCGTATATTGAGCGTTGAGGTTAACATTCAGCTTCTCCAGTGGTTTGATATTCAGGGACGCTCCACCTGTGTGCTTCGGCCGGTACATTAAATCCTTGTCTTTATTTGCATCTTTTTCATCCTCATTCTTTGCCTCGGTATAGGTGTAATGGACATTGAAACTCAACCACGAGAGGGGTTTAACAGAAAAACCGGTTTCCCAGCCCTCAGTCTTGACCTTGCCAACATTGTAACATTTCCAAGTAACCGGATCATAGCCAATCAAATCGTCAATCTTGGTCTGGAAATAGGTTACAGACAACAATACCTTTTTATCGAACAGCTCCTGATCTATACCTGCATCATAACCTTTACTCTCTTCAGGCTTAAGATTAACATCACCATAGGTTGGATCATAAAGTTGCCAGAGAGAAGGTGCATGAAAACCGGTGCCATAGCTTCCCCTTACCTTGGTTCCTGTTTTCTCAAAGAGATAGGCCAGAGCGCCCTTATATGTGTCCTTGCCACCAAAGGTTTGATGATCATCATGGCGGGCGCCAAGGGTAAACGAGAGACACTTAAACGGAGTCAACTTGTTCTGGATAAAGAAACTCTTGGTGTTGACACTTTTGTTCGTGATGTTACTCGACGTACCCTGATTGTCCCCGTCTTCTTCCTGATAATCAAATCCTGCGGTAATGGTATCCATATCACCGATAAAGAAATTGTGCTGCCAGGACGCCAGTTTTGTTGTTCCGTTATATGTTCCATCAAAGACGCCATTCTTTTTTGTATATTCTCTTTTTGTCTCAGTGGTGCCAAATTTGATGGTATGCTGCCACCAGTCAAAAATATCCTGATCAAAATTTGTTGAAATACTGGTAATATCCGTATCCTGAACCTTGTCGGCATCAGCTACAGGGTAATCATCAAGATCCATAGACGATTCGGA
>Ga0180009_10003603_pt1 | contig 17526 bp, 21 predicted proteins | sample OS_PC_MetaG_FD_123537 | JGI IMG/M metagenome (GOLD analysis project Ga0180009, IMG submission 123537) | Groundwater microbial communities from the Aspo Hard Rock Laboratory (HRL) deep subsurface site, Sweden - OS_PC_MetaG | ecosystem: Environmental > Aquatic > Deep subsurface > Groundwater... | reverse complement strand
GATTTGAATCTTTGTTGCTTTTTTCATTTAGCTACAATGTAGCTAAACTAATTAATAAGGATTTCGCTACTGTAGTATATAAATCATAGATACTCAAGAATACACTTTAGCTTAACAAGTACAGTAGAAGAAAAGCAATATATACTAGAAAAAATTAATAGGCATGGAATAAAAGCCAAAATAGAAGAAAATAATGATCCTAAATTTACTGGAAAATGTACACCTGTTATAATTAGCAGTCTTAATCCTTTGACATTAGAATTAGAAATGGCTGCAATTTATGCTTGTGAAACTGATTTTACTAAATATTTTAATGATAAACATAAGTAAAATAACTTATTTTTTGTTTTTTAAATAAATTCTTCAATTAGTTGATTTTGTAGCAGCTTTCTTTGTTAGCTTTAATTTGTTTTTAATTGAATTAATTGGTTAGTAGCAGAGGCAAGTGTTAAATTTGGGTTTGATTAGACTCAATAGATGTTAGTTTCTCTGACCCTACAAAGTGGGGTCGGATTGCGTCCGCAAAGTTGAGAATGAGTCCGTCCCAATGAGCGAATGCGATACATAAAACAAGTCAGATAGAGGTATTTCCAATAATATTAATGACTAAATGGTAGTTACAAATAGGAACCTTTATAAATGATAAATAGATATTATTCCCTATGACAGGGAAACCAACTAGTAAAATAAAATTGTGGGTACATGCAATATATAATGATGCTTTAAATCCTGATAATTCTGTTAGTTTAACAAAGCTTATCCTGAAACCAAAAAATACACCGCATTATAGCCGAGAAGGAGTACCGGAATATTGGTTTACTGACAGAACTGCTGCTTTTTACATACAAAAAGTTTTTGGAGATGATCCAGAAATATTACATAGATTAGGAATTAAACCTGAAAATGTTAGACATATTTTATGGGAAGCTAATTTTGGAGGAACCAATTTGAGTTATTATAGTATATGGAAAGATGGAGGATTAGATCCTAATGGACCAAAACCTCATGAAGATAAAGTAGACTATAGATCTCCAGAAAAACATTACGGAGGATTTTCAGGATTTTTCTCTCCTGATTCAACTCTTCTTGAAATTGGATCAGGCGAAGGTATAGCATTAGCACAATTTTATAATGGGTTAAATAATAGAGGTCAAATGTCTTGGATTGGAATTGATTGCCGATATCAATCAGGAGAAATCGATACTGACAAAAGAGGAAAATTACAATTCGTAAAAGATGATTTTCATAAATTAGAACATGTTCCTGATGCAAGTATAGATAGAGTTTTATCTGTTCAATCAGCTTTTACTCATGGAGACATGTCTAGAGTCTCTGAGCAATTAACTAGAGTATCCAAACAAGGTGCAATATTAAGAGCCCAACCATTAATGGATTATTTGAAAGATGCTATTAATAATTTAACAGCAAATGGATGGGCAGTATACACTATTGGAGAAGATAGCTTAGTTGCGAGATTGAAATAGTGGTGCACATAAAGGAATTTTGCCCCTTTCTAAAAAATAGGACTCATTCTCAATTGAAACTAACAGCGATTAAGTCTAATCAAACCCAAATTTATACTTGCCCCAGCTAAACAAAGCAAGTTGTTAATATAAAAGAGAAACAAAGCTAACAAAGAAAGCCGCCACAACATAAAACAGTAAATTCTTAAGAAAAATTTATAAATAAGACATTACTTGAAACAACTATGAATAGCAACTTAAGGGTACCAACAACTTGGCAAAGAATTGATGTAAAGAGTCATGAAGTTTATGAAAAAATTTCTGAAAAATTAGAAAATATGGCTGCAAGCATAGTATTAGAATATCAAACCAATACCTTTTCTTCACCAACCCCACAAAAGACAAGAGTCTACCATTTTAAAAACAATACTATCAAAGTTTCTGAATACGACCATACACGACTTGGCAAATTTGAAGGCAAGGTTGAAATTGATATTTTCTCCACTTCAGGAAAGTTTCATGATGCAGTTAAACTGCTTGAAGAGATAGTAGAAGGCATAGCTGGGTGGGAGTATTGTTTTTAATTGAAAAGCTAAGAAACAGTAATTATTTTGAAGTTATAATATGTAATTTATTTTCTCCCTTAGTTTCAATATCCTGAAAACCTATTTCTTTCATTATTTTTTTTATTTCTTCAAGAGGGAATACATTTAAATGATGTTTTTCTTTTGTCTCAGTACCTTTAGAATCTTTTATTATGAAATCCTGGATAAGTTTAGGCGGCCTCAGTTCAGACTCCATTATGATTTCACAATCTTTTAATTTCCATGAGTTTGTTGATTTAGAAAGTTTGTTAAGAATTTTAGGATTTGTAATTTCAATAATTAAAAGTCCATCTTCCTTTAAGTTACTATAACATGATTGAAGCATTAAAGTTAATTCTTTGCTTGCTTTCAAATAAAATATGCTGTTAAACATACAAGTTATTACATCCACTTTTTTATTTAGTTTAAAACTTTTCATATCAACTTTTTTACAAGAACCTAATTTTTTCCTTGCTATGGAAACCATTTCATCACTTAAATCTCCACAAGAAACATCAAATCCTAGTCTTTTAAGAGACAAAGCATGCTCTCCTGTACCGCATGCCAAATCAAATATTGATATTTCTTTCTTTGCGATTTTTGATTTTATTAATTTAGCCAATAATTTTGCTTCTTTCTTGTAATCCTTGCCCATGACTTTCATCCAGTCATGATAGATTTTTGCCTTTGACTCGTAAAGTTTCATTTTTTTATTTTATAGCAATATTTGATTGGTCTCTTATGCTTTGGCGGTTCTATTAACACTTCTCCTTTTTTAATACAAGGATAAATAACAATGTAATTTTTTAGTTTTTTCATCAATAAACTATCATCTCTTAAATGCCAAGACCCCAAGAGAACAATAATCGGTTTTTTAGTTTTCTTTAGATTTTGCTCTATTATTTTTAAATGCCTATGCTCTCTTTTTTTAGCTATAATTTCAAATTTAGCAATATCCTCTTTTGTTGGTTCTATACCTTCTTTAATAATGCCTTTTAGCCTTTTTGTCAATCCAAAATTCTTAAAATCAATGCCTCTAATTTTTATGCTCTTTTTCATACAAAGTCTTATCAACTTTTTAACTTCTTTTAATTCAACCATATCAGAAAGATTATTTTGCTTTAAGATACTTATCATTTGATATTTAGAATTTAACTTAAGATCCTGCATCTGTTCAGATAAAATTAAGTCTGGATTTACGATTTCAATAATTTCTTTTTGCTTATTGAAATCTTCAATAAAGCCGTGCGTTTCTCCAATAAAAATCAGCCCATAATTCGTTAAATTAAGCGATTTCATTTTATTTACGAATTTTCCTAGCTTTTCTAGCTAATAAAAAAGCTGCCATTTGTTTTTTAAAAGAGCCGCCAGTATTTAGTTCTTTTGTCTTTACCTCTTCCTCAAAATAGTTTAATATTTCCCATCCGGCATATAGCCCTTTCAATTCATTCCTCGCAAATAATCCTTCATGCTTATTTTCAAAATCCCCCACATCTAAGAAAGTGATTATAAGATTTATGCCATTTAACTTCGTGCTATGTTTAATTTTATCAATCGTATTTCTTGCTTTTCCTCTCAAAAAATGAAGGACAAAAGAGCAATTAATCAAATTATATTGATCAAATTTGAAATCGACAATGTCTTTGTTGATAACTTTCAGATTGTCCTCTTCCATTGAACAAATCTGTTCTGCAAGCAATTTATCTTTTTCTACAGCTGTCACCTTAAATCCTTTTGAAGCCAAAAATAGGGCATCAAATCCGTAGAAGGCACCAATGTCTAATGCATCTCCCTTTGTTAATTTTGTAGCTTTTATCAGCAGAGGCTTAATCATTTTTCTCTTCCATTAGATGTTTAAAACATTGAGGGTCTTTAGCAAAAACATTCCCTGTAGCTGCATATGCAACAGCCCTACATCCCCGGCATAATGTCACTTTAGTACAATCCTTACATTCATAGTTATTTATGTCCCTTAATTGATTTAGTAAAGGATTTTTAATAAAAATTTCTTTAACTCCTTCAGTAATATGCCCCAGAGTTATAGGTAATCTCCTACAAGGATATACTAAACCATCACTTAATACACTTAGCCCAAACATTGCAATTCCACAACCTCCAGCCATAATCGCACTTCCTTGGGCTCTTTTTGTATATTCATTATCCTTATTGAATAAACACCATAGACTTTCTGAAGTTAAGATTTCTAATTTATCTTTATATTTCATTTTTAGCTTATATAATTCTGAAAATGATTCATATAATTCTTTTGTAGTAAGCATTTCCAAATCTTTGCCATTTCCCTCTGGCACCAATTGGGAAAATCCAATTCTTGCTGCTCCAGCCTTATAAGCTTCTTCTATTATTTTTTCGATTTGTAGAAAATTAGTTTTTGTTAAAGTAGAAGAGACTGTTGGTTGAATACCTACCTCTTTTAAATTATTGATGGCTGCCATCGATAAGTCATATGCTCCTTCTTTATTCCTAAGAAAGTCATGAGTTTCCTTTATCCCATCGATGGACACTTGAACTATATCAAAACCAGATTGTTTTAATCTTTTTGCTTTCTCCATTGTTATCAATGTACCATTAGAAAGCATCCTCATTTCCAATCCTAATTCCCTAGAATAATCTATAATTTCAAATATATCCCCCCTTACTAATGGCTCCCCACCTGAAAAATGTATGCCTCCTCTAAAACCCCATTGCTTTACAGTATTTGCTAAATCATCTAACATGGATTTAGCTTCCAAACAAGACATAACGTATCTAGTTTGCCTTTCCTCTTTCGTATGATAACAATGCAAACAATCTAAATTACAACGGGATGTAGAATCCCATTGTATATAAAAATAAGGTTTAGTCATTGTTACACATGCATCCACAACCAGGGCATTGTCTGCAAGTATTACAATTTGCATCATAATTTAATGCCGAATCATAACTTAGCGGGTCTTCATCTAAGTATAGCTTTAAGGGTAGTATCTTATTAAACACCCCTTTTTCATTATCTGATAATTCGTCTTCAAGTTTTTTTTCCATTTTTATTGCCTCCGAAAATTTGTTAATAATTCCGGAAAAAAGTAATTATATTAACATAATCCCTATAAGGTATATAACTTATATAATTCTTAAAAAACAGTAATTTCTTCTATTATAGAAGCTTTCTTTGTTAAGCTTTGATTTGTTTTTGATTGGATTTATTGATTAATAGCAGAGGCAAGTATTATTTCAATTTTTTCTTTTCTTTTTTTGTTAATTGTTTAGCATTATCTTTGCTTACAACTTTCTTTCCTGTATTCTTCTCTAATTGTTTCCTTGCATCTCCTGCAATAGCACCACCTACTTTTGCAACTACTTTATTTTCATCAAATCCTTTAGCATCTTTCGCTTTAGTAATCTCTTTTGTTGATGCTTCTCCCAACATATTAAAAATCAATTCCAAATCAGTCATATGGTCCCTTAGATTTTGGTTTTTGAATTTTGGATTTAAATTTTTTATTTGCTTATACTCTTTTATAGAAACATCAAAAGTCGCTTTGTTTATTTCATCTGTTAATATTGCAAATTCCATTTTTTCTTTTATACCTCTATCACTCCATTCATCTGTAAGATCTTTTCTTATTGCTATACTTCTTAATCTTTTTTCAATCCATTCTTTTGGATATCCTTTAAGTTTATAATATTCTTTAGCTCTATGCATAGCAAGTTCTGGATTTTCTATCTCTAGTACTCTTTCATATCCTACTTTTGCCAACCATTTTTTCATAGGTTCAGCTTTCTTTGAAGGAATAGATTGTACTATTCTTAAAGCCATTTCAGTATTAGCACAGTCTGTAGCATAATATTTACCATCTGTTGCTTGTAATTTCAGTTGTACCCAAATTGGGGACAACTTAAGCTGAAAAAATTCTCTTTCCTTAATTTTACCCCAATATTGCCTTGGCTTAGGACTTCCAGTTAATATTTCTACAATATCAACAACAGAGAACCACCATTCATCATTGTACCATATTCTTCTTATGTTCTTTCCCTGAAAGACTATGAGCTTATTTTTTGTTTCCATTAAGAATTAACTATTTTCTTTTTATTTATAAACTCTGTGTGCTTAGTTGTCAAGTGGCAAATGGAGTGCATATTTTCGGTTTTGTGAACAGATTTTCAGCTTTTGTAGAAGCTTTCTTTTATAGCTTTAGTTGGTTTTTGATTAAATTAGTTGTTTACTAGCAGAGGCAAGTTGTTATTTTCTTTTTTGTTAATTGTATCACATTATCTTTATTAGCTGATTTTCTTCATATCCTTCCCCACATAATTTTATCTAATTTTCTAACTCTATTTATTTCCTTTTGACAATTGGTTTAGGGTTTTTACCATATAATTCTTTATACATTTCTGCTGGCGTTTTTCCTGTGTCGCTCTGCTTTCTTATATTATTGTACCAATGCATAAACTCATCCATTTGTTTTTTTATTTCTTTTTTATTTTTTGGTTTAGGTATATCTTTAAAAAATTCTTCAAAAGCCATCTTATATTCCCTGATTGCAGCTGGTTCATTTTTTGTCATTATAGTTATACCTCCTGTTTAAACCATCCTATATTTTCAAGTATCTTGCTTATTGCAATATCTAAATGCTCTTTTTTTTGGATTTGTATAATTCCTTTTAATTCTCTTAATTTATTATATCTATTAAATACTTCTTCTTTGAAATCATTAACATGAATTTTCTTCTTTTTTCGTTTATTATAATCTTTAGAAATAGTGAATAGATCTTCATCCATAATATGCAAAAGCTCATGAATTATTACCTGTAAAACTATTTGCTTTTTTAATGCAATATTACCAATCTTTTGAAATCTGCTATTAATAAATATCTTAAAGTCTTTAGGTTTCTTTTTAACCTCATTTATTTTAGTATATTCTCCAAGCAATAATGCTTCAGCATCAAAATTAAGACTTTTTTCAATTTTTGCAGAAACATAGCCTAATCTCTTTGATGCTATTTTTTTATAATTTATATTTATCTTTTTTCTCTTTATTTCTGGAAACACCAAAAGACATTCATCCAACCAATCTATTAATTCATCCATAGCCTTTTCCCTAGTATATTATTTATTCTATTTCATACTCTTTGTTTTTATTTATATTTTTCTATTTAACTGGATTTATTGATAAATCTTTATTATATTTATTTTTTAAAAAATAGTAAATTCTTCTCTTATTTTTCAGCAAATGTTATTAAGCATTACTAGTTTCTTTCAATCTATGGATAGAAAAGAATTATATGGACTTATAAAAACAGGAGAAGGATATACTTTAGAATTTAAAGAAAATATAAGTTCAAATTTAGGAAAAGAGATTTGTGCATTTGCCAACGCTAATGGTGGAAAAATAATTTTAGGTGTTAAAGATAATAAAGAAATCTTAGGAATTAAGATTACTAATAAGCTAAAATCTCAGATTCAAGACTATGCAAGGAACATAGATCCTTCGATTATTGTTAATCTTGGAGAAATTGAGAATATTTTAATTATTTCTGTTGCAAAAGGAAATAAAAAGCCATATTCTGTAAATGGGCAATTTTTCTTAAGGATTGGTGCTAACTCACAACAGCTTAATAGAGATGAAATAAGAGATTTTTTCCAAAAAGAAAATGTAATTTTATTTGATAATCAACCAAATATTAGTTTTGATTTTGATAATGATTTTGATAAAACTAAATTTAAGCATTTTTTAGATTTAGCAAAAATTACAAGTAATTTAGATAAAAAAGAACTTTTGAAGAACTTATTTCTTTTGGAGGGTAAATATTTAAAAAATGTAGGAGTTTTATTTTTCTGTCATAGAATTACAAAATTTTTTATGGGCGCCACGGTTAGCTGTGTTTTATATCAAGGTAAAAGTAGGACAAACATACTTGACAGGAAAGAATTTAACGCCGATATATTATCAAATTATAATAATGCTTTAATTTACATAATTTCTAAGCTTAATACTAATTATATTATAAAAAAGGAAAGAATTGAAAAGCTTGAATTACCTGAAGAAGCTTTAAGAGAAGCTCTTGTTAATGCTATTGTTCATAGGGACTATTTTTCCACAGGACATGTCCAGATTGATATTTTTCTTGATAGAGTTGAGATAAGCAATCCAGGTGGACTAGTTAAGGGATTAAGCAAAAAAGATTTTGGAAAAGTAAGTTTGCCTCGTAATCCTTTAATTATGGACTTAATGCTCAGAGTAAATAAAGTAGAAAGAATTGGTTCTGGGATAAAAAGGATAAAAGATGCCATGCATAATTATGATTTAAATGTTAAATTTGAAAGCACTGGTTTTTTTAGAGTAATTTTTAAAAGACAAGCTACCCCCCAAGCTACCCCCCAAGCTACCCCCCAAGTAAGATTTACTGAATTGGAGAAAAAGATAATATCAAAGATACAGAAAAATTTCAAGATTTCAAAAAATGAACTTGCTAAAGAATTAAATGTTAGCCCAGATACAATCAAAGAATATCTAAAAAGATTAAAATCTAAAAAAGCAATAAGAAGAATTGGTAAGACAAGTGCAGGATATTGGGAGATTTTAAGGCCGTAAAAAATAGAATAAATATTTTGTAAGTCTTATGAATTAACACTTGCCTCTGCTAAACAAAGCTAGTTGTTAGTATCAAACAATATAATTAAGAACAAAGAATGTCGCTATAACATAAAACAGTAAATTCTAGGAAAGATGTTCAAGAAGCTATTTTAAGCTGTTCCAAAAAAGCGTAATATTTATATACTATTGGTAGATATAAGAACCATATGGTAGAAAAAATGACCAATAATAAATTAAAAATAATAAACCTTTTCAGATCAAACTATTTAGCAAGCTTCCACGTAAGGGAAATGGCTAAATTAACTAAAAAAAGCCATGTAACTCTTTTGCCCCACCTCAAAGCCCTAGAGGAAGATAAAATCCTTGCAGCAAAATCTATTGGTAAAAACAAAGTTTATTCATTAAATTTTGAAAATATCATCACAAAGAATTATCTAACAATTTCAGAAACTACTGAAACAACTGCATTTTTGGAGCAAGTATTTCTGGTCAAAAAAATAACCAAAGAAATTTTTAGCTTAAACTTACCTGGAACAATTATTATTTTTGGCTCTTATGCAAAAATGACATTTAAAGAAGAAAGTGATATTGATATTTTTTATTTAGGCAAGATCAATGATAAAGAAATCCAAGAAATTAAGAAAATAGGAAAAATATATGGGAAAACAATAAATGTTAAAAACTCAACATTTAATAATTTTGAATCAGGACTCAGAAAGAAAGACCCTTTAATTATAGAAGTTATTAAAAACCATATTATCCTGCAAAATCCTGAACAATTTGTCAACATACTTTGGAGATTTTATGATGAAAGAAGATAAAGATTCAAAAAACCATGTTTCATGGTGCTGGAAACAGAAAAGAGGCATAAAACTGGAAGAGCCTAATGATAACCTTTGCAATGTGTATTTCAAAAAGGCAAAAAGTAGCTTGAATATATTGGAATCTGCCATTGAAAAAAGCGAAATTGACTGGATTACAACAACTGCCTATTATGCCCGTTATTTTGCCTTCTATGCTTTGCTCCAAAAATGTGGCATAAAATCAGAAATTCATGATTGCACTATTTCTTTGATGCATTTCTTGTTTGTCAAAGAAGATTTGATTGAAGAGCATTTTTATACAGAGCTTTTATTAGCAAAGGAGCTTCGTGTTGATACTCAATATTATGTCACAGAAGAAATTGATTTGAATAAATTAAAGGAAGATTCAGGAACTGCAAGAAGCTTTGTGCTTAGGATGGAAGAAGTCGCAGAAGCTTTGACAGAAAAACAAGTAAAAATAATCAGAAACAAGCTTAAAGCTAACAAAGAATGTCGCTACAACATAAAACAGTAAATTCTTAAGAAAAATTTATAAATAAAACATAGTTTGTAACAGCTATGAAATATTTACCAGATAAGTCAATCCTAAATTGGAAACAAAAAGGTGTGAAAAGCGATAACTTATATGACGAAATCTCTAAAAGATTAGACCATTGGGCCGACCTAGTATTAGTTTATGAAACTAACAGCTTTACTACACCGACTCCTGAAAAAGCTAGAGTTTACCATTTTGATGAAAATACCATTAAGGTATCGCAATTTGATAAGACGCACCTGGGGGTATTTGCAGCCGATGTGCATATTGGAATATATTCAAAAGATATTGGCGCTGCGAGAAAGGTGCTTGAAGACATCATTGGAGGAGTAGTTCAAGAATAGTAATTTCTTAGATAAAATTTACCTAGCTTTTCAAATTAGGCGTTTAGAAATCATTCTGGGCATAACATATTGTTCCATTCTTAGATTTAATGATAATAAGTTTAAATATCTTCTTCTCTTATAGCGGCTTTCTTTGATAGCTTTGGTTGGTTTTTGATTGGGTTTATTGGTTAGTAGCAGGGGCAAAGTTAAAGTTTGTTTAACAAATTAAATACCTCTTTATCAAACTTTGAGAATGCAAACCATTTCTTTCCTAAATCTTTAAGTGATGCTCCAATATGGTACATTTCTTTGTTATCTATGATTAAAAATCTATCATGAGATTCTTTAAACTCTTTAATTTCAATTTTTTGGTATTGTGAATTAAATTTATCTAAATCTAATTTTAGCTGTTTTGTTATCTCTTTTGTATAAATTGTAACACTTACATCTTTTTTTCTTTTAGAAAACAATGTTAAAACAGAATCATCAACATAATTATCAATTAATAGAATAGATTTATTTGCACTTCTTATCAAATCAGAAACAAAAGAATAAGCGTCAAAAATCTGTCCGTTAAAAAAGATACCTTGTTTTGGCTTGATTTGTTTGTTTTCAATTGTCTTGAAAAGGGTTTCGAATTTTTCATCATATCCTACCTGCTTTATTTCAATCCTGTCCAATCTTTGGAAAATTTGGGCATTTAAGGCAATAAATCTTCTCATAGCAACAAAAGCATTTATAATTTGAATACTTATTTTTACAGCAGTGTTACTTTTTAAAACGCTTGAAAGCATAGCAACACCTTGTTCTGTGAATACATAAGGTGAAAATCCACCTAAATGCTTTTTTGAAGGTATCGCATTTTGCGATACCAAGCGATTAATTTCGGAGTTATTTAATCTAAACATGAAATTAAGGGGAAATCTTCCTATATTTCTTTTAACTTGCTCTCTTAACCTAATTGCTTTTACATCATAAAGTTCAGCCAAATCTCTATCAAGCATTACCTGCAGTCCCCTTATTAAATGGATTTTATCTTTAATATTCTCTGGATGTATTATTACCTCTTTATTCATTTTTATTTTAATTAAAAGAACTAGTATTTATTTTCTTGTCCGGTTTTGTGTACAGATTTTCAGCTTTTGTAGAAGCTTTCTTTGTTATCTGACATCAATTGTCCAATATTTCCAATCAGGTTCTATCCACCAAGAATGAAATTTAAGATCAATTCTTCCTTTAAAATCAATTTCAAGTAAATGATGATCCAAATTATGTCTCAATATAGAACTTCTAGGTTCTGGTAACTCAGGATCATAAGGATTTTCACCTCTTCCTAACATTACTAGCCTTTCATTCCCATTTTTATCAATTTTTATCCTTTCATATGCTAAAGAAAATCCATCCGCTTCTCTTGTACCAGAACTTTTAAGTGGAAAATGAAACACTTCTTTTGTATCTATAAGAATATATAATCCTGATTTGTCTTTTTTAAAATCTAGATTTTTATTTTCAAGATTTTCTTTAACTTTTGTAAGTCCTTGAAGATCATATTTTCCATCTTCTCTAATTCCACCACAATCTCTTATAAATAAGTTTGTGGCTTTGTAATTATCTAAACATAATCTTAGATTTTCAAAATCCAATTCTTTAGGCATAACATATTGTTCCATTCTTAGATTTAGAATTAGTATTCTTTTATATTGTTTTGTTTTTGTAGAGGCTTTCTTTGTTAAGCTTTGATTTGTTTTTGATTGGATTGGTTGTTTGGTAGCAGGGGTAAGTGATAATGGAGGTTGATTAGACTTAATCCTTGTTAAACGTAATTAAGAATGATAAATAACTTATTTTAGCTAGTCTCATGATATTTATAATTTTTTAACGACCCAATATTTTGTTGGTAGTTTCTGCTTCTGTTTTTCTTACTTCCGCAATTTTAAGATCTGCTTCTGCTGATAATTTATTATCTAATATCTCTTGATTCTTTTTCCATCTCCACATAGCCCAAATAAATAAAGATATGGAAATAGCTAAAAAGACAATATAAAAATAGAAAGAAATTACAAATATTTCTACTTGCTTTTCTGACACACTAGGAGAATAAGCCTTTAATATTTGTTGATGTGCTGCGTATATACTTAAAATAGTTGTAACAATTGTAAAAGAAGTTAAAAACTTATAAAAATCATCATAATTAAAATTTAAACTTTTCATTGAAAAGACAAGGGGTTAAACTAGTATTTATGGTTTATCATTCTAAACTTGTCGCTACGCTCCACCTTGGGAAAAACCCAAGGAAGCTTAACAGCGATTAAGAGATTCCGCATTGCAGGCCCCGTCCAAATTGAATTTTTGCAGGTTGCCTCAAAAATCCAACTTCTCTTAATCCCGATGTTAGGCGTAATCTTTGTTTTTGAATGGATTAAATTATTTGTTGTTTCTCTTTACTTGGTTGCACAGATTTAATAATCAAACTTTTTGTCACATGGATTCTTCGATGATCTTTTTTATGAAGCAAAATTAAATTATAATACTGGTTGTTATTCTTATCACCATCAATGTGATGAATTACAAAACCAGCAGGAATTTTATCATAACTATATTTTTTCTCTCCAACTCTAGAATGAATTGTTTTTTTCTTTCCATTTTCAGTCTTATATGCTTGATAATCCCATTTTTTCAATTTCTTCATTTTTATATTCTTATAATATTTGATTATAAAAATCTTGTTATTACAAAACCAAAAATAAAGCAATAAAAGACAACGGCTATAAAACAACAATAAAACAGTAAATTATTTATTTTTTCTATAGGCTTTCTTTGTTAGCTTAATCTTTGTTTTTGATTGGATTGGTTGTTTGATAGCAGAGGCAAGTAATAAAGAGAAGAGCTCTCTCGTTAACAAAGTCTTTTAATATCTTCTATAACTCTTTTAATATTGTTATTAATTTCGCTCGCTTGAAATCTTCTAATTTTCCAACCATCATTTCTTAAGTGAATATCTCTTAAAATATCAGATTCAATTTTTTGAGAATGAGCTTTATCACCATCAATTTCAATATCGTATTTATTATCATTTATGAACAAGGCAAAATCAAGCCGATAAAGTTTTTTTCCCCTTATTTTCGTTTCATATTGAGGAAGAACTTTAATTTTTTCTTTAATTAGTTGTTGGAATAATTTTTCTTCAATAGGAGAATCAAAATCAACATCTAACTGTTTTTTAGATTCAACATGTTCTAATAAACTTTTAATAAAACCTCCTGCCTCATTACATTTTTTCTTATCACCTACAATTATGAGAACACTTCTGGCCCTTGTAATGGCAACATTCAGTAATTGTGTAGTTGTAAGAATCCAGTTAAGAGTTGTTTGTTTTATACCTTGTGATATAGCTGGCGAGAAAATAATTACATCTTTTTCATCCCCTTGAAATCTATGGGTGGTCCCTACTGTAATATTATTCAAATTGTTTAATTCCTTAGTCCTTTTAATCATATCAGTAATTAATTCCATCTGAGCCCTAAACAAAGTCACAATCCCAAAAGAAATTTCTTTCAATTTTAATTTTTGAAAACTTTTGAGAATCTTTATTATTTCTATTGCTTCCTCTTTATTAAATGGGCTTTTAGTTTGGCTAGTTTTGCCCCGAACATCAATCCACTTTACACCTCTAGGATGGATGTTATCAGGAATTAATTTACTTTCATCAGTCATTATGTTTAATTTTTTCTCATAAAAATATTTATTTGAAAAGTTAATGATGTCCTTATAAGAACGATAATGTTGATTTAATAATATTGGTGTTTTATTTTTACTTTTAATTATTCTTTCTGTAATATCATAAAGAGAATTTTTACTATAAGCGTAATCTAAATATAATCCAGATATTTTATTTTCTGAAGCAACTTTCTTATCTTCTGTATCTCTAAGTAATGAAATATGCTTTAATTGTTTTGGATCACCAATAATTACTACTTGTTTTGCTCTGTAGAACAAAGGCAATGCAGAGGCGATATCACATTGTGAGGCTTCATCAATAATTAATAAATCAAAAAGATTTTCTTTTAATGGAAGGCTATTCTTTGCTGATAGATTAGTTACAACCCAAATTGGAAGGAAAGTTAACAATTCTTTAATTTCACTTTCTTGTTCTCCTACCAATTGTTTCCATAAAGAATAATCTTCAATGTACCTTTCTAATTTTTCTGAAGCATCAATATATCTAGAAACATGATTTTCATCCTGAAAGGTGGTTTTCTTTATTTTGTTGAACCAATAATTTTCAAATATATTCCTAGAGATTTTTATTCTTTCTTCTTGGAATTTAGTTATTTTAGATTGGAGGGTGTAGATAGAATCTGATTTTGCTAATTTCTGTTTTAAAGTATCTATTTCTTTTTTGACAAGAGATATTTGCTTAAATAGAAAAATTAATTTTAGAGATTTTTTGATTTCTTCAGTGTTAAGTTTAACGTTTTTGTCTAAATAATCTCTAAAATTATTACTTAAACTACTATAATATTTTTTGAAAATTGCTTGCTCTTTTTTTTGGTAGAAAGAAGGTAAAACTACTTTAATTACTTTTTTTAGTAAAGTTATATTCTCAAAATTGTTTTTAATATCGCTTTCTAATTTAAACTTAGAAATTTCTTCAAATTTATCTTCTTTACATTGATTATGAAGTTTTTCAGGAACGTCTTTTGCTAAACGGTCTACTTGATTTTGCAGTTCTTCAATTTCTTCATTAGTTTTAGACATAGCTTCTAACTGATCTTTAATGGAGTTCGTTTCTTTGTTGATACTTTTAATTTTCTCAGCATCATTTTCAAAATTAGAAGATATTTTTAATGAATTTTTGTTTTGAAAGAGTTTGTGAATTTGTAATTTAGCGTTTTTTCTGTGTTTACTAGAACCCATTCTTACAATTAAATCTTTAGATAAAATTGTTTTAAGTTTCTCATTTACTACATCTACCGCCCTATTATTTTTACTTGCGAATAAGACGGTTTTATTATTCCAAACTGCATTGGCAATAATGTTAAGGACTACTTGAGATTTTCCTGTGCCTGGTGGTCCAGTAATTACACTAATATTACTTAAAAAAGCATTTTTAACTGCTTTCTCTTGTGATTCATTTAAATGGAATATTTCTAAAAGGTCTTTTTTGTTTTCTGAATTTTCAGATTTTTCTTTATCAAACAAAATCCCTAATGATGTTGATTCTAATTGATGCTGAGACCTTTTTTTTAGTTTTTGTAATTCATCTATTAATCCTTTAGTGAAGCCCATCCTACCACCAAAATATAAAATTGATTTATTTATCAATTGAAACGAAGACCTTACAATTAATGGACCCTCTTCAAGTTCAGAGGTTATTTTTGTATCAAGTTTAAGTAACTCAATTATCTTTTGAAGTTTGATAGCAAAATCGTTTTCTTCTTCAATTTCTAAACGAATTTTATTTATTTCTTCTACATTATAATTATGTTTAGTCAAGATATAATGGTTAAATTCTGGGATTACAGATTCTTTAGTCAAAATAATTGTATCCTCTTTTTCTTCAAATGGGGAAACAATTTCAACAAAGAAAATAGGACTGACGTTTCCATTTGAATCCATAAATAAAGTATATCCATAAAAAATAGGCATATTCTTCTGAAGAAGTTTATAATTTTTGAAAATATTTTCAATTTCGGGCGTTTTTTTAATTATAATTTGTTCTTTTTTCTGTAGGAACAATTGCTCTTTTTTGAATATTTTTGAATGAAATTTTTTACCATCTAATCTGTAATTAAAAGTAAGTGATAATGTATCTTCTTTCTCTAAACAAGAGATATAATAATCTAATAATGAGCGAAATTCTTCAATTGAATCTATATTGTGGACCATATTTATACTAGAACAACAACCTATTTTTAATGTTTTCTAACAATAAAGTCCTTATTCTTAACTATTAATACACTCAAACATAAACAAACAACTTCAATTAACACTTGCCTCAGCTATATCAAGCTAATTGTTAGTCTTAAACAATATAATTAAGAACAAAGAAAGCCACTATAATATAATAAAACAGTAAATTTTCAGCAAAAGTTATTTAAGCATAGTTGATTTCTCTCAATCTATAGATAGAAAAGATTTTATTAACAAAATGATTATGCAAACAACACCTACATCTATCAATGATGATGTATTAGAATTTTGTAAGGAGATTGATCCAACGACTAATCCTGTTTTTGTAGAAGTTATACCTACTGAAGACACTATATACCATGAATGTTATGGAAATGTAGAAGAACAAGTCAAGAAGAATGGAGGAACTATTGAATATGGTTGGATAATTTGGGAAGAACCAAAGGTATACTTAGAGGCGGAATTTCATGCAGTATGGATTAATAATGCAGGAGAATATATTGATATAACTCCAAAAAAAGATGAAGAAAAGAAGATATTATTTCTTAAAGATAGCAAGAGAAAATTTACTGGAGAATTAATAGATAATATTAGAAAACCTTTAGTAGATAATGCTCAAACAAGGACGATGGTATTAGTTGGAAAAAAGAAAATTGAAATACAAAAAAAATATCATAATGGTAATCTCATAATTGAAATTCCAATGTCTGAGATTAAGGACTTAGAGGATTTTCATAAAAAAACTTGGTTATCTGAAATTAAGAAAGATATGCAGGATGGCAAAATAAAAATAAGTAGAAATAAACCCTGCCCTTGTGGTAGTTGGAAAAAATACAAGAAATGCTGTATGTCAAAGTAGAGTTTTTTAGTTGAACTATTCTAAAACTTCCTTTAACTAATAAATCCAATCAAAAACAAACCAAAGCTAACAAAGAAAGCCGTTATAACATAATAAAAAAGTAAATTCTTTTTTTGTGGAAGTTACAATCCTTACCTAATATTAATAATCAGTAAGAGGATATTGTGCATATAATTGCCCCTCTTTTTTTATCACAAAATCAAATTCTTGCAATTTTAGTGCTGATTCAATAACAAAATGGAAACAATAATTAAATTCTTCTTCACTAATTTTTTCTTTCTTTACCATATAAACTTTTGGTTCATCTGGCACTGTCTAATTTTTAAGTGATTTTTGAAAATTTATAGAGGATTTCAGCTTGCTCCGCAGCTGAAATAGGGGCAATGTGCTTAGATTAATTTTGAATATAAGAGGATTTCAAATTTTGTCG
>Ga0180009_10003602_pt1 | contig 17526 bp, 19 predicted proteins | sample OS_PC_MetaG_FD_123537 | JGI IMG/M metagenome (GOLD analysis project Ga0180009, IMG submission 123537) | Groundwater microbial communities from the Aspo Hard Rock Laboratory (HRL) deep subsurface site, Sweden - OS_PC_MetaG | ecosystem: Environmental > Aquatic > Deep subsurface > Groundwater... | reverse complement strand
TTTCACGAAATTTGATAACAATTTTGACCGAAGTATATGAGAAAGTTTTTTGGCTGTCAATGTCAAAAGACGGTTAAAAGGAATGCTGTCAATAGGTTCCATACTGTGGTAAAAAATATAGAGTTTTTCACTTGTTTGTGAGTTACTTTATTGTCAGTTGCAAAAAAGCGGAATACGAACAACAATCAATATCCTGTACTGATAACTCACTAACGATTTGTTTCAAGGCAACTGACTAATGACAGGAAACAACTGACATTATCATGAAAAGCGCATTCATTTTTCATAGACATAAAAAAATACCCTTTGAAATCCCTTCCCAATGGAACCTCCTCACATTTGCCAAACTTGACGAGTATCCTTCACAAAAGGATGTGAGAGAACTCACCAAAAATGCCCTAAAAAACCCCATCCACGCAAGGGCTTTGAAAGATTCTCTTTCCCCTTCTGATAAAGTCGCCATCGTTGTCGAGGATTTAACACGTGCATCTCCCAAAAAGCTCATCCTTGAGACCCTGCTGGAAGAGCTGAATGCGTTTAATATCCCCACCGAGAGTATTTCTGTGATCATTGCCCTTGGCACCCATCGGGGGCTGACACCAGAGGAACTGGAATCCACCTTTGGGAGGGAATTGATAGACAGATACGAGTTTATCAATCACGACTGCCATGCAACCGACCTAATGCCCGTTGGCAGGCTTAAAACAGGCCGTGAGGTCAAGATCAACCGCAAAGTCCATGGGGCCACGTTCAGGATAGGGGTAGGCTCCATATTTCCGCACCCCATGAACGGATTCGGTGGTGGCGGGAAGATCCTTTTTCCGGGCGTTTCTGACTTTGACTCCATCCGTGAGCACCATCTTAGATACACCTTTCATGAAGGGACCGGTCTTGGAAAGACCAAAGGAAATATCTTCTATGAACAGGTCTGCGCCATTGCCCGATCGGCAAAGCTTGATTACATTATCAACAGCATCCTGGACCAGAGGGATCAGGTGTATGATCTGGTATCAGGAGATCCTGTGCAGGCTCATCTCGCCGGGATTGAGAAAAGCAGGGGTATAATCTGCCAGAAATTTACAAAGAAGTCGGACCTGACCATAATCACGTCATTTCCGTATGCTGAAGGCCCCCAGATCGTAAAGCCCCTTGCACCTGCGGCCATGGTGACAAAGGAGGGCGGGTGCATTATTCTGGCCGCAGACTGTGAAGGGAATCTTCCTGATGCGTTTATCGAGAGTTTTGAAAGGTTTCACTCAATGTATGGCGACAATCTTCTGGGAGGGGTGCTTGACCATTTCGAGAATAATCGTTTGATTATGGAAGAGGGCGCCATTGATTTTAATATGGCCCTGGCAATGACCCTGGCGATCCAGCATCGGTTCAAGATCATCCTGGTCTCAAAGGATATTACCAGGGAGGTCGGTGAAAAAATGGGCTTCATATATGCAGAAGACCTGCAAGAGGCCTTTGATCTGAGTGCGACCATCTGTCCACCAAATCCCGAAGTACATATCATCCCCTCAGGGGGCGTTATCCTGCCAGTAACTTAATGTACATAAGGTATGACCTTACGTTTTTCTTTTAAAATTTCCAATATTTTTCAATATGAATTCTTATTTGTATCCTTTAAAAAAGACTAGAGCTATTATTCCGGCTAAGATGGGAAAGAAGGCCGTGCTTACGAGGCGAATCAATGTGAACCGCCAGCCCAGTACGCCCACCTCCATGGGCAGTCTGCTTACGGCCCAGATAGACCATCCAGTGAGAAATGCGACCATGGTTCCAATCCCTGCACCGGAACGTAATAGGCCTGCTGCAATGGGCAGGCTCACGAAGGGACCACCAGGGCAAAGCCCACCTGCCACTGAACCTATAATAATCCCTCTCATACCCGAATCGGCACCCACCCATTTTGCTATCGTTTCATGAGGAAGAAGGACTTGAATCATCCCCGCGATGATGAATGCAAAAACAAGCAACGGTAGGATCTCAACCGTCATATTTAAAGATGATTTTATACCCATTATGTGCTGGCCTTCACCTTTAGAATAGCCGATGAAAAGCAGTATAATGGCAAGTGCTCCCATGATCAGTGTTGGAACGAACATCCCTGATTTTCTCCTGTCTCTTTTCATTGTATTTCTTGTGGTATAAAAGCTCAGGCTTTTTCGCGTAGTTGCTAAAACATATTTAAGAGGCTAAAAATTGGTCACCCAGAAGCATACTACACTCCCGGGCAAAAATGGAATATATTTCTGCTAAGCCCACATATTTTGATACTTTTAATCCGCCAAAGGCGGACAAAGGTTAGTTCCCCGCAGCTTGCTGCGCTATATTTTTTGGTTTTGATTCCTCGTAGCTTGCTGCGAGGTAGTTCATTTAAGTTAATTCAATTTCAAATCTTTTTTGCCTCTTATGGAAATAGTGGCTATGTTGGCCTGAAGGGATTAAAATAACAATGTAGATGGATGCTCAAAAAACGAAATTTTGTTAAAAAAAATGAAACAAGGGGCATGGCAGCCCCATTGATTATATATAATAATCCTATGGCAGGGAGGAGGTTTTTTCATGACATCTCAAGATCTGACGGTTGAAAGGGATGGATCTCTGGCCAGGGTAATCCTGAAAAGGCCTGATTTGGGGACTTGCAGAAGAAGTTGTTCCAAATGGATCAGCCATGGGAGCTTCTGTTGCTGTTGCTAAAAAGATTCTGGAAAAACCGCCTATCCCCGTTGTCATGACAAAACAGGCTGTAAACAATGTTACATCTGCCTTTGACCGGGCGGGCATATATATGGACGCTGATCAGTTTCTCTTAACTACCTTTACGAAAGAACACGAGAAGGGGTGGCCAGGTTTTTGGACAAAAGATATGTTGACATGCAATGATAATGATGTATAATTTAGCAAAATACGTATGATAACTGGAGCATACAATGAGGACCACAATTAACATACAAGATGATCTTATGGATGCACTCCTGGCACGCACAAAGGCCAAGACCAAAACAAAGGCTATCGAATTGGCCATTAAGGATTATATTGAAAAGAAATCCATTGAAGATCTCATCTCCCTTAGCGGCAAAATTAATGTCGATTTGGACTGGCAAAAAGAAGAAGAGGTCGAACTGAATGAATACCGGGATTATAGTTGACACTTGTGTTTGGATTGAGTTCTTCCGTAAGCCCGAATCTGACCTCACAGTGCATCTCAAGGGTCTACTCAGGGAGCGCAGAGTGACCATGGTTGGAATGGTCCTGGCTGAAATCCTGCAAGGCATAAAGGTTCAGAAAGAAGCAAGGCTTGTGAAAGAAAGCTTGAAGAAGCTCCCATACCTTGAGATGACCCGGGATATCTGGGAAAAGGCTGGCGAAATATCGGCATCTCTCCGAAGAAAAGGGATCACAATCCCGCTTTCTAACCTGATAATAGCTGCCCTGGCCCTCTCCGGAGGCTACGAGGTCTTTACTATTGATCCCCACTTTGAGCAGGTGCACGGGCTGAAGCTCTACAGCTTTTCTTGACCCATCTGAATATTTACTGCAATTACTAACGCAACGTAATTGTGCGGAGCGCTACAATGCTTAGACCATACCTCAAGAACATCTCTAAAATTGCAAACCAGGGAGATGCCAGAGAAGAGAGTTACTACGCGATTCTTGGTGGACTCCTCAATCAATATGCAGAATCCGTTGGCAAGAAAAAGGTCCACATCACCACTCTCCCAAAAAAGACCGAGGCCGGAAACCCTGATTTCCGGGTCTGGGACGGGAAGCAACATATTGTCGGTTACATCGAGGCCAAGGCCCCAACGGCTGAAAACCTGGACCATATAGAACATTCCGAACAGTTAAAACGATACAGACATACCTTCCCGAACCTGATCCTGACCAACTTCTTTGAATTCCGGCTTTACCGGGATGGTGTCCTAATTGAAAAGGTCTTGATTGCCAGGCCCTTTATTGCCCACCAACTCAAAACGGTCCCCCCTGTTGAAAAAGAACCCGAATTCATAAAACTCCTGGAAAAATTCTTCTCGTTTTCGCTGCCTAAGGTTCACAGTGCCAGGTCTTTAGCTGTTGAACTTGCCAAGCGAACCCGGTTCTTGAGGGACGAAGTCGTTGCTCTGGAGTTAGAGGAAGCAGAGAAACATGGGAAAGGATTTATCTTAGGCTTCTACGAGGCGTTCAGAAAATATCTCATAAGCGGGCTTTCAAAAGAAGAATTTGCAGACCTATATTCACAGACTATCACCTACGGACTTTTTGCAGCCCGGACCCGCTCAAGTGACGGGTTCAATAGAAAATTAGCCTATGACCATATCCCACGCACAATCGGCATATTGAGAGATGTTTTCAAGTTCGTTTCCTTAGAAGACCTGCCCCAACAAATGGAGTGGGTTGTGGATGACATTTCCGAGGTCCTGGCAGTCACTGATGTGAAGAAAATACTTCACACCTACTTCCATGACGGCAGGGGAAAAGACCCGATTGTCCATTTCTATGAGACCTTCTTGGCCGAATACGACCCCAAAACCAGGGAAAAAAGGGGCGTGTATTATACGCCCGAACCGGTTGTCTCCTATATTGTCCGTTCGCTCCATCATATTTTGAAAGAGCAGTTTAACCGTTCCGATGGGTTTGCAAGTGAATCGGTCACTGTCCTGGACCCTGCGGCAGGTACACTTACCTTTTTAGCCGAGGCAGCAAAGGTGGCAGTGCAAGAATTCGTGGCAAATTACGGCGAAGGCGGAAAAGAGAATTTCATCAAGGAATATACCCTTAAAAATTTCTACGCATTTGAATTGATGATGTCTCCATATGCGGTGGGACACCTGAAAATGTCCTTTCTCTTGGAAGAATTGGGCTATTCACTGCAAAAAGATGACAGGTTCAAACTTTATCTCACAAATACCCTGGAAATGGAGGACCTTGAACAGACTGAACTTCCTGGCATGGCCTCGCTTTCGGAAGAATCTCATCTCGCCGGCAAAGTGAAGAAAGAACAGCCTATCCTCGTAATCCTGGGTAATCCCCCTTATTCCGGGATGTCAGCAAACAAAAGCGAGAAAGAGGTGACATTCAAAAAGGGAGACAACTACACCACCCATTATGAAATCAAAGAGATAAACAATCGTTTCGATCTCATCCCTGGAACAAAAAAGGCGATAAAAGAGATAACCAGGAAGCAAAAAACCTGGATCGGGGCCTTAATAGAATATTACAAAATCATAGATGGAAAATGGCTCAAAGAGAAAAACCCTAAATGGCTGCAGGATGATTATGTAAAGTTCATCCGGTTTGCCCAGTGGAAAATCGACCAGGCAGGAGAAGGCGTCTTAGGATTCATCACAAATCACAGCTATTTGGATAATCCCACGTTCAGGGGTATGCGCCAGTCGCTGATGAAAAGCTTCAACGAGATATATATCCTCGATCTCCACGGCAACAGCCTCAAGAAAGAGAAATGCCCTGATGGATCTAAAGACGAAAATGTCTTTGACATCCGGCAGGGAGTGGCTATCGGCCTGTTTGTAAAAAAGCAAGGAAAGAAAGGATGCAAGGTATATCATTCGGAGAGATGGGGGCTGAGAGACAAGAAATATGAATGGCTTCAAACAAAGGACATTAAGAAAACCGAATGGAAAAGGCTGTCCCCTAAATCCGAATTCAATTTTTTCATTCCAAGGGATGAAAGGTTTTTAAAGAAATATGAGAATTATCCAAGAATAGCAGAGATATTTCCCTTAAATGGTGTAGGTATGACAACAGCAAGAGATGGGTTTGTCATAGATTCAGACAAAAATACTCTACAGAATAGAATACGTCTTTTCAAAAACAGTAAATATTCTGATGATGAACTCCATGATTTTTTCCAAATAAGAAAAAAGAAAGGCTGGGATATAAGAAAAGCATGGAGTGCGCTTCAATCAATTTCTGATTCTGAAATAAAGGATTTCATTTTACCGGTTCTATACCGCCCCTTTGATATTCAGTGGATTTTTTGGCATGATGCAATTGTATGGCGAACAGTAAAGAGAGTCATGCGCCATATGATGAAGGAAAACATGGCATTATGTGTCGGAAGGGCAGGCCAAGTTGTCGGATTAGAGAAACCCTGGAATATTGTCTTTTGTACTACCTCTATAGTAGATTTCAATTTATTTTATCGTGGCGGCAACGTAAACTTCCCGCTCTATCTTTACCCCAAAAAAGACAACCCTCAAAAATGGGCCTCTGGTACTGCCCTGATGCTCTTTGAACCGCCGGCGGAATATGTTTCAAAGACTCCGAATCTGTCTCCTAATATAGTTAAGCATTTAAAAAAGAGTTTTGGAAAGACACCAACACCTGAAGAAATCTTCTTTTATATTTATGCTATCCTGTATGCAAACATCTACCGCACAAAATATGCCGAGTTCCTCAGGTCCGACTTCCCAAGGGTTCCGTTCACGAAAAATCCTGAACTATTTTTAAATATGGCCACCCATGGGAAAAGACTCGCCCAATTGCACCTGCTTCAATCATCAGAACTCAATACGCCAATTGCAAAATTCCAGGGAAAAGGTGAAGGCGCTGTTGAAAAGCTGAAGTGTGATAGAAGTGAAAAACGTGTCTATTTCAACCAGAGCCAGTATTTTGAAGGAATCTCAAATGACGTGTGGGAGTATCAAATTGGTGGATATCAGGTTTGTCATAAATGGCTGAAGGACCGAAAAGGAAGAACTTTGTCAACGGACGATATCAAGCACTATTGCAGGATTGCCACAGCCATCCAAAAGACTATTGAGATCCAAAAAAATATTGATAGGATTTATCCTGAGGTGGAGAAGCATACAATAGTGTTTGATGAGAAAGGGTGGGGCTAATTATGAAGTTTGAGTTTGCAACAGCCTCACGAATTATTTTTGGGCAGGGAACTGTGAAAGAAGTTGCGCCAATGGCTTCAAAGATGGGAAACTGTGCCCTGCTTGTCACTGGCCGGAATGTTGAACGTGCCGGGCCACTATCGGGATCATTAAAAAATACTGGAATGAAAATTGTTACTTTCAGCGTTTCCGATGAACCGACTATAGAGTTAACCATTGAGGGTGTTGAGCTTGCTCGTCAAAATGCCAGCGATATTGTGATTGGTATGGGTGGGGGCAGCGTTATCGATACTGCAAAGGCCATTGCCGCCCTTTTGACCAACAGTGGTGATATCATAGATTATCTGGAGGTAATTGGACGAGGAAAACCGTTGTCTCGCCCATCCGCCCCCTGTATCGCAATACCGACTACAGCCGGAACCGGTGCTGAGGTCACGAAAAATGCAGTTCTAACTTCACAGGAACACAAGGTGAAGGTAAGTCTGCGTAGCCCTACCATGCTGCCGGATCTGGCCATTGTCGATCCTGAACTCACATATTCAATGCCTCCATCCTTAACTGCCAGCACCGGACTGGATGCCTTGACCCAGGTTCTGGAACCTTTTGTTTCGTTGAAATCCAACCCTCTTACTGATACTATATGCATAGAAGGTCTGAAGCGAGCTGCCCGCTCATTGCACCGGGCTTTTAAGGATGGAAGCGATACTAAAGCCCGTGAAGACATGGCCATCGCAAGTCTTTTTGGAGGCTTAACTCTTGCAAACTCGAAACTGGGAGCTGTTCACGGGATAGCAGGGCCAATGGGAGGTATGTTCCCTGTTCCCCATGGAGTAATCTGTGCCCGACTACTGCCTTTTGTAGTAGAAGTAAATGTCAGAGCTTTGCAGCGGCATAATTCTCAACAATATTTATTACGTTATGATCAAGTTGCACAGGTGTTGACCGGGAAGTCAAATGCTAAGGCAGAAGAGGGAATTGCCAGGATACATGATCTATGTGGCGCTTTGGATATCCCGGGGCTTTCCGATTTTGGGATAACGGAAGATCACTTTCCAGACCTCATTGCCAGATCTAAAGAAGCAAGCAGTATGAAGGGGAATCCTGTTAATTTAACAGATGAAGAATTAACAGAGATTTTACAAAAAGCTGTCTCATAGATAATTTAACCTCAATTGAGTCAAACTCAATTGAGGTGGTACTTGGTGTCCGGTACTTGGTACTGGTTTAGAGGAATATTTTTTATATCTCTATCAGGGAAGTAGTATAAGATAAGACGTGAAACACCTTAAAACCAATACCAGATAACCAATACCCAATACCCAATACCACCTAATTGAGCATCACTCAATTAGGGTAGTACCACCACCAGAGGTATTAGTTCAGGCCGATTGATCAACTGGGAGGAAAGTCAAGATTGTGAAAATGCTTTATGGCGCGTATTTTGTCCTCAGCGGCGGTCTGTTTATATCGCTTTTCCCTGCATTCTGGACCTATACTCGTATTACGGGAAAATACCGCCGACACCTTGAAGAGCGTTTAGGAGTCTTTCCACCAGAGGCGGTGCAATGCCTTACGGGGCGTCCCCGGATCTGGATGCACACTGCGTCTCTGGGAGAGGTCAAGGTGGCGGCCTCAATTGTGAAGGCCCTCAGGCGCATGATGCCAGCCTGTTCGCTCATTGTTTCAACTGTTACCGAGCATGGCCGAAAACTGGCACGTGAGACCTTTGGAGAGGATATCCCTGTGGTTTACGCTCCCATTGATTTTGTGGGTTCAATACGCAAGGCACTCTTCACTGTTCGCCCCGATGTCATGGTTTTTGTTGAAACTGAAATATGGCCTGCCTGGCTTTTTGAGGCGCACCGTATGGGCATCAAGACCGCCTTGATTAACGGCCGGATATCTGTGAGATCCATTGGAAGATATCTCAAGCTACGGCCTTTTTTTCGTGATGTCTTGAGAAATCTTGATGTGTTCAGCATGATCAGACCAGAGGATGCAACCCGGGTTAGGGCCATGGGTGCTGATCCGGAAAAAATTGAAATAAACGGTAATGCCAAATATGATCTTTTGGGGGCCACTGTGGACCCGGGTATTGAGTCGGAGATGCGTGAGATCTTGAACCTTGAGGCTTCAGACAAGGTATTTGTTGCCGGCAGCACCCGCAATGGGGAAGAGGCAATGCTTTTAGATGCCTATGAAAAAATCCTTAAAGAATTTCCTGAAACCATTCTGATCATTGCGCCCAGGCATATAGAAAGAATACATGCCATTGGGGCGCTGGTTGAAAAGCGTGGTCTGGGATATCAACTCTGGACTGACATTGATAAAGATAAAGCAAAACGTACCGAGCAGGTCGTGATTATTAATGCATTTGGTGAGCTCTTCAAGATTTACAGTGTCGGGACCATTGTGTTTTGCGGCGGCAGCCTGGTTCCGCTTGGAGGGCAGAACCCTCTGGAGCCGGCAGCTTGGGGAAAAGCAGTATTTTACGGCCCGTCAATGGAAAATTTCATGGATGCCAAATCGTTATTGGAGGCGAATAAAGCGGGCTTACCAATATCTAATCCCGAAATGCTGGCTGAAAAAGCGGTTTGGTTTTTAGGACATCCGGAGGAGCTTAAAGCATATGGAGAGCGGGGGCGGGCAGCAGTCTTAAAAAATAAAGGGGCTGGTGAAAAACATGCCAGGGTAATAATGCGCCTGTGGGAATCTGTCGCTAATGCCTGAGCTGAACGATGGTCGCTCCCCAGCTTGAGGGGCCAGAGTCGATTTCATAACTCAAAACTTTCGGATGTTTTTCAAGTAATGAATGCACAGTCCGGCGGAGAACTCCCTTTCCCTTGCCATGAATAATCTGGACTTCATAGATCCCCTTGTCAAGGCATGCCTGAATGTATTCCCCTACGACCGAAGTCGCATCCTTAGGCGAGAAGGTATGAAGATCCAGAGTCCCATCAATAGGAATATGGATCACTTCCTGGTTATCGTTTTCCATATTGGAATTTATACACTCATATCCTTTCCAGGTTTAACTGGTCCTTAAATTCTTTCTCGAGTTCTTTATTCAATTTCTCATAGTCCTCTTCTGTTTCCACATCAACAACCAGGTCCCGTTCGTCAAGAACCTTCAGATATCCATATGTATTAATGATCTCCACAACTTTTTTTACTTCAACCGTGACCCATCCTTTCATCCGCATAACCAGTTCGTCACCTTTAAAGGCGCGTTCAATGGTAAGCTCTACATCCCTTTCTTTTGCATCCCAACTGATTACCGCTGGCTTAACTATAATTGGTGTGACCGGATCATGCATGGCAGCACACCGGAACCAGAGTTTTGATCGGATCATAACGCTTCTTTCTCCCTTCAAACTATTCTCTCATTACTCAAACCCTCATGCTCAGCTTATTCCATTATATTCATATCTCCAGGCATTAGCAAGGTCTAAAGGTTATAAATAGAATTGCTGCTCGTGATCTATTGTGCTTGTATTTTACATCATTTTTCTATATAAACTGTCGCAGTATCAAATAGGTAATGGAGAGGAAAGTGAATGATAGAACTGAATGAAGAACAGAGAATGGTCATTGCCACGGTAAGGGATATTTCCCAACAAAAGATCAAGCCCAGGGCTGCTGAGATTGATGAGAAGCAGGAATTTCCATGGGACACAGTGAAACTATTCGCTGAAAACGGAATCTTGACACCCCTTCTTCCTGAAAAGTACGGAGGTATAGAGGCGGAATATCTGCTATTTTCCATTATCCTGGAGGAGATTTCAAAGGTTTGCGCATCTTCTGCACTGATTCTGATTGCCCAGGCCGATGGAATGCTGCCGATTCTTTGCAGGGGGAGTGAGGAACTGAAAAATAAATATCTTCCCGGATTGGCTAAAGGAAAGCTTGCCGCCTTTGGAGCCACAGAACCTTGGGCTGGATCAGACATCCTCTCCATGAGGACACGTGCCGTTCGCAATGGAGATGTTTATACCTTAAATGGTCAGAAATGCTTTACAACCAACGGCTCTGTAGCCGACATTATAACTGTGTATGCATATACAGACCCGGATAAAAAATCCAAAGGGATTACTGCTTTTGTTGTAGAGAAGGGTTCAAAGGGACTGGTGTATGGCAGGGACGAGAACAAGATGGGCATGAGGGGTACTGTCAATGCCGAATTATTCTTTGAGGATCTAATAGTGCCTGAAGCGAACAGAATTGGTGAGGAAGGTGAGGGCGTTGGCAATATGATGGCTGCCCTGGACAGCGGACGTATGTTTACTGCTTCTCAGGCCGTTGGATTGGCCCAGGGAGCCATTGACGAAGCGATCAATTATTCCAAACAAAGGGTTCAGTTTGGGCGGCCCATTTCCAAAATTCAGGGCCTTCAATTCATGATTGCCGATATGGTGGCAAGCACAGAAGCCGCTCGCCTCTTAACCTATCAGGCGGCCCGATACCTGGATAAACAGAAACGGGATCTGATACCAAGATTCTGCGCAATGGCCAAGTTTGTTGCATCAGATACGGCCATGAAAGTCACTACCGATGCTGTGCAGGTCTTTGGGGGATATGGCTATATGAAGGATTATCCGGTTGAAAGAATGATGCGTGATGCCAAACTTATCCAGATTTATACCGGAACCAACCAGATCATGAGGGCTGTTACTGCCCGTGAGATATTCAAAGAATAAAAATAAAGTATTTAATTCGCTTCACTCAAACAGACCCATCATCCTTTGTTTGGGGGTTATCCCATATTTCTTTCCTGATGAACCGAGCCCCTTCCTGCAACTCTTTTGTGTTGAATAACCCCTGCCGCCAATTGCAGCTTTTTCCAGGCTAACTGATCCGGTATGCCGGCCTTTGAATGTATGTCGCTTTGCACCTTGGACAGTGACCGGGACGGGTAAAGCGCTTTCTTTCTTCAAAGACATATCCGCACTTAAGACACCGGGAGGGCTGGATAAGAAGTTTTTTCCCTTGCGTTGCGACAGAGCGTGCAATGTGAGGGAGGTGCGCATAGACCTCCTTTTCCGCGATCCTCAGTTCTTGGGAGACCTCGATGGCGCTCATCTCCTCCTCACTCAAAAGGTCTATCATTTGCTGACGAATCGTTTCCATATAACTCATCTGCCTTTTGTTAGAAGTCTATAAATCCAAAGTCCAGGGAGGAGAGATATACCTGCGACCAAAAAAAGGGCCCGAAAACCTGCCCACTCTCCTATAAACCCAAGAATAATAGACCCCAAAAAAACCCCTGCATCGATTCCTCCCGTGAATACCCCGTTGATCTTTCCGCGGATGTTTACTGGTTCACCCCGAATGGCCAATGAATTGAGGCAGGGGAAAAGAAACCCGTGCCCACAGCCGGACATGAGGCCAGACAGGATCAAAATGAAATTTCCCTCCAACAAAATCAAAAGCAAAAGGCCCGCCCCGGTAAGAACAAGCGCATTGGGGATGATACGGTCCTCCCCGATCCTGTCCGCGAGCCTCCCCCCAAGAACCCTCGTCAGAACAGCAGCTGAAGAATAGAAAACATAGTAAAGGGAGATAAATGCGAGATGTTTTTCCTTGGCAAAAGGGGCGACAAAACTGCCCGAGGCCGACAAGGCGAAACCGAATAGTAGTGCAAGCAAGGCAACAATCAAGATCTTTTTTCTGTTGAGCACCGAGAAGAAAGACTCGGAGGGCTCTGCGGTTATACGAGCATAGGACTCCGGGAGAGCGAGCTGAAGACATAGGCCCGTGGTTGCCATGATCGTGGCGGACAGGAAAAACATGTGAAAACCGAATGCCCGGATGACTACCTCACCAACTGCAGGCCCCACGGCCATTCCTGTGAGTCCTGTGATACCAAACATCCCGATGCCTTCATTTAGACGGCTTTCAGGGACAATGTCCGCAATGTAGGTAAATGCCGAAGTAAAACAGAGCGCCAATCCAACACCATGGATCACTCTTATGAGGAGCAGCGGCAGATAGAAGCGAGCCAGCTCCCCACGAAAGAGAAGGTAAGCGAGAGGCATGAGGCTCATGATAATGCATCCAACGGTGTAACTCCTTTTCCGCCCCAAACTGTCGATCATTTCAGAAATCCAGGGGCGGCATACGACGGCAGATAGGGCAAGGGCGCCCATGATGATGCCGATATCTGCTTTAGAGCCGCCGTGACTGGTGATAAAGAGAGGAAAGAGAAAAAAGGCGCCTATACTGGATACGGTGAACAAGTTGGCTACGGCCATCAAGACAAAGGATCTATGGTAGAGGATTGGATCTGTTATTGAACGCATGAAGATGCCTGTTGGAATGAACCGTGGCTTTCTTTTTTCCATAAAAGAAGTCAGTTCCTCCTTATGATCCTCCGTGTATGTGGTAAGGAGAAATTGATCCGCATCCATATAGATGCCTACCTTTCCCTGCATGTCCCTCGGATTAAAGCTCTATGATTTTACCCCCAGCTGGAAGGTCGCTTTCATCGTAGCCGAAATCCGTCAGCATTCGATGGGTCGTCTTCATATTGGGTTGCCAATCCATCCTTTCACCTCGAAACTTGGTCGCCACCTGATAGTCCACGATGGGAGACAGAACACCCATGGCGAGGAAGTTTGGCTGATGAGTGGGATTGCCTCCAGGGCCACCTTTGCTGGCCCAGAGCGCATCTACGAGACAGAGCTGTTGGCGCGGGAAAAGGACTTTCTCCGTTTGCTTGTCCATTGCACCGAGAATTTCAGGAGTTCGATGCTTCTTGCCGATTATTGAAACCCACTTACTACATCTAAAAAGTTCTATTAAAGATTTAAAATGTTAATCTTTGCTTTCAGAGCCTTATCCTTTTCAAGTTTCATATTTAGATCAACATATCCCTTTTCCACCCCAGCTTAAGAAGTTGTATCCTGTCAGGATGGCTGTTACCCAGTCCGAAGTGGGCATCGGCAGCGGTAATGTGCAGAGGAGGCGGACTGATGGGACTCTCCTTACCAAAGAAGGCATCTCGTTTGGCCTGTATGATCCGAGCCCCCGTGGCATCGGCAGCCACCGGATCAGTGCTCACAATGAGGCCTGAGTAGCGCCACATGTACCGTCCGCTGAAATGATGGGGTCCGATGCCATGAAAAAGAGGAGTCAACAGCACCAATATATTAAGGCGGGTCTTGCCCCTGACGAGAGGCAACTGCCAGATAGCTCCCAGTTTCTCGCAGGCGTTGCCGTGGTAACTCCAAGGCGAACGGACAAACATGATGTAATTTTTGATGAGCGTACCAAGGCCTGACCAGTGGTGGGTTCTCATGGGGCGGACGTTGATCAGGGCTGTGGCCTGCTTGAATATTGGGTTCTTGCGCACTCCTCGATCATCGACACTCACATTTTCCTTGCTGACACCCGCATCAACAAGGCGCTTTATGATAGCAGTCTCAAGCGGCTTAGGGGTGGGGAGATGGTGCCAGACGTTGCTCTTGATGCCTACTATATCACCTGGCCGGGCAAGTTGCTTCCAGGCTACAGCGGGATCGGGTGCATTAAGGAGGGTAGTTATAGCCTCATCCAGCATATCCTGCAGGATCTCAGGCCTGGGAGAGCCATCTTTGTCCAGGGCGTTTTGATCCCGGATCAGAACCACCAGGCTCTTTGTGGGCGTTTTCACGGAGGATTGGGCCAGCAGCGGAAGCCCCATAAGGCTTGCCAGGGCCACAGACGAGCCCGCACGAATAAAATCGCGTCGTGTGATAACTTTTTTACCTTTTCCCATACGAGATTAATCCTGAGCAGAGGTCTCCATAATTTCTCTGAGAAGCTTTTCACCAAGACCCCGGCTGTAGGCATCGAAAACGGCAGCCAAGAGCTTCCCCTTCACTGCAGCTCCAGACCACTTTCCGTTTTCCAGCTGGACCACCTCTCCTTTCGCATCCGCCTCAGGGAGGTAATGTCTGAGAAAACATGCGTAAGCCTTCGTGGTTTCTCTTTCATTAGGGTACAGGACTAAAAGCAGCCTGGCAAACTCTTCACCGCGCTGGTATTCGGCAAGGACAGCATCAGTACGGGGCCCGAGGTTCAGGACATTTTCGTTTGATAGGTAGAAATGGTAGTTCAGCACTACATGGTTGTGAAGGTATCTGAGGCTCCGAGGTTTAAGTCCCTCTAAAGGGAGCAACTTTAGAATCTCAGGCTTGGAGCCTTGCACCGTGATGAGTGACGCCACCGCCTTGCCCAATTCTTTGACGGATCTTTGGGCTGCGGCCGTTTCCTCCTCCGCGTAAATGGAGACAAAAAATCTGTCTTTCCAGAACCTCAGCCAGCCGTGCTGGTAAAGCCCATCCTGACCTATCTGTATCGCCTCCCCGTCCTGGTCGTGAGTAAATACCCCGAAGGCATCTTCTGAAGAGCCCATATGGAAGATATCCAAAACAATAGGCGGTCCGTGTGGATTGATATAGCGTCGGGAAAGACACTTTAGCATATTGTAGGCCCTGTAGACTTCACCCGCGCCGTTGATATAGTCGAATATGGTCTTATCATCGAAAAAGCGATCCCCTGGTTCCGCCGCCCACCCCTCTATGTGCTCGGGCAGAGCCCCGTGCAACATCTTTAGCGAATATGCATAGGATTTCTGAATGATACAAGGCATGGAAATACCCATGAGCAAGCAAGTAAGGAAGAAGAAGGCTGCCTTCATCAGAGGAATTCCTTCCGTATTTCAGTGTGATTAGAAGTTGCTTTTCCTAATAGAGAATATACGAAAGTCAGGCTTGTATGTCAAGGTTGAGAGTTCATGATATGTACTTCCGGCAAAAGGCTTCGGTAATCTCGCGCAAATCAGGAGTCAGGCACTCATGGACTTTCGCTCGAATGGTGGTCGGAACATCTCCATAGAAAGCCTCGGCAATGCCACCGGTGATGCAAGCGAGTGTATCGCTGTCACCTCCCAGCGAGATAGCGTTCCGGACTGCATCCTCATACGACCTGGAATCAAGGAAGGCAATTATCGCTTCCGGCACGGTCCCTTGGCAGGAGACGTCAAACGAGTACGTTGGCCGAATATCATCCACAGTTCGTTTCAAATCGTATCCGAACCGCTGGCTGATTTCCATTCGAATTTCCTCCTTCTCATGGCCTGTCCGAGCGAGAAATACCGAAAGAGCTGTCGCCTGGGCTCCTTTGATCCCTTCGGGATGGTTGTGCGAAATCTCAGCGGTCTTCCTGGCTTCCTTAAGCACTTCATTTTTTGTATCAAACGCGAAACCGACCGGGCTGACACGCATGGCAGAGCCATTACCCCAGCTGTTGTAAGGCTGCGGACGGTCCGAATGAAGCCAGCCGATGAAAGATCCTCCGTATCCTGCTCCGGGATAACGCCTGCCGATCTCTCTAACCGATAGCTGATATGGACAGCCCGTGAGGATGGCATCGGCCACTGCAACGGTCAGCACTGTGTCGTCCGTGAAAATACACCTGGGATGGAAAAGAGGAAAGTCCTTAGTCTTGATCTGAGAATGCTCATAAACCGACCCAATAATATCCCCAGCGATTGATCCGATCATATGTCTCCCTTTCTATGTCGAACGTACCGCATGACCGGCGCAGCTATGATGCGTCCGGTCGACGCAGTTGATGCTCATTGAGAATATTCGTTGGTTTTGTCTTGTCTATCCAAGCCAGCGCCGCAACTATGTTGTCTTGTTCCCATCGATTCAGTTCACCATGCGTCGTTATGTGGGTGAGCAGCAAGCCTTCCGCCTCATCCGGATCAATGGGTGTAGCTCCCTCGGGATATTTGAAGTCAATCATGATTTGTTCCACAAATTTGAAGGAAGCGAGCGTATGAGTTCATCAACCAAGTCAGATAAGGCCTGCTCGTTCTCTCTCCTGCTGAGTGCTTGATTCTCCAAGCTCATGGTTTGAGAAGCCTGGGCAAGGCGCTGGGCCGCGACTTTTTTTACCTGACGGGCAACAGTCTCTTCCAGACTTGTGCGTGGCACGAATCCATAGACAAATACGCAATCGAGACACTCTGAGATCCGGCGCATGGTCTTGATGGTGACCGAGCCCGCCAGCTCTTCTTTCTCGATACGCGCAACAGCTTGCTGAGCGACACCGAGTCGATTGGCCAATTGCCTGGCAGTCATCCCCAGTGCGTCACGGATAGCCCGAATCCAACCTTTCGGAGGTGCTGTGACGTCAAGTAGAGGGCTAAGACGTTGGAGCGAAGCATCAAGTTGCTCTCTAATCAGTTTCTTCTTGTTCATGATCTCACTTCTTTGAGTTCAGGTGACTATACTATACATTCTGTCCAATGATAGACAGTACAACATATATATTGTACTCTTGTCAAGCTAAAACAATATTTATATTGTATGAAAGCTTGTTTATTACAATATTTGTGTTGTATTTCCTCGTCTTTGTGTCAGGCATCGAAGGGATAACCAGCGGGCCTGAAGCCTTTCGAGTTGGCACGAACCTTAACGTAAAAATCACCCGCCTGCCCGCATGGCATGGCTTGGATCATCCCGATACAGCGGGAAGGTTTAATGGATCAACTTTTATTCTCAGCAGATGACCTTTTTACAAGACCCTGGTGGCCGTGGTCCAGCTCCCATCGCTTGTCTAAGTAGTAGAGTATAGGTACCGCCATCCGGGAGAGCAAAAGGGA
>Ga0180009_10003601_pt1 | contig 17530 bp, 9 predicted proteins | sample OS_PC_MetaG_FD_123537 | JGI IMG/M metagenome (GOLD analysis project Ga0180009, IMG submission 123537) | Groundwater microbial communities from the Aspo Hard Rock Laboratory (HRL) deep subsurface site, Sweden - OS_PC_MetaG | ecosystem: Environmental > Aquatic > Deep subsurface > Groundwater... | reverse complement strand
CCTGGAAGACCGCTGGGCGATCAAGTTTCTCTGTCTCGGGCTGGGCGGACTGTTCGTCTACGACTTTTACCTCTATGCCAACGCCGCGCTGTTCAACGCGCTCGACGCCGATGTCTGGGCGGCACGTGGCTATGTAGCCGCGCTGGTGACGCCGCTGATTGCGGTGTCCGCCGCGCGCAATCCGGAATGGTCGGCGCCGGTCGGGCTGTCGCGCAGCATGGTCTTCCATACCGCCAGCCTGCTGGGCGCGGGCATCTACCTGCTGCTGATGGCGGGCGCCGGCTACTACCTGCGCCTGTTCGGCGGCGAGTGGGGCGACGTGGTGCAGACCGTGTTTATCTTTGCTGCGGCCCTGCTGCTGGTGCTGCTGATGTTTTCCGGTACCTTGCGCGCACGCCTGCGGGTGTTTTTATCGAAGCATTTTTTCAGCTACCGCTACGACTACCGCGAGGAGTGGCTCAAGTTCACCCGCACCCTCACCGAAGGCCAGCCCGGCGAGCAACTGTGCGAACGCACGGTCGAGGCGCTGGCCCGACTGGTGGAAAGCCCCGGCGGCGGGCTGTGGATGCGCGAAGGCAACGCCGGCTTCCTGCGCGCCAGCCACTGGAACTGGGCCGACCTCAACGGCGCCGAGCCGGCCGATTCGCCTTTCGCCCGCTGGCTGGCGGACAAGCAGTGGGTGGTCGACCTCGACGAAATGAAGACCCGCCGCGACCTTTATGGCGACCTCGATATCCCGGCGTGGATCCAGCAGGCCGGCGACGCCTGGCTGGTGGTACCGCTGATGCTGCACGACGAACTGCTCGGCTTCGTGGTGCTCAAGCATTCACTGGGCAAGGTCAGCTTCAACTGGGAAGTCAGCGACCTGCTCAAGGTCGCATCGCGTCAGGCCGCAGCCAACCTGGCGCAGATGCGCGCCGCCAACCAGCTCATCGTGGCGCGTCAGTTCGAGTCGTTCAACCGCACCACCACGTTCATCATCCACGACCTTAAAAATCTGATCGCCCAGCTGTCCCTGCTGCTGGCCAACGCCGAAAAACACAAGGACAACCCCGAGTTCCAGGCCGACATGCTGGGCACGGTGGAAAACGCCGTGGCCCGCATGAACAAGGTGCTCGCCCAGTTGCGGCGCGGCAGCGGTGAAGCGCAGGCACAATCGGTGGCGCTGGAGGACATCCTGGCCGACGCCGTCGCCAGCAAGCAGGCATTCAAGTTGCGCCCGGTCGTGGAACTTCCGCCCGCCAGCCTGCGCGTGCGCGCCGAACGTGAACGGCTCACCCGAGCCATCGGCCATTTGCTGCAGAATGCGCTGGAAGCCACGCCACCGAACGGTCAGGTCACGCTGCGCGGCTTTGAGGACACCGCCCAGGCGGTTATCGAAATCACCGACACCGGCAGCGGCATGGAGGATGAATTCATCCGCACCCGCCTGTTTCAGCCCTTCGATTCGACCAAGGGCGCCGGCATGGGCATCGGTGCCTATGAATGCCGCGAAACCGTCCGCGCGCTGGGTGGGCGACTCGACGTGGACAGCGCGCCGGGGCGGGGCACGCGCTTCCGTATCAGCCTGCCGCTGGAAAATAATTTAGATGTTGGAGGAGACGCCGCATGAGCGACGCCAAACAAAAAATCCTGCTGGTGGAAGACGATCCCGGTCTGCAAAAGCAACTGAAGTGGAGCCTGGGCGACTACGAACTGGTGCTGGCCGCCGACCGCGACAGCGCCATCGCCCAGTTGCGCCGCCACGAACCTGCGGTGGTATTGCTCGACCTCGGGCTGCCGCCCGATGCCGACGGCGCCAGCGAAGGGCTGGCCGCGCTGCAACAGATCCTGTCGCTGGCGCCCGTCACCAAGGTCATCGTCGTCACCGGCAACCTCGATCGCAGCAATGCGGTCAAGGCCATTCAGCTCGGCGCCTATGATTTTTTCCAGAAGCCCTTCGAACCCGATGTGCTCGCGCTGATGATCGCCCGCGCGTTGCACGTCCACGCCCTCGAAGTTGAAAATCGCCTGCTGCTCACCCAGAAGGGCGGTTCCGCCCTGTCCGGCCTGATCACCAGCAGCGAATCGATGCTGAAGGTCTGCCGCACCGTTGAAAAGGTCGCGCCCGCCAACGCCACCGTGCTGCTGCTCGGCGAATCCGGTACCGGCAAGGAAGTGCTGGCGCGCGGCGTGCACGAATTGTCGCCGCGCGTCGGCAAGCGCTTTGTCGCCATCAACTGCGCGGCGATTCCCGACACCCTGCTGGAATCCGAACTGTTCGGTTACGAAAAGGGCGCTTTCACCGGCGCCGCCAAGCAGACCATCGGCAAGATCGAGTATGCCAACGAAGGCACGCTCTTCCTCGACGAAATCGGCGACCTGCCGATGCCGCTGCAGGCCAAGCTGCTGCGCTTTTTGCAGGAACGCGTGATCGAGCGCCTCGGCGGCCGCGGCGAAATCCCGGTCGACGTGCGCGTGGTCTGCGCCACCCACCGCGACCTTGCCGGCATGATCCGCGAAGGCGGGTTCCGCGAAGACCTGTATTACCGGCTGTCCGAAATCGCCATCCAGATTCCGCCGCTGCGCGAGCGTCCCGGCGATGCCGTGTTGCTGGCGCAGGCCTTTCTGGAACGCAACGCACGTGAGATGGGGCGTGGCATCAAGGGCTTCACCGCCGACGCCCTGGCTGCGCTCGAGGGCCATGGCTGGCCCGGCAACGTGCGTGAAATGGAAAACATGATCAAGCGCGCCACCATCATGGCGGACGGCACCCAGATCACCGCCGCCGACCTCGGACTCGATGACGGCCCGACCGAACTGCAGCCGTTCAACCTGCGCCAGGCACGAGAACATGCCGAACGTCTGGCCGTGAGCCGCGCCCTCGCCCACAGCGAGGGCAACATCGCCCAGGCCGCAGAATTGCTCGGGGTTACCCGGCCCACCCTGTACGACCTGATGGCAAAAATTGGAATGAAATAATTCAGGACGTCCTGCGTTCTACACTCAGCTCATTCTTCGGAGGCTTCATGACACACCCCGTTTCCACGTCACGTCTGCTGGTGTTGCTGTTCCTCGGCGCCGGGCTGCTGAGCGCCTGCGACAGCCAGGACAGCACCGCCCTGGTGAACGAGGCCCGGACGCTGGTGGCGTCGGGCGACCACAAGGCTGCGATCATCCAGCTCAAGAATGCCCTCGCGCAGGATGAAGACAATGCCGAGGCGCGCTTCGAGCTGGGCACGCTGTATTTCGAGCAGCTCGAGCTCGCCAGCGCCGAAAAGGAATTCCGCCGCGCCCGCCAGGCCGGCTACGCGGAAAATGCAGCCAATGCGATGATCGCCCGCACCCTGCTGGGGCAACGCGACTTCCAGCGCGTGCTCGACGAAGTGCCCGCATCCACCGGCAGCGATGCCGACGCCGCCACCCTGATCGCGCTGCGCGCCACCGCCGAGCTCGGTCTGAGCCGCAAGGACGACGCACGCAAGACCCTGCAGCACGCGCTCGACATCGCGCCCGGCAACGCCGATGTCCATCTGGCGCTGGCGCACTTGGCGCTGGCCGACAACGACGTTCCCAAGGCACAGCAGGCCCTCGACGAGGCCTTGCGCATCGACGCCGGCCACCGCGACAGCCTGCATCTGAAAGGGTCGCTGCTGCGCGCCACCCAGCAGCCCAAAGAGGCCGCGGCGGTCTATCAGGAAATCCTCCGCATCGATCCGCGCAATGTGGCCGCCCGCCTCGCGCTGGCGGACCTAGCCATCGCCGACGGCCGGCTCGAAGACGCCCGAAAGGAAGTCGACGCCGCTCTCAAGGCGCGGCCCGGCAACCTGCAGGCGCGCTATACCGAGGCCGTGATCGACTTCCAGGAAAAGAAGATCGCGCGCGCGCGCGACCACCTCGCCGCCGTACTCAAGGCCGCGCCTGACTATGGCCCCGCGCTGCTGCTGGCGGGCGCGGTCGAGTACGCGCTCGGCAACCTGCAAACGGCCGAGACCCACCTCAACAAGGTGCTGAAAGCCGCGCCGAACAACCTTTACGCTGTGCGCCTGCTGGCGGCCACGCAATTGCGCCTCGGCCGCGCCGACGATGCGGCACGCACACTGGCGCCCGCACTCAAGGCGGCCGGCGAAGACGTAGGTGTGCTCACCGTGGCCGGCGAAATCGCACTCGCGCGCAAGGACTATGCCCAGGCCGCGACCTATTTCGAGGATGCCGCCCAGCGCAATCCGGACAACGCCTCGCTGCGCACCGAACTTGCCATTTCCCGGCTCGCCCAGGGTGACAACCGCGCCATGGACGACCTCCAGGCTGCCGCCGCGATGGAAGGCGAGGGCACCGGCAATCGCGCCGAGACGCTGCTCATTCTGAACCAGTTGAAGCAGAAGCAGTTCGACGCCGCGCTGACCAGCATCGCCGCGCTTGAAAAAAAGCAGGGCGCCAACCCGCTCACCTGGAACTATCGCGGCGGCGCCTATCTCGGCAAGCAGGATCCCGTCCGCGCCCGCGACAGCTTCGGCCAGGCGCTCAAGCTCGACCCGGCGTTTTATCCCGCCGCCGCCAATCTGGCCCAGCTCGATCTCAAGGACAATCGCCCGGATGCGGCGCGCCAGCGCTTCGAAGGCATCCTCAAGGCCGATCCCAAGCATCTGAACGCGATGCTCGCGATGGCCGACTCCGCGATGCGCGATCGGGACGAAAAAGCCTATGTCGGCTGGCTCGAAAAAGCCGCCGCCGCCCACCCCCAGGCGTTGCCGCCCCGGCTGGCGCTGGCGCGCCATCTGCTCGGCCAGGGCGAGCGCAACAAGGCACTCGCGCTGGCGCGCGAAGCGCTCAACGCAAATCCCGGCCACCCGGCCGCGCTCGATCTGCTCGGCAGCGTCCAGCTGGCGCTGGGCGATACGGCCAATGCGCAGGGCAGCTATCGCACCCTGGTCGAGCGCCTGCCCGGTCAGGCCATGCCGCTGATCAAGCTCGCCGCCGTGCAGGTCTCCGCCAAGGACCTGCCCGGCGCACGCAAATCGCTGCTGGATGCCTTGCGTGTCCAGCCCGACTCGCTCGACGCGCAGATGATGCTCGGCCATGTCGAAATCCAGTCCGGCCGCCACGACGAGGCCCAACGGATCGCGCGTCAGGTGCAGAAACAGCAGCCCGACGGCGCCGCCGGTTTCGTTCTAGAGGGTGATGCGGCGCTGGCCCGCAAGGACCATCCCGCCGCACTCGCCGCCTTCGAGCGCGCCCACAAGCTGGCGCCCTCCGGCGCGCTGCTGCTGCGCCAGATGCAAACCCTGAACGCCCTTCAGCGCGCCGAAGAAGGCGAAAAGCGTCTCGCCGACTGGCTGCAGCGTAACCCGCAGGATGCCGGCACCCGCATCGCGCTGGCCGAACAATTGATCCTGCGCAAGCAGTATCCGGCCGCCGCCGCGCATTACCGCATTCTCGACCAGCGCAACCCGGGCAACCTGCTGGTGCTCAACAACCTGGCCTGGGCGCTCGCCGAGTCCGGCGACACGCGCGCGCTGGGTTACGCCGAGCAGGCGCTCAAGCTCAAGCCCGACAGCGCTGCCGTGCTCGATACCCTCGGCTGGATTCTGGTGCGGCAAGGCCAGCACGCGCGCGGCATCAAGCTGCTGCAGCAAGCGCTGAGCAAGACGCCCGATGCAGCCGAAATCCAGTGGCACCTCGCCTCGGCCTACGCGCAGAGCGGGGACCGCACCCGCGCACAACGCGAGCTCGAACGTTTGCTGGCGAGTGGCGTAGCATTCCCCCAGGAGCAAGAAGCGCGCACCCTGCTCAAGCAGCTGCAGAGCAAAGCGCGGTAAGCTTTAAAAATCGCGCAGGGCAAAAATATAGACAAGCGCCGCGTATTGCGGGCACCGCACGGCGATCCGGATGCCCTGATCGCCGCCAGACCGCTTGAGTCCCCTGTTCAACGTCGGAGGCCGGCTGCAAACCGCCTCAATGAGTGGAGTATGTATAGATGACCCAACACCCCGTCGCCCTGGCCATCGCCCTGGCCTTTGCCGCATCCGTGACGCTTTCCGGATGCGACCGCACCGCCAGCCTCACCGAACAGGAACACATCGAGCGGGCCAAGGACTTCGAGGACAAGGGCAATCCCCGGGGCAGCATCGTCGAACTGAAAAACGCCATCCAGAAAAACCCCGACAGCGCGCAGGCCAGACTGTTGCTCGGGCAGGTTTATCTGAAGCTGGACATGGGCGCCGAAGCCGAAAAGGAGCTCACCCAGGCCGTCAAGCTCGGGGTCAACCGCGAATCCATCAAGCCCCATCTCGGCGAAGCCTTACTGCTGATGGGCGAGTACGCGCGCGTGCTGGATGAAATCCAGGCCGGCGACCAGACATCCCAGCTCAATCACGCGCGCATCCTGCAGATTCGGGCCGACGCCATGCGCAGGCAGGGCAACCTGAAAGATGCCTGCAACCTCTACCAGCAATCGCTCGGCATCAGCGCCGACAACCCGGCGACCTACTGGGGGCTGGCGCAATGCGCACTGGCCGAGCGCGATACGGCCAAAGCTCAGGAATGGCTCGATGCCGCGCTCAAGATCCAGGACCGGCAAGCCAGAACCTGGGTTTATGTGGGCGATCTCGCACAGATCAGGCAGGACAGCGAAGGCGCCCTGGCCGCCTATTCCAACGCATTGAAGCTCGAACCCCAGAATCTGGAGGCCCTGCAAAACCGGGCGACCACCCACATCAAAATGGACCAGATGGAACTCGCCGAGGCCGACATCCAGACCCTCCGCAAGCATTTCCCCCAAACGCTTGCGGTCCATTATCTCCAGGCCATGTACAACTACAAGGAGAAAAAATATCCCGAGGCCCGCAGTGCGCTCCAGGACGCCCTGAAAATCGCCCCCAACGCCCTGCCCGCCCTGCTGCTGGGCGGGCATATCGAATTTGCCCTGGGCAACCTGCAGACCGCCGAGCTGCACCTCAACAAGGTGGCCCGTGCCGCGCCCGATAACAGCGCCGCGCTCAAAATGCTGGCGGCCACCCAATTGCGCCTGGGACGGCCGGAGGATGCGGAGAAAACCCTTGCACCGATCGATTTCGCGAAGACCGCGGATGCCGGCTTCTACACCATCGCCGGAGAAATCGCCCTGGCGAGACAGGACTATGACGGGGCCGCCCGTCTTTTTGAAACCGCCGTCAACCTCAACCCCGACAGCGCAGCGATACGCACCGAACTGGGCCTGGCCCGGCTGGCCCAGGGTGACCAGCGCGCCCTGGCCGACTTGCAGTCTGCCGCGGACATGGAAGACGCGGGCAGTCGGGCAGACAACCTGATCATCCTCAACCAGATCAGCAAGCGCCAATACGACGACGCGCTGTCCAGCATCGCCGCCCTGGAGAAGAAACAACCGAAAAACCCGATGGTATGGAGTTATCGTGGCACCGCCTATCTCGGCAAGAACGACCTTGCCAAGGCACGCGACAGCTTTGAACAGGCCCTGAAACTCGACCCGAAATTCTTCCCCGCCGCGGACAGTCTCGCCCGGCTGGACCTGGCGGCGGGGCAGCCTGCCAGCGCGCGCAAACGCTACGAAGGCATTCTCAAAGCCGAACCCAGTCACCTGCAGGCCATGCTCTCCCTGGCGGACATCAGCCTGGGGGAAAAGGATGAAGCAGCGCATGTGAGCTGGCTGGAAAAGGCAGCCAAAGCCCATCCGCAAGCCCTGCAGCCGTACGCCGGCCTGGCCCGCTATCGTCTTGCCAAGGGGGACATCAACGGCGCGCTCGCCACGGCGCGCGAGGCCGTCAACGCCAATCCCGACAACCCCGAAGCGCTCAACCTGCTGGCAAGCACCCAACTGACGACAGGCGACATCGCCAACGCAATCACCACCTATACCCTGTCAACCAAAAAGGCCAGCCGGTCCCCCGACGCATTCATGCGACTTGCCATGGCGCAGGTCGCAAACAGGGATCTGGCCGCCGCCCGCGTCTCGCTGCAGAAAGCCCTGCAACTCCAGCCCAACCACCTGCAAAGCCAGGATGCCCTGCTGAGCCTTGAACTGTCCGACAAAAACCCTGAAGCCGCCCTGCGGATCGCCCGCCAGATCCAGGCGCAATTTCCCGCCTTGCCCCTGGGCTACGATCGCGAAGGCGACGTTCATCTTGACCAGAAACGCCTGCCGCAGGCCATCCAGTCCTATGAGACGTCGCTGGATAAAGGCGCCGGATCGGCGGGCCTGACCAAGCTGCACCGCGCCCACATTGTGGCCGGCAACACCCAAGCCGCCGGGCAGCGCCTGAACGACTGGCTCAAACAGCACCCCGACGACATGGCCGTGCGCAACCACGCCGCCGAGTACTACATGTTTGCGGGCCGGGTCCAGGACGCCATTGCCCAGTACGAGGCCATCCAGCGGCAACATCCTGACAATGCCCTGGTCCTCAACAACCTCGCCAGCCTCTATCAACGGCAGAAAGACCCCCGCGCCCTGGGCACCGCCGAAAAGGCCCTTAAACTCGCGCCGGACAATCCGGCGATCCAGGACACCGTAGGCTGGCTGCTGCTCGAGCAGGGGAAATCAGCGCGTGGCCTCGAGCTCTTGGGCAAGGCCGCCGCTGCCGCGCCCAAGGCGGGCATGATTCGCTACCACCATGCCGTCGCCCTGGCCCGCAGCGGCAATCGGGCCCAGGCACGCCAGGAGCTCGAATACGTGCTCAGGGAATTCCCCCAACTCCCTGCAGCCGAGGCCGACGCCGCCAGGCAACTGCTCAAGCGCCTTTGACCCGGCCGCACCCGCTCCCCAGCTAAAGCCCGGCGCCGCCATATTGCGGGCCTGGGCGGGCAGCCGGCCGGATAAAGCACTGTAAAGAATTCCGACCCCCTGCTGGCTGCCTGGCAGAATTCCTCAGCCCGCCTCTGCAAGCCGCGCCCAAGGGTGATTGCAGCGTCCACGCCCCTTGCGTAGATGCAGCTCGTCCCCGGTATCGCAAAGCAGGCTTTAGAGCGTGTCGAAAAACTTTACACATGGCGGATTGATGGGCACACATATCGCATGCCCTGATGACAAAACCTAGCATCAAGCCATTGAATTCGTGGCGTTTTTACAGACCTTCCTTCGATGTGGCACAGCTGTTGCTTAGTGTTAGGCAAGCCGGAAAGCCAAGGCTTTTGGAAATTTACTAACGAGGGCTCTTACCATGAACAAAATCATCACCGCTGCCGTTGCCGCACTTGGAATCGCAGCTTCCGCACCCGCCGCCGCCGTCGTCGTCGGCGGCATCAACTTCGGCGCACTGGGCAGTACCGTCCACATCGAAACGGCAACGCTCGCCGAAACCTTCGTCAACGGTGTCGGCCAGACGCTGCAGGGTTACGGCGTCATCTCCACCATCAACGGCTCGAACAATTACTGCGCAGTCGGCAGCTGCTCGCTGTATTACCACTTTTCCAATTACACCGTCTCTGCATTCGACGGCGTAGGGGTTCAATTCACCGGCGGCGTAATTGATATCTATTACAACGCGGGCCCTCAGTTGAATATGTTCGACCAGAACTCGCCGACCAACGTTGCGACCATCCAGGGCATGACGCCTTGGGTTCGCCTGCTCGGCCATACCTTCGCCGATCCGGTCTTCAACCTGGTGAACCCGGTGGGTTTCAATCCCACCCAGACGCTGAACGGCAACGGCACTCTGACGGGCGCAACCCTGACCCAGAACGGCCAGGGCATGGTTGATAGCGATATCAGCGGCGTGTTTGGTCTGGCCGCAGTTGCAGCCTACCTCGATGGCAATTCCATCGCTGACAACATCGGCGGTTTCGCTGACATCGTGCTGACCTCGTCGAGCAACAACTTCGTCCTGAACCCCGAAGACATCGCCGACGGCTTCGCCGCAGGTTGCGCAACGGGCCAGGCTGCTCCCGGCGCATGGTGTCTGCAGGGCACGCTGAACACCCGTGGCGCAACGGTCGTTCCGGAACCCGCAGCCCTCGCCCTTCTGGGTATCGGCCTGCTCGGTCTGGGCATCGCTCGCCGCAACAAGAAGCGCGCTTAAGACCCGGCTACCCGACAGCCCACGGGCTGATCGCACGCCAAGCCCCTCCAACTGGAGGGGCTTTTTTATGGGCGCGCATCAGGGCCGCCTGCGCAAGCCCATACACCGCCAAACCCTTACGTCGCCTTGGCCCACGGGCTAGAATGGGACGATTCGCCTGACTCGGACACGCACATGACAGCCAAACCGCTCCCTGCAGGCCTGCTCGAAAAGCTCCAGGCGCACCTGGGACCGGACAATGTACTGAGCGAGCCCGGCCAGCTGGAGGTGGCCTCGCGCACCTGCATCCCCTACCGCGAGTTGCCCGCCGTCGTGGTGTATCCGGCCAGTACCGGGCAGGTGCAGGCGGTGGTGCAACTTGCCCACGAATTCGACGTGCCCGTCTGGCCGGTGAGCACCGGAAAAAACTGGGGGTATGGAGAAAAGACGGCCTGCTACCCGGGTGGAATCACCCTGATCCTTTCGCGCATGAACCGCATCCTGCAGGTGGATGAAGAACTGGGCTACGCGGTGATCGAGCCGGGCGTCACCTACCGGCAGTTGAACGATTACCTGAAGGAACACGGATCGGGCTTCTGGGCCGACACGGCGGGCACCACGCAATATGCCAGCGTGCTGGGCAATGCGCTGGACAAGGGACGGGGGCTCACGCCCTATGCCGACCACTTTGGCTGCCTGTGCGGCATGGACGTGGTGCTGCCGGACGGGCAACTGCTGGAAACCGGCGGCGGCCCCGCGGGCAACAACCAGATCCGCCATACCTACAAATGGGGAGTGGGGCCTTATCTGGATGGGCTGTTCGCCCAATCCAACCTCGGCATCGTGGTGCAGTCGGGCATCTGGCTGATGCCGGCGCCCGAGCGCTTCGATTTCGCCGCCTTCGAATACACCGCCACGGAAGCGCAGTTCGGGCCGTTCATCGACGACCTGCGCAAGCTGGTGTTCCAGGGCGCGCTGCGTGCGCGGCCGCACCTGGCCAATGACTTTGCCATGATGTGCATCTTTTCCCAGTATCCGCACGACATGCTCAAGGGGGCGCGCAATTTGAGCGCCGAAGCCGCGGCCGCCTGGCGCAAGCAGTATGGCGTGGCGTGCTGGACCTTCGGCTGCGGCCTGTACGGCAGCCCGGAAGAAATCCGCTTCCAGAAGCGCGCCATCAAGCAGACGCTGGGGCGCTACGGCTTGATCCGCTTCGTCGGCGCCTCGGTCCAGGACAACTGGAAGGGCCGCGTTTTTCGTCTGGCAGCACGCTGGGTCAACCGGCTGCTGGGCAAGGCCGATTCGTTCTACGAGGCGATGGTTCCGGCGATCAATCTGTTTCGCGGCATCCCCACCGACCACTTCGTGCGCCAGGCGTATTTCAAGTCCCACCAGGAAAAGCCGTCCACCGATATCGACCCGGCGCGCGACCAGTGCGGATTTGTCTGGATCGGCCCGGTGGTGCCGTTCACCTCCACCCACGTGACGCAAGCGCTCGATCTGGCCAAGCCCATCTTCGCCCGCCACGAGTTCGATTTCTTCGTCGAAGTGATCGTCGAAAGCGCCCGCTCGGTGATCGTGCTGGCGGGGGTGTTCTACGAGCGCCGCGACGAAGCCGAAGCCGAACGCGCGCGGGCCTGGTACCAGGAGATGCACGATGCCTTCCTCGCGCACGGCTATCCGACCTACCGCACGACGACCATGAGCATGGCCGGGGCGCTGGACTCAAACCCGGTCGCAAAGGACATGCTGGCGACGCTGAAGCAGGCACTCGACCCGCAGAACCTGATCGCCCCCGGACGCTACGGCACGCCGCCCCGCGACTGAGCGTGTCGACACAACGCTACCTGCCTGGGCGCGGAACGCTTCACACCCCGGTTTCGCTCGGGTAGCGCTTGTCCAGGTAATAGCCCAGCACCCGCGGCAAGTAGTCTGCGGCCAGCGGCAGGTGCAGGCCGCGGCTGGCCAGCCAACCGCTATAGGCCGCGTTATCGAAGCCCTGCCGGTCGGCCAGGTAATCGAGATAGATGGGCAGGGTAGACAACGCCTTTCGCCGGGAAGCTGGCGCCAGGCGGGCGGCCATCCGGGCAAGCGCGGCAAATACGCCGCGCGGCAGGCGAATGCCGGGGGGCACGCGCATGCCGTGGGTGGTGAAGGCGGTGCGCACCAACGCCTTGAGTTCTTCCAGCCGCGGCGCCTGCTCCGGGCCGCTGCACAAATGAAAGATGCGCCCCGCCGTCTGCGGATCGCGGCTGGCGGCGACGATGGCTTCGGCCACCCAGTTGGCGGGAATGACGTCGAGCCTGACCTCGCCGAAATCCGGATACAGGCCTTGCGTCTTGCGGCCGGACAGGAATTCGCAGATGAAATAGAAAATCTGGAAATGAATGATGCGGCCGTCGCGCGCGTCGCCGATCACCATGCTCGGGCGGTGCACGGTCACCGGCAGTCCTTCGTCGACGATGGCACGGCGGACGATTTCCTCGGCTTCGGCCTTGGCCTGCTCATAGGTGTTGTGAAACTCGCGCGGCTCGTCCATCCAGATCTCGGGCAGCGCGCCGGGGCGTTTGCCGGCGACGCCCACGGTGCTGACATAGTCGAACTTGGACAGGCGCCCCGCGGCGGCCAGCCGGCGGGCGAAATCGACGGTTGCCTGGGCAGACCCGACCGCGGAGCGGCGCGCATCCTCGATCGACAAATTCATGCGGACCGTTCCGGCGCTGTGGATGAGATGCGTGCACGCTCCGGCCAGTTCGGCGTATTGGTCATCCGGCAAATTGAAATTCGCTACGGCGGCATCGCCCCGGTAGCCCTTGACCCGTGCCCGCTGCTCAGACGATTCGGCCCAACCCCAATAGCCGGCCAGTGATTCCATGCGCTGCGCCAGGGCAGCATCCGACTCGGCGCGCAATAACAGCCTGACTTCAGTATCGGGATCGGCCAGCAGCAGCGGCACGATGGAGCTGCCCACTGCACCGGTGCCGCCGGTTAGAAAATAAACGCTCATGCAATCTCCTGGATCAGGCAGCGGGAATGATCGGTTGAATGGGCGAGCTGCGCATACAGCGCGTCGATTTCGCGCTCGTTGAGGGTCTCGATGGCATTGCGCCTGAGCTTCAGATTGCTGGTCAGTTCGCCAGCGGCGATGCTGAAACCGCGCAGGCTCACCAGCGCGCCAGCAGGCCTTTGATAAGCAGGGAACGGGGCGCAGGCAGCGGCGATGTCGTCGCCGATGCGGCACAGCGTCTCGCTGGACAAGGGTGCGGTGAAGCCGCCCGGCTGCGGGGTCACGCTGAGCAGGACCACCGCAACCGGCCGGTTGCGTCCGAACAGGATGGCGTGCTCGACGTAGGGCAATTGCCTCAGCGCCGATTCGATCGGCACGGGCGCGATGCGCCGCCCGGTCGAGGTCTTGAAGACTTCGGACTTGCGCCCGGTGAGCCACAGAAAACCGTCTTCATCGAGGCGCGCAAGATCCCCGGTATGCAGGTAGCCGTCAGCGTCGAGCGGAGTGTCGCCGTCCGCCTGACCGTAGTAGCCCGTGAAAACGCCCGGCCCGCGCACAAGCACTTCTCCGTCTTCGGCCAGCTTGAGTGCGTTGTCCGGCAGCGGCCGGCCGACGCTGCCAAAACGGTAGGCTTCGAGCGTGTTGTTGGCGATCGGCACGACGCACTCGCTGATGCCATAGGCTTCCAACACCAGCCAGCCCAGGCCGTGCAGTTTGTCCAGCAGCCAGGGCGGCATCGGCGCCGAGCCGCTGACCATGAACTTCAGGTCCGGCCCCATCAGGTGGCGCAGCTTCTGCAGGACCCACCAGTCGGCGAGCGCATGCGCCGCGACGCTCCACCAGGCGGGCGACTTGCCCGCCCGCCGCGTCCGCTGAAAATGCGCGCCGATGCGCCAGGCCACGCGCACTGCCTGCCTGGCCAGCCAGGATTGCCGCGCGATTTCAGCCTCGATGCCCGCGTACAGTTTTTCGTAAAAACGCGGCACGCCGATGAACAGTGCAGGGCGGATTTCCGGTAGCCGCTTGACGATATCGACCGGCGAATCGACAAAGTAACATTGGGTGCCGCGTTTGAGCGCGCACAGGTTGATGATGCGCTGGAACAGGTTGGACAACGGCAGCCAGCACGCGAGCCGGGCGTCGGCCTGGATGGACGGGAAACGGCTGAGGATGGCCTCGGCCGCCAGGCAGAGCTGGCCATGGGTATAGGCGATACCTTTGGGCTGGCCGGTGCTGCCCGAAGTGAACACGAGGGTCGCCGTCTGGTCGGGACTCACCGCCGGCAGGGGCAGCGCCGAGTCGGGGGCGGTCTCGATCAAACGGGGAAGCGACACGATGCCGGGGGTGTGGTCCGCATCCAGCGTCACCACGATGTCCGGCGGTTCGGGCATCAGCGCTTTCAGCGCTTCGAGCTGTTCGCCTGCCGCCAGGCAGAGCGCGCGCGGCCGAACGGTGTGCAGGATATGGCGGGTGTTTTCCGGCGCATCGTGGGCGTCGATGCCGACCGCCACGCCGCCGGCGGCCAGCACGGCAAGGTGGCAATATTCCCACTCGGGCACCGTCGGCATCATGATGGCGACGCGGTCGCCGGCACGCATGCCCAGCCGCAGCAGGTGCGCGGCCAGCGTCTGGACGCGGTCCTGCACCTCGCCCCAATTGACGCTGGTCCAGTCGCCTGCGGGCGTGCGCTGCCAGTAGGCCGGCTGTTGCGGCGACTGAGCGGCGCGTGCCGCTAGCCAGTGGGGAACGCTGTCAGGTCCGACCGGCATCGTGTGCCTGCCGGCGCAGGAGGGGCGGGTCATACGCCCCTTCGGGCAGATTGATGCGCAGATCGTCGTCGGCCAGATCGAGCCAATGCTGGCTGCGGCTGACGTCGCGGCCGAGCAGGACCTTGCGCCGGATCATGAAGTCGACCAATGGCGCCATGATCCGCCAGTGGTTCAGGCTGGCCTTGCCCTCGCGTATCAGCGCGGCAAACTCCGGCGCATACGGATTGTAGCCGAAATGCCTGAGGTCGGAATACATCATCAGCCAGTTGATCGGGTAGTTGCTGACGATGGGGCTGGCATGGCGGCCGCGCTTGACGAGACCGAGTTCGGCGACCTTTCGCATGACCTCGTCCTGGTCGTAGTCCCACGCGTGAAACGGTGCCAGATAACGCGGAAAGCGCGTATCTGCGGGCAGCTCAAGCGGGTTGTAGAAACGCCCCAGCTCCTCGTCGGTGAACGCGCCGCACGTCTTGAGTTGGGGCGGCGTCCAGTCTTCCGCGCGGATGAGCTCGGGGGAAAACTCGTACAGCATGCGCTCAGGTTCGGGCTGGCCGGGTGAATAGCCGGCGAAAATCAGCGGGATGTCCTTCTCGATCGCCAGGCGGATGGCATCGCCCTCGAACAGCGGCGCATAGACATAGGACACCGTGTAGACGGCACCGCGCGCTTCCTGGTTTTGCAGCAGATAGCGGAACAGCTTCCTGATGAACGCAGGCGCCGGATTGAACACTTCGTGGTCGATGTCGAGGCGGGCCAGCGCGGTGCGGATATTGCTCCAGGCCACTTCCGGCAGATCGATGTTGGTGGTGTATGCCAGCACCCGCAGGCCGTATTCGACCTTCAGCTTGTGCAGCAGATAGATGCTGTCCTTGCCGCCGCTGAGCGGCACCAGGCAATCATACTGGCCGCGACCCGCCCCGCGGGCGGCGCGCAGAGTCTGCTCCAGATCGTCACGATGGGCCGGGTTGGGCTGGACCGATGCCCGTTCGGCAGCAGGCGCGCGACAAAAGCCGCACACGCCGTCGGAACCGATCTGCGAGCCGGGCACGGCCGCCGGCAACAGGCATTGCTTACATTTTTTCATTGCATCCTGCTCTCAGGGGGCTGCGCGCCAACGTCGGGATCGGCGCATGCGGACAAGGGCTTGCATTCTTTGCAGTCAAACTGGCCGCGCGTTGGGCCAAGCCTCGGAGAAGCCAATTCAGTCTGCCCCCTAGCCGCCTTGAAGACGTTGCGCGATACCCAGTTCATCCTCTTTTGAAAAACCGTAGGGATAGAGCGACTTTTCTCCGGGTGGCGGCGGCAACGCCCCCCCCAGCGTGGCGATTTTCTGCTCGATATAACTCAGATCCAGATGCAGTAGAACGGCCGGTGCGTTGACCCGGGGGCACATACGCTCATGACCGAGCAGTTCGAATCCCAGCATCCGCTTGTAGAAAAACACATGGCGTGGGTTCACCTCGATCACAAAATCCGTGTACTTGTGGATGTGGAAGGCGTAGATGAAGGCTATATGAAACAGCGCAGCCAGGACCGATTTGGAGGCTGCACTTTCATCCACGGCCAGCTTGGTCAACTCGGCAATTCTTCGGCCTTGAGCCCGCAGCGAGTCGACTTCCTCCTTGTACAACTCGTCCACCACCAGCCCTTTATGGCTGTCCAGCCCCAGTGTCACCGTCCCGGCGACGATGTTCTCCTGGTAGGCCACCAGGGTGATCCGGTTGGGGTCGTGATTCAGGCTGTCACTTTCATACCCGCGCCAGCTGTACATCTTTTCAATCAGCAGGCTGGCGGACTTGCGCCGGTCATCCGTCGTGGCCAGACGCACCTTGAACTCCTGACGGCTGACGCGCGTCATTTCCTCGTCCTGGGCCTTGCTCTGGTCGAGGCACAGGTCCTTCAGCCGGTAAGGCGACTGAAAAGCAACAATCGTCTTGTCCCATTCGTCGGGATCCTTGCGACGATTCTTGATGCCGAATGGAAGTTTTGGAATGGTGGGCATAGTCCTGCGGGGTGAGCACGGTCTGATCGCGCGGAGTCCGTTTACCTGCTGGAGATTGGCTGCTGATATTCAATATTTCGGCAGCCACCGTGCAAAACTTGACGCATGATGCAATTTACATCGTTTACATTTTCAGTAAACGCGCCGCATCCCTGGCGAAATAAGTCAGAACGCCATCCGCTCCGGCACGCTTGAAGGCCAACAGTGCTTCCATTACACACGCTTCCTCATCCAGCCAGCCATTCTGCGCCGCTGCCTTCAACATAGCGTATTCCCCACTCACCTGATAGGCATAGGTGGGCGCGCCGTAGGCATCCTTGACGCGGCGGATGACATCCAGATAGGGCATGCCCGGCTTGATCATGACCATGTCGGCGCCTTCCTGCAGGTCCATGCCAACTTCCCACAAGGCCTCATCGCTGTTGGCAGGGTCCATTTGATACGTATATTTATTGCCTTTACCGAGGTTGGCGGCTGAGCCAACCGCGTCGCGAAACGGCCCATAGAAGCTGGAGGCGTACTTGGCCGCATAGGCCAGGATGCGGGTGTGAATGTGACCGCTGCCTTCGAGCGCGGCACGCAGCGCGGCAACGCGGCCATCCATCATGTCGGACGGGGCGACGACGTCGGCGCCGGCCTGGGCGTGCACCACCGCCTGCTGTGCCAGCACGGCAACAGTCTCGTCGTTCAGCACGTAGCCGGCATCATCGATCAGACCGTCCTGGCCGTGGCTGGTGTAGGGGTCGAGCGCAATGTCGGT